>Ga0206862_1104_pt1 | contig 22514 bp, 20 predicted proteins | sample Alteio_BWOrgCont_43_FD_152625 | JGI IMG/M metagenome (GOLD analysis project Ga0206862, IMG submission 152625) | Enriched cells from forest soil in Barre Woods Harvard Forest LTER site, Petersham, Massachusetts, United States -... | ecosystem: Environmental > Terrestrial > Soil > Temperate forest >... | reverse complement strand
AAGTCATGTGAGGAAAATATTAAAATTTGAGTGCGATTGATTAAATCGCGAATTCTCTTTTCTGCCTTCCCTAAAAAATGATGAACAGATAAAAAATGCAGCAAAGAACAATTGGTTTTACGTTTGCTTAGTTTATGCTTGGCAAGAGTTGAAAATTAGGTATAGGGATTCATATTTAGGCCCATTATGGCTAGTAATTACCACCACAATTCAAATGATAATTTTGGGACTGGTTTATCCACGAGTGCTAGGGGCAACCAGTGATGAATATATTAAATGGATTGCATGCAGCTTAATTACATGGCAGTTTATTGCCTCGGGGATGATGGAATCATGCTCGGTTTTTACTGCTTCCAGAGAACTTTACCTTAATCATAAAATCCCCTTTTGGTTTTTTGCATTGAAAAATGTAATTACAAACCTTTTGGTTTTTTTGCATCAATTACCCATTTACATAATAGTAGCAATGATTTTTAAAATCAATTTTTCAATGTTCTCTTTTTTAAATCTAATTATTGGGGTATTAACAATTTGTATTTTCATTTTTAATTGCTCATTTATTTTAGGAATTTCTTGCGTCCGGTTCAAAGATATCATCCAAATCATTGCGAATCTAATGAATATTTTTTTTCTAGTAACGCCTGTCATTTGGAATCCAAAATTGTTAAAAGGCGCAGAATCGATAATTAATTATAATCCGTTTTATTATTTGCTAGAAAGTCTACGAGCACCTCTACTGGGTAGTTTTTTGAGTTCCTCTATGTGGATTACATTATTATTAATCATGACACTGTTAAGCATTTTTTCTTATTGGATGTATTCTAGATATAAACATTGTATAGTATATTGGACATAGTATTTTCTACATAAAACATAGGATGAATATGAATTGGAAAAAATGCGGTAAAATATTTTGCGCAAATAATGATAAGGGGTGGATGAAGAGCAGAGCCTATTTACCTACACCATTTTTAATTAATTCTGAAGTGATACGAATTTATTTTACAGCGTTAGATGAAAAAAATATGGGACGCGTCGGATATGTGGACGTAGAGGCTCATAATCCGAGTAAAATTGTTAGAGTAAGTCAAGATCCCGTCCTAGACATAGGAAATGTGGGATCTTTTGACGATTCTGGCGTAAATGCATCTTGTATTATAAGACATAATAACGAATTAATCATGTATTATCAAGGATGGCAGCATCTTAATAGAGTTCCATATAATGTGTTATCTAATGCCGCTATTTCGTACGATAATGGAGATTCGTTTCAGCGTTATAAATCTACGCCTATGTTAGAACGAAAAGAAAATGAAATGAACATAAGAAGTGCCCCCTTTGTTTTGTTTGATAATTCCTTATGGAAATTGTGGTATGCAAATGGTTTTTTTATTAATGGTGAGGATAACAAATCTCTTTATTATGGTATCTCACACATTTCTTCTTATAGTCCCTTAGAATTTATTTCTGCCAGCGTGAAATGTTTATTCCCCAATCACAAAGCAGATACTTTTGGATACACTCGTCCGTGGATAATAATCAGAAATAATTTATATTTAATATGGTTCTCTGAGAGAAGTTATTCAAAAAAATATAGAATCAATTTTGCAACTTCCTTGGATGGCATCACTTGGCAGAGAAAATCAGATCCGATCCATCCTGATATTTCTCCGGAAAAATGGGATTCTGACATGATTGCATTTCCCGCTGTTATAGAAACAAACTACGGCGTATATATGTTTTATAATGGAAATCATTATGGTTTAACTGGCTTTGGTTTTGCAAAATTAGAGGGTTCGATTGATGAACTTACGAATTTAGGCTCCATAGAATAATATGTCAACATCACCCTTAGTTTCAGTCATACTTCCAAGCTTTAATCAGCAAGCTTTTATAAAAGACGCGATTGAAAGTGTACTGTTTCAAGACTATCAAAATTATGAACTTATTATCTCTGATGATAAATCAACAGATAGGACCGTTGAAATTATTGAAAAGTATGAAAAGAAATTTCCAGAAAAAATTATTTTTTTATCTAATAAGCAAAATTTAGGGATAACTAAAAATGTTAATAATGCCATTAGAAAAAGCAAGGGAAAATATATCGTTTTTATGGGCGGAGACGACATTTTACTTCCTAATAAGTTTTCAAACCAAGTAAAAACAATGGAAAATAATCCCAATATTACTATTTCTTACCACGATGTTTCCGCTTTTGATAATGCAACTGGGCGGGAAATATTTAGATTTTCGCAACGGTATCCACATTATGAGGGTGATGCAAGTGTCGTTATTCGTTATGGCACATTTTATTCTGCACTCTCTTGTATGCTGGTTCGATCATCGATCCCTATCTATGGATGCGACGATAATATTTTAATCTGTTCTGATTGGGTACTTATGTGTGAAACTTTGATAAATGGGGGTGGAATTTTCAAATATATACCCGAAGTGTATGCTTTATATCGCAGGCATGAAAATAGTATTACCTATAAAATAAAGAAATACTTGCCAGATGAAGAATTAAAAGCGATTGCAATTATAAAAAATAAACATCCAAAATTCATAGAAGAAATAAAAAGGAGGGAAGCTGATCTCTATTTCATAAAATTTTTGAGAAACATTTCTAGGTTTCAGCTAATTAATTCGTTTACTAGTTTATACAATAGCATTAGATTAAGCAAAGGTTTTTGGAGTTCACCGAGAATATTGATTAGAGAAATAAAATGGAGAGTGATGAGTATATATAATAAAATTTTTGGAGTTATAAGAATTTTGTGAATGACTTACTATCGGATCTTCTCACGCAGCTTTTTTAATGCTCGCAATTGTGCAATCGCTTCTGCCAACTGCGACTGGGCTTCAGCATAATTGAAATCTTTCACACGACCCGCCAATATGGCTTCTGCGCGTTTTTTCGCCTCAAGCGCATGCGCTTCATCCACATCTTTGGCACGCAATGCCGTATCTGCTAAAACGGTGGTTACTTTGGGTTGAACTTCCAGCATGCCGCCAGAAATATAAAATACTTCTTCTTGACCATTTTGCTTCTGCACCCAGATAGGCCCGGGTTTTAATGACGTTAATAGGGGGGCATGCCCATGCATAATTTCCATATCACCCAGCACCCCTGTCACAAATAATTTCTCGACCAAACCAGAAAAAATTTCGGCCTCCGCGCTGACAATATCTAAATGAAAACTAATGGCCATGTCTTTATCCTGAAAGTTTCTTAGCTTTTTCTACCGCTTCTTCGATGTTCCCTACCATGTAAAAAGCTTGTTCCGGGAGTGTATCATATTCACCTTCAACAATTCCTTTAAACCCTCGAATGGTTTCTTTAAGCGGCACATATTTTCCAGGTGATCCGGTAAATACTTCCGCAACAAAGAAGGGTTGTGATAAAAATCTTTGAATTTTTCGAGCACGTGCCACAATACGTTTGTCCTCTTCCGACAATTCATCCATGCCCAAAATCGCAATAATATCCTTTAATTCCTTATATCGCTGCAATAATCCCTGTACAGCACGCGCGACATCGTAGTGTTCTTGCCCAATCACCAGCGGGTCGAGTTGACGGCTCGTAGAATCGAGGGGATCGATGGCCGGATAGATGCCAAGCTCTGCAATTTGCCGCGACAACACCACTGTCGCATCTAAATGCGCAAACGTAGTGGCAGGAGAAGGATCAGTTAAATCGTCTGCTGGCACATAAACTGCTTGAATGGAAGTAATTGATCCCGTTTTGGTGGAAGTGATCCTTTCTTGCAATACGCCCATTTCTTCAGCTAAGGTCGGTTGATACCCTACCGCCGAGGGCATACGGCCTAACAATGCAGAAACTTCTGTGCCCGCTAAGGTATATCGATAAATATTATCAATAAATAACAATACATCTCGACCTTCATCCCGAAATTGTTCAGCGATCGTCAACCCCGTTAAAGCCACCCGCAAACGATTTCCGGGCGGTTCGTTCATTTGTCCATATACTAACGCCACTTTATCCAACACATTCGATTCTTTCATTTCGTGATAGAAATCGTTTCCTTCTCGTGTTCGTTCGCCGACACCCGCAAACACTGAATATCCACTGTGTTCCACGGCAATGTTTCGAATCAATTCCATCATATTCACCGTTTTACCAACGCCTGCACCTCCGAACAATCCAACTTTGCCCCCCTTTGCAAAAGGACTGATTAAATCAATCACTTTAATGCCTGTTTCCAGTAATTCTTCGCTTGCCGCTTGTTCACTGAAACTCGGAGCCTTTCTGTGAATCGGGAGTTCATGTTCTGCAGAAATAGGGCCTTTCTCGTCAATAGGACGTCCGAGGACATCCATAATACGGCCCAAAGTTTTTTTACCGACTGGCACCATGATGGGTGCGCCGGTGTCTCGCGTCAACATTCCACGTCTTAAACCTTCTGAAGTCCCCATCGCGATGGTTCTGACGACCCCATCTCCCACTTGTTGTTGCACTTCTAATATTAGATCAGTGCCCTCGATTTCTAGCGCGTCGTACACTTTGGGAACGCTTTCTCGTGGAAATTCCACATCAATCACGGCACCCACAATCTGCACAATTTTTCCATCCATTTTTTTCGTCCCCCTTTTAACCTACTGCCGCCGCACCCGCCACAATTTCTGATAATTCTCGCGTGATGGCAGCTTGGCGTGCTTTGTTATAAATGAGCTGCAATTCGGAAATCAAATCTTGTGCATTTTCTGTGGCATTTTTCATTGCGACCATTCTTGCCGCTTGTTCACAAGCGACATTTTCAACAATGCCTTGATAGACTTGAGATTCAATATAACGAATTAATAAGGCTTCTAATAGTTCCTTTGCAGCGGGTTCATAGATATAATCCCAGGAATAACCCGATTGATCTCTCCACTCAGAAGCCATGGCTTTTACTAATGCTGGATTGGGCAAAATGGGCAATAATAATTCAATTTGTGGTTCTTGTCGCACGGTATTAATAAACTTGTTATAAACTAAATAAAGTCTATCGATTTCCCCTAGATCGTAGGCATCTAGCATCACTTTCACAGTACCAATCACATCTTGAATTCCAGGTTTATCGCCTAATTGCACCAAAGACGCAATGATATTTCCCCCATGACGACGGAAAAAACCCTCTGCTTTGCGTCCAATCGTACAAAATTCAAGCGGGATCTGTTTCGTATTCCAATCCTGCATATGCTGTACCAGAGTACGAAATAAATTCGCATTTAAACCCCCGCATAAACCTCTGTCGGTTGAAATGACGATAAAACCAACGCGTTTTGGTTCACGTTCGACTAAATAAGGATGATGATATTCTAGACGCCCTGTAGATAAATGCGCAACGACCGCACGAATACGATCGGAGTAAGGACGGCTCGCGCGCATGCGTTCTTGAGCGCGTCGCATTTTACTCGCGGCAACCATTTCCATCGCGCGTGTAATTTTTTGCGTGTTTTTAATGCTCTTGATTTTTGATCGTATCTCTTTGGCACCCGCCATCAAAGCACCGCCTGAATAGATTTAAATTGTTCAATCACTGTTTTTAAAGCCTCTTCAATTTCTTTTGTCAATTCGCACTCTTTATTAATGCGATTAATTAACGCCTGGTTTCTTGATTTGACATAATTTTGTAAATCATGTTCGAAAGTCACTACATGTTTAATCGGCACATCATCCAGATATCCTTTTTCAACGGCAAACAAGGAAATCGACATCTCGGCAACCGACATCGGTGAATACTGTTTCTGTTTCATTAATTCCATGACTCTTTCTCCACGTTCTAATTGTTTGCGTGTGGCTTCATCGAGATCCGAAGCAAATTGAGCAAACGCAGCCAATTCTCGATATTGCGCCAAAGCTAATCGAACACCACCACCCAATTTTTTAATAATTTTGGTTTGAGCCGCGCCTCCCACACGAGAAACTGACAATCCAGCATTAATGGCAGGACGAATTCCTGCATTAAATAAATCGGTTTCTAAAAAGATTTGTCCATCGGTAATTGAAATCACATTGGTAGGCACGAAGGCAGAAACGTCCCCAGCTTGGGTTTCAATAATTGGTAACGCTGTTAATGATCCTGTTTTACCCTTTACGCGTCCCTTAGTTTCTTTCTCCACATAAGCTTCAGAAACTCTCGCCGCGCGTTCTAATAAGCGAGAATGCAAATAAAACACATCCCCCGGATACGCTTCTCGACCAGGTGGACGTCGCAACAATAAGGAAACTTGTCGATAGGCCCAAGCTTGTTTGGTTAAATCATCATAGATAATGAGCGCATCTTCGCCATTATCTCGAAAGTATTCCCCCATCGCACAACCTGCATAGGGTGAGATATATTGCAAAGCAGCGGATTCAGCTGCAGTGGCTGCCACGACAATGGTGTGTTTCATTGCGCCATATTCTTCTAGTTTACGAACAACATTCGCCACAGAGGATGTTTTCTGCCCAATGGCAACATAGATACATTTCACGTCGGTGTCTTTTTGGTTAATGATGGTATCTATCGCGATGGCTGTTTTACCCGTTTGTCTATCCCCGATAATCAGTTCGCGCTGTCCGCGTCCAATCGGCACCATCGCATCAATGGATTTTAAACCGGTTTGCAGCGGCTGCGTTACAGATTTTCGCCAAATCACCCCAGGCGCTACTTTTTCTATGGGTGATTCTTCATCCGCTTCGATGGGCCCTTTTCCATCGATGGGGCGACCCAACGCATCGACCACCCGACCCAGCAAGCCACTGCCGACGGGCACTTTTAAAATTTCGCCGGTGCAATAAACCGATTGTCCTTCTGCCAATTCATCGGTAGGGCCGAGTACGACCGCTCCCACATAATCTCGTTCGAGATTTAAGGCAATGCCGAATTTTTTGCCTTCAAATTCTAGACGCTCTCCATATTGTGCGTTTTCTAAGCCATAAATTCGCACAATCCCATCAGAAAGACTGATAATTTTTCCTTCTGTGCGCTCGCGCGGTTCTGCTTCAAATTTTTCAATGCGTTGTTTAATTAGTTCACTGATCTCTGCTGGATTGATCATAATATTCATCCACCCATCATTTCTTTAAGTTGCATTAATTGTCCGTGTATCGAACCATCGATGACAGTATCTCCTGCTTTTAATTGAAATCCGCCAATGAGGTTTGGATCTACATCGCAGGACATCTTTATCTTTCGTTCAAAACGTTTGCTCAAAATTTCTACATATTGTTGTTGTTCTTCTTTCGATAAAGGAATGGTCGTTGTGCAATTGACCTTTAAAATACGAAGCGCTTCGTCTTGAAAGCTTTCGTATAAAAATTTAATTTCTGGCAACAACGTCAATCGCTTCCGTAGGGTTAACGCGTATAATAAATTTTTACCTTGTTCATCCAAAGATTTTCCAGTACTCTTGATAACGCTTAGAAAAAATTCAGCGATTGTCTTTGGACCGAGCGTCGGATCGCGTAATAATTTTTTTACCTGCTTATCTTCAACGATTAAACGGAGCAAATCGAGCATGTCTGACCATTTATCGAAACGATGTTCTTGTTTGGCCAACTCAAAAATTGCTTTTGCGTAAGGCCTTGCAATAGTGCGTTTTTCAGCCATGGGGGTTTCCTTTTTCTGCCCTATCCCCATGAGGCGCTCCGCCAGGCGTTCCAGGCGCTCCACCAGACACCTCTCCCTGAAAGCCTTTCAAACTACGCATCTCTAGTAAAGCTTTTTGTTCATTTTCATTTAAGCTACGTTTTAACATTTTCTCAGTCGTTAAGATGATCAAGCCAATGACTTCTTTTCGCAACGTTTCTTCCGCGGCTCGCTTGGACTGTTCTAGCTCCGCTCTTCCAAGCGTCAAAATATTTTCTCTTTGCTCGTTTGCTTCGCGCTTGGCATCTTCAATGATAAATTCGGCTTGTTTATGTGCCTGGTCAACGGTTTGTGTGGCTTGCTGTCTTGCTTCTCTCAGTTCTTTGACGGCTTGTTTTTGCGACAACTCTAACTCTTTGTGGCCTCTTTCTGATGCGTAAAGGCCTTCCGCAATTTTAGCTTCACGTTCCTTAAGCATTTTTTGCAAAGGAGGCCAGACAAATTTCATGGTAAACCATACAAAAATGGCAAAGGTTATCATTTGTCCAAACAATGTTGCATTGATATCCAAAGCTTTCTCCCGATCTCCTCGACTATACGTTGAAGCTTCTACTTGTCACGAGTTACACGTTACGAGTTAAACTTTACAAATTACGAGTTACAAGTTAAACGTTGCAAGTTCCAAGTCCAAAGTCCCAAGTTAAACGTGCAAGACTAAGTTCCAAATGTTCCGCCCGTTTTACTGTCCAAGATTTAAAAGCGATAATAGCTGTTTTAAAAATGGATTCGCAAAGGTGAAGAACAAGGCAATACCCACACCAATCATGGTAACGGCATCGAGTAATCCCGCAATAATAAACATCTTAATTTGTAACTGCGGCATCATTTCTGGTTGTCTCGCAGAGGCTTCCAAAAACTTTCCGCCTAGCAATGCAAAACCAAATGCTGTGCCCAAAGCTCCAATTCCAATCAAGAAAGCGATTGCTATTATTGACATGCTTTGTAAATTAGAAACCAGAGTTATCGCCTGAATGGATGTTTCCACAATGACCTCCCAATGTTCAAAAAACAAAATTAAACTAACACAAAACTAAATCTACAAATCTACAAATCTACAAAAACTTATTAATAACTCACAAAAAAACTCTAAATCCTATGATTCCTATCAAATTCCTATCTATAAGATGCCCCCTTAATCATACCATAAACCCCACCTTCTTGCTGCCTTGCTGCAAATATTAGTGTTCCTCCGAGGCCATACTCAAATAAACAATGGTGAGCATCATAAAGATAAAGGCCTGTATCGTAATTACTAAAATATGAAAAATAGCCCAAGGTGCGCCCAATAACCACTGAAATTTCCAATCGACGAGCGCAATCAAAATAAAAATCAATTCACCTGCATACAGGTTTCCAAACAAACGAAGACCGAGCGAAATGGGTTTCGCCAATTCTTCTACTATCTTTAAAACAATATTTGCAGGAAAAAAATAGGGACCAAACGGGGTGCAAGTTAATTCCTTAAGATAGCCTTTACCCCCTTTCACTTTGAAACCATAAAAGATAATCAGAAAAAACACAGAGATAGACATCCCTAGGGTAAGATTAGGGTCTGTGGTCGGAACTGATTTGAAATGAGTGATGCCAAACCAATTGGTAATCAAATTAAAGAGATCCACAGGCAAGAGATCCATAAAATTCATTAAAAAAATCCACATAAAAATGGTGAGGGCTAAGGGGGCTATTAATTCGCTACGGCCGTGATAAGTTTCTTTGACTTGGGTTTCAGCAAATTCATACATCATTTCAACAAAATTCTGAATCGGTCCAGGAACGCCGGAAGTTGCACGCGTGGCCGTTAAACGAAAAAGGGTCAAAAAGATAATCCCCAGGATCCAAGACATAATGAGCGTGTCTAGATTAAACGTCCCCCACCTTGTTTCCAAGGTGAGATGTTGTAGGTGATGAAGAATATATTCTGACGCTGATCCACTCATAAATTAATGGTACTATCCAAAAAGCCAATTGTGTTGCAATAAAGGTAACAAACAACGGTTGTGACTTAAGCTTAACCCATTGAAAGGCAATCGTAAACATTGCCGCTGTAATAAGCCATTTAACTATTTCACTTATGTAAAAGGCCGAGATTATCTTATTGGCGGGGCGAATATTTAAGTCCTTGAAGTAGATAAGTATAAACAAGAATGTGGGGAGGGCAGCCGTGCTTCCCCCAATCAAAGCAGAGGCCCCGTCAGTCCAGTGTTTCCAGACGAAGAAAAGGCTCGCAATGATGAATGAGATCGTTATTTGAGAATAAAGGATGAGATAGATTGATTTTAGCTGCCTGTTCGCTTTCATTCTGTACGATTTCATTCTGTACGATTTCATGCTGTTCGCTTTCAGTCTGTGCTATTTCATTTGCATTTGTGGATCATTGAGCATTCATTTAAATTTTTAGTCATTTAATTTAATTAATATATCCATGTCATTGCCTGCTAACCGTGGTGCCCGCTGAAACACCATTTGTTCGGGCGACAGCAGTTGTCACAGTACCTGCTGAAGTACCGTTCACAGGGGCAATTGCCGAAGCTGCTGCAGTACCTGCCGCGGAAAACACCACGGGTGAAGCGGCATCCGTTTGCGGCGTGGATTGACCTGGGGAGGATTTATCTTGTTTGACAGATGAATCTGGAGAACTTGGAGAATTGGTGACTGCAAATGAATTTCTTAACATACTCGGTTGACCGCCAGATAAAGCTGGGATCCCGGCAAACTTATCTCTCATCAACAACGCAAGCATGGGTAATAATTTTGCAAAATGTCCCCCTTCTGGAAGTGCTTTAAACAAATCGTTGTTATCCTGTGCATAAAATAAACATCCTCCGTAATCAACGAGTTCTAAAAAGCAGGTAGATGCGAGTGGTAAATTATTGGCTTCCAAAAAGAATTGTAGTGCATATTTTAAGCGAAGAATACTTTCTTTATCCTTTAAATGGGGCATATCTCCTTGTGATTTGGACTCCGCAAGATCCCCGCTCATCTTCGATTCTGTATGATTATCAAGCCCCTCGCCCTCTGCATGCGTCAATAACATGGTACATAGCTCGAATTTTAATCCATCCTTCCCATCCAAAGTACCATTATTACCTTTCACACTTCCATCCAAGCTATCGTCCGAGCCACCACTCGAGCTACCATCCAAACTGCAGTCAAAGCTCAGCGCCTGCGGAGCTTGTCCACCGCTTTTTAAAAGAGAGGAACTATGCAACCCTTTCCTTTCAATACACTTAAGATGTTTTGTAAGCACTAAATTTGCCAATCTGTCCTTATTCTCTCGATAAAATTGGAGTACTAATTCATATTTTTTGATACTACTATATTCTGCAAGTTTCGGCTCTTCAGCATTACCCCAACGTTCAGCAAAAATGAGAAAATATTTCGTATCTATTTCAAAAAGAAATTCAAAACATACCGGGATTTGAAAACGCATCTCTTTCTCTTGCGTCTTCCCAAAGTTATCCGGCCACTTATCACATTGCTTAACCAAGTCACCTATTTTTGCATTTAAAGCTTCAATTTTTGCATTTTTTTCTATTGCTTTAAATGTTTTGTTGCAATAATCCACAGCGGCATTGTAACAATCTAATATCCTCTCCCATGCAATCCGTCCTCCTTCTATTGCATTCCCCCTCATGCGCAGTATGCACTCAAAACAAGTATCTCCCTCCTCATTTTTTTCTAGCGGAGAAGCCCCCATCTCAATTAACTTGAGAATCAATGCTTCGTTGTTCTCTTTAGATTGCGTTGCTTTCATGATAGCCAAATGAAGCAAAGTATTTCCATCTCCACTTCGAAGATTCGCAGGGTAAGATTTGAGTAATTTCAAGCCTTCATTTGAAATTTTACTTTCTTCGGTGATTGAATTTGTTTCTACAAGCTTAAGTAATTGATGAGCGCCTTCTAAATATTTGAGCGCGCCTTTTTTGTTGTGTTTCTGTGCAGAGACTCTTTCGTCACTCTCTGAAAGCACATTAATATTTATACCTAATTTTGCGCCCCTAGACAGCAAAAAACGAATCGCATTCACATGTCCACCCATCGCTGCACAATGAAGCGGGGCACCATATTGTGGGCAAAATTGATTGACAAGCGCTTTGTCGCCATGATCAAGTAGGAATTCCATTGCATCAATATTAGAATCATCCCCTGAATTTGATCGACGGGCCGCTTCGTGTAATGCATGGTAGCCTTTTGTCTTAATAAAATCAGGATATTTTTCGTGAAGAAATTTAAGAACATCCACCCGATTAAAGGCAGCTGCGCACATGAAAGCATCATAACCTTTATCACCTGCAGCCGCATTACACGTTTGGAGATGAAATTTTGGGTCCAATTTTAATAATTCTTTTATCATCGGAAGGTTGTTGAAACAACAGGCAGTCATAAATAAATTTAGGCCAGTACTCGTTGCTTGATGATGTATGGGAACATTTGGTTTTTGAGCTTGTGTCAGTTCTTGTAATCCTTTAATTTCAAAAATTTCTTTTAAATCTTTCGGGTTACGCCTTGCAAGCATTAAAAAAGGGCTGAATAATTTATCTCTCCACTCCAATGATTCTTGAAAAGGATTTGCTTTGTGTCGGATGAGCAAACCTATTACAGCAGGCGCTGCACTTAAAAAAGCTCGCCCGAGTGGCGTATAATTATCCTCGGCTCTAAATTCTAAAATATCCTCTTTGGTGACTCTTTCTCCCTTATGATTCACTAGAGAAAGTGGATCTAGGCTTTCAAGCAAAAATTTTAGACATTCAAATTGATCTTTTGCTTCCATTTTACAGCATTGAAGCAATCGATTGATTGCAATTGAAAATTTAAGATGTAAATTGGGATCTTTTATTTTTTCAGGTTTAAGACAGGGTTCAAATAGAGATTTAATTTTAGGTAAAAGATCTCTAGATAAATCATTATACTCATCTACATCTAACGTGTGATCATCCTGTCCTAACTCTCCTAAAGCCCCCATATAAGATGTTTCAAATTTTGTAACATCAAAAGCAGATTGTGCTTGCTGTTTCGCAGTCTCTATTTCCAAAGTTTCTGGTATTGGTTTTGGTGCTTGACCTCTTTTTGCAGCGCTCACTTTAGATTGTCCTGGTTTTAATTTATCCAATAATTGTGTTGTTAAAGTGTGTTGTTTGGTGAGCAATTGTATGACTTCTGCTTCAGTGAACATTCTTTCTAAGGGCGGCATTTCTTTCGGTTGTTGTGCTGTCTGTGCTTGCAAAATTTGGGCTTGTTGAGCTTGGGCTGGCTGAACCATGGCTTGCTGAACCTGGGCTTGCTGAACTTCAGCTTGTTGAACCTGGGCTTGCTGAACTTCAGCTTGTTGAACCTGGGCTGTTACACCATTCGATGTGTCATCACTTGTGCCGTTAGTGCCACCATTAATCATGCCCGCTATTTTTGTTGCTTGTTCTGCCATCACTTACCCCTTAAAAAAATTAAATATTATATAAACTTCATTATTCAGAAAAACACTATCAGAAAAACATCATTAGAAAACATTATTATAAAAAACATCCACGTTCACAAACACTTTCACAAATCTCAATCCGTGATAATCAACGTATGATGAATTTTTGATGAATTATAATCAATTGCCAATGAACAGCATTTTAAAGGTAAGACGCCACAAATACTAGAGATAATAAAGAACTTTGTTAAAAATTAGTTATTTGACTATATATTTTCTATCGAATTATTTCAAATTGGTTACTCTCATCAAAAATAATTCTAGAGAAATTAAATTTATCAAAGGCCACATATTATTCATTTGTCCGCTCGCAGCTCTGTAGATAGCCTGATTCAAGCCGTCTTTAACAAGCATTTTTTCCCTTGCAAGAAACCCCTCCAGACAAAATTCTTGAATTTTTTCCATTTCATCCCGAAAAAAACGTTGAAACATTCCTGAGGTTTCCCCTTTCGATTGCCGCCAGACGAGATCCGTCCTAAAGTGCTTCGATATTGCACGTCGAAAATGCAACCTCGACCATTCTGTATTAAAAGTTAAAAATGTAGGAATCTCATATCCCACTTCAATCATTGGTTGAGTAAGATAGGGGAATACCTCATTAAATTGACAAGCATCAAAAATGGCAGTGGCAGAAGCGTGATAGGTATCCATAATTTGAGCCATTTTCCCAGGCGATGTTTTTCTTGTTAACAACCTATCCCAAAATGGCGGTAAAAAGTTCTGCAAATTGATCATATTTTGACATTCCTGCTTAAACCAAACTACAGGTTCCGGCATAGAAAGAAAGTGCATGTTTTTTCTCTTCGTTATGTATTTACAAAATAGCTTAAAGAAATCTATTCCATAGGGAATCGCAGGAGATCGATTGAGTACGCATAATTCGTGCAATTTTTGAAATAATCCTTTTGGTCCTCGATCTAAAAAATAATCTAGCAACAAGATGGGTTGTGCAATCGATATGAAGAGTTGATCACCACCGTGTCCATTGATGATCCCTAGTCTCTCTTGCCCCAAATCTTTAAAATTATCAAACAAAGAAAATTTATTTTTTGCCCCTAAAATGCAATGATTAGGACGATTCCATTTAAGTTTGCTTGGACAATCGAGAGAGTATTGCCAATTTTCGAAAGTTAATTCTGAATCTGTATCTTGTACCAGTGTATGTACATGCAAAGATTCATTCGACGTTGCGATGTCTTCATTTAGAAAATGGACTAGAGAAAAATTTTGTTGTTTTCCTAGGAGTTTTTCTATCATTAAAAATAAGGCTGTGGAATCTAAGCCCCCGGACAATTGCAAAATGATTTCCTGTTTGTGTTGAATTTCGGAAGTAATAACGTTTGACAACGTTTCGATGATCCTCTCTTCCCAATGTTCTATTTTTTTTATATTGTTTTCAGTTTTGCCATCAGATACTGAATGTGGCACTGAATTTTGCAGAGGATCCCAGAAACAATGAATGCGAGCATTATTATTTTGTAGCGTTAAACAACACCCAGGTAGCAGTTCTTCGATCTGTTTGTAATGGGTTCGAGCAGTATTCAGAGTACCTAATAAAAGATATGAGGAAAGATATTCAACATCAATATCTAATGTAAGATACTGCCTCGTAAGAGAAATTGCTTGAATAATCCATGAAATCGAAGATGAAAATATGAGGCCAATCTTAGTCTTGATAAAAAAAAATTACTTAAACCACTCGGATCTTTAAAAATGTAAGTTTTTCCATTATCAGGATGAGAGATTATTAATACATAATTTCCCCAATAGTGTTTACTGATCCATGCCCCCTTGGATTCTTCAATTTTGTTGAGACCATTTACTATTGACCTTATTATATCCTCTTTCTTGTTTTGAGAATTTTTTTGGAAAAAATCACCCAACGCGAGCCACGCCTTATTGGGTAAGGTGGAAAATCTAGCTTCCGCTATTTCTTCACTAGCAGTAAAAAAACAAAAGAAATTGTGCGAATCGAATTCATACACTTTTTCTTTAACACCTATTTCCTTAACATCAATGGTGAAAAACGTTTTAATTTTTGAATACAGCAGAGATTGCATATCCCGGGAAAATTCTTTATCCGGAATGACACCAATATAGTTCAGCATAAGTTATTACCTTAATTTACTTTTATTTTCGGTGAAAATAAAACGATGGTTAGACCTATTATGATCAAAAAAAACAAAGTAAATTATACATCAAATCTTCTCAAAAAATTTATTACTTTAATTTATTTTTTTGGTTTACAGAGTAAAGCTAATTTTTTATACTATCTGAGTTGTAAGTATTTTAAGCTTTAAATTTTCAACATAGGAGATATTGTATGAAACGTAAAGAACGTGATTACTGCAAAGCTGAGAATAACGAACTTTGCCTGAAAAAGAATGCTTTCTCTTTGAGTGTTGTAAAGCTCGGAAAAGCGAGTCTTTTAACGAAGGGCACTGGCCATATGGGCGCTGAGCTATTTGGGAAATGGGGTAAGTAAGTAACCATTTGTCTGAAAAGTCAGGTATAAATATCTGGGGAGTTTGTTTGCTTTCTTCTTCCCAGATATTTTCCAACGTTTCCAAAATCTTTTAGTATTCCTATATTATCTATTATCATCTAGAAATTTAACCGTGAAGCTAACTTTAATATTTGGATTTAAACGTGAAACAATATATTATTAATCGGCACTCAATCTCTGCAATGGGTCTAATCCTTATCTCTTTGGTCATTAGCGCTTCCTCAACGATTTGGTTCTCTAATTTATTCAATAACAATGGAAGTTTGCTTGTTAATGTGTTGCTGCTTTTCATGTCCTACTTCATCACAGCAATTCCTAATGTATTATGTGCAAATCAGTTAGAGCAAGCAGAATATACAGCCAGCGAACAATACAATGAGAATTTTTTAAAAGCACACAAAAATGAATCAGGCCTGATTTTGGATAAAAAATTTCGAGAAAATCAAGAACCTTGGTTAATAAGTACAAGTCGAAATGTCATAAAAAATGCACAAATAGTACTCTATAGCAGTCTGAATAGCACTACAGCAATATTGATCGATGCGATTACAATGTCGGTCATTATCAACCCGCGGTTCATGTTAGGGTATGCGGGAGGCGGCGTTATATATGCAGTTTTGACAATGCTTTTAAAAAACAAGATTGCACAATATACGGTCCGAGAGCTTAAAGCAGATAAAGATCTCAGTTCGGTTATGATGTCGGGCTGGGGAAACATTGTGAGTGGTAACAATCATAATTTTAATCTATGGCATTCCTCGATGAAAAAAAGATTTAATTCATTAAGAAATGCAGCTATTCAAAACTCCACTTATTCTAAAATTGCAGGATCCTTTATAACCACAATTGCCATTATCCCTATACTTGGCGTCACGGCTTGGTTATTTTTGAACGCAGAAAGTACTGCTGAAAAAGCACTTTTGTTGGCAATTTTGCCAAGACAAGCTTTAACATTGGGTTATTTGGACTCTCTTTCTAGTTCTTTAGTACAGCTCTCAGGCATTAGAAAAAATTTATCTGAACTCGAAACCTCAGTCGATCCTAACTTTATCATAAATCGTTCAGAGCCCCTATTCCAGATCTTCTGGAAAAATCTCAAATTTTTTGACACTAAAGGGGAAGAACTCCATTTTCCAACGATTCAATCATTGGTTCAGAGAATGATCTTGGGCCCAAAAGGCAGATTGACTATTCGTGCCGATAATGGTGCAGGCAAATCAGTATTAATGTGTCATTTAAAAAAGTCACTTGAAGCACAAGGCATTAAAGTTTATCTCCTACCCACCGGAATGAATTTAGCCTTCAGTGTACAAACCGATGAAATGTCCGTTGGAACTAGGAAAAGGGCAGAAATGATCGAGATCATTCAAAGCGTTCAAGCCGATGTATATATGCTGGATGAATGGGATGCTAATTTAGATGAAAGCAATATTTCTGCATTATCGAGAAAGTTAGAAGAGCTTTCAAAATCATGCACAGTCATTGAAGTCAGGCACAGAAAGGATGTTGCAGAAGATAATAAAATGGGAGTTTTTTCAGAAGCACCAATCATTATCAGTTTCAAATCGAAAACTGAAGTCGATGATAGCCGAAGAGGATTGGATACGGTGCTTGACGTAAAAAACAGTAGTTTAAATCAACCCCTCATACTTACGTAAAATCAATAAAAATGATATGAATAAATGACGTTTTAACTTCGAATGCGATCTTAGACGAGCGAACGATTGCTGCTGTCAGAAATCAACCTCCAGGATGGGTGCGAGGCGTTGTTGTAGCGAGCTGGCGTCATTTATGATCATGCCCTGTGATTCTACCCAAGCATGCGCATAGAAGGGTTGAGTTTGGATCCCAATCTTGAAGCTGCACTTCCATCCTCGTTTAATCATCAAGAGGGTTAATGCACATGCCCAAGCTAAACAAAGCGTTTTTGCAGGAAAATAGATGCAAGCACGATCTAATGTCTGAGCCAATTTTTCAAGTTCATGTGCCTCTGGATGATTGTTTTTCTTTTTTGCATATTTTTTGTTGACGCGATCCATCAGCGCCAAAACACCTTTTAAATGAAATCTTTTAAGTGCATGATGAGCTTTAATTAGAGAGAGATAAGCTTCTATCGTCCTACAAAATGTATGATTCACTACATTATTTGCTTTAGGCATCCATTCCATTTGTGTTAATCCAATGGGGTCTAAAGCAATCGCGATCTTGTTTTTACGTTTGTTGCATGTCGTGGGCTGAATGAGATTTTTTTCTAAAAGATTTTTGATAAAAGGATCGATCCCAGGATTGTATTCGCCTATCTTATATTCGTCTTCCACCTCTTTTGATTGGGTGGTATTAGTATCAATAAGAAAATAACAATTATTTTTATTGATAAATTGCTTTGATAATATTATTTGAAAGTATTCCATCACATCGACATCTAAGGAGAAATATTCATTCTGTAAAACATCCAAAAGGATGGTCTGACCTTTATATTGAGCAGCATACACGTTATCCCCGAGCTCGAAATAGATAAAAATGGGATCATATTTACTAGATAAATCATGCGATACTTTGGCTGTGCCTAAAGAGATTTCAGAAATCATATACTGAGCTCCCCATAGATTTTGATTTCAATCCATTGCTTTTTGTTATCCTACGTAAATAATGCAACCAAATTATTAAGCTCCTACTATCTAAAGATTGATTTCTCCATTGCTTTGCATTTTCAAGCATATTACACCAATCCTCAAACATTTCTAAGAACACTTCTAAATCCGTATTGGTTTGTTTCAGAAATTTGGCGATTTCGGAAAACTCCAATTGTTCAAGTTTTAAAGAGGTTAATTCACCTGATATTGCCGATGATGTTGATAATCCTCTTAAAAATTTATTAAAATAATCCCCCATCCACAAAGCTGCAAGACAATAATGTTTTCCTTGAATAAACTCTTCCACGACATCCAAACTATCATCAAAATCGTCAAAATTTAAAATATTATGTTTCAGTTCAGCTAAACAACCCCTTTCATAGAGATCGACAGCCTCAAAAGCGAGCAGCACTGAAGGATCACATTCACTGGGTTTTGCTTTCCACCACAAGCTCAATGAAATGGCAATTTCTAATGTTTCAACATGATGCCACCAACCAGCGGGAATAAAAAGAACGTCACCTGGGGATAGAATCGCTGTCAAGGGCATCGCCTGCCTAAAATCAGGAAACTTGATCGGATCGACGTTATGGAGATCGCTAATTTGACTTATATTATAGACAGTGCTAGTTTTTGGCGTATGACGATATAAGAACTTTGTATCTTCAAATGAAAATAGATAAACTTTCTTCTTTCCAAAAATTTGCACAAAAAAATTATGGACCGCATCAAAATGCAGAGGTGAAACATTGCCTGATTCACCAAACCAAATGTTTGACATATAATCTGTCTTCTTATTTTCGATCCAAGTTGGCTCGCCAAAATCTTCAACCAGTTCTGGGAATATTTCTGGTATCGATTGCTGCAGTAAATAATATTTGACATTGTTATCTTGATTATTGCATATCAAATCTATGGCTTCATGCAAATTTATATTTCTTCTTGATGACATGAGCGCTTCAACATATGTTTTTTGTTGATTTGCTTTAAAGGCATTAATACCAATCACCCTATCTGACAATTTATTTCTTAAATAATTCGGAGTCCATCGAAAAGCAGGCCAATTTAAACCTCCCGAGATAATAACTGGTTTAGATTTTGAAAGGTATCGATTCTGAAAATCGTCCCTATGAAGTATATGGTGATGATCAATATCGATTTGCATCAAACTATTCCCATTCGATTCTTTAATCGTATCACCACAGAATCTTGCAGTAAATTATTTTTGAAAAGTGCCTGTCTGATGAAAAGTGCCTAATAACGTAACGAGAGATTACATTTTACAAGGGCATACTTTTTTTGGATAGGTTTTCATGCGACAGGACAAAAAAATCCATTTTAATTGCCAGATTTTATTAACAGATAAAGATATCGAATAATCCAATAACCAACACTATGTAATTCGACTGCCTTCTCGTCTTCTTTAAATCAGTTGTACAATTATATATTTTTCTTTGTTGCATTAGATGTAGCGCTTGATTCTTGGGAGGGAAGTGTCATCTGTTTCACTACTTCAAGTGTAGCAGACGGTACTTCTCCAAGCGGTTTACCTTCTAACTTTTTCTGAAGCTCTTCCTTTGCGGCTGGATCAACGGTCGATGCTAATAATTTGTAAAATTCAAACTTATCGGGATATGTTTTAATTAAATCAACATCGCTATCAGAAAGAGTTATTTGCGCACCTGTTTTAAAAGCAGCTTCATAAAGTTTTAATGCAGCGTCCGCTCTACCGCAGGGTTTTGCTATCAAAGATGGAGGTGCATCACCTTTATTCATTTCACAAAAATCCAAAAATGATTTATCTTCAGCATTAGCAGATAATGTGCTCGTCACCGTGTCACCACGCAAAGCGCGGGTTATTGTATCCGATCCTTGTCCATCTTCTCGTTTCATCTTTACCTGAAAATTATTGTCTCCGCTTTCGAGCTTTTCGATTTCTCTGCCTTTAAGCTTATTGCTTCCGTTCGCAATTGTTTGTGCAATTTGCTCATTCACGGTTTTAAATTTTTGAATTGTTGATTGTGCTGAGAGTGCGGTTGATTTCTGAACCCCTGGGGCTGAAGATAAAAGGGGAGGGGGTACTCTCGCGCTATTTGATCCACTTGTTGATCTGCTTGATCTACTATCGCTTGATCTATTATCTCCTTCTCTTGATCTATTATCCCCTTCTTTTGGTTGAGGCTGTCTTTGAGCGTCAGTCGCGCCTGCCTCAGCTCCCGCCAATCGATCTGCAAGAGGATTCCCTCCCCCTAACGTTCCTTCGACTGCCAAAGAGGAAGATCTATCGCTTGAGGGGGATGATTTATCGCTAGGAGAGGATCTATCGCTTGAGGCGGATCTATCCCTTGGGGCGGATCTATCGCTTGATGGCAGAGGCGGTTGGAGCGGTTGAGTTGTTGCAGCGAGGGATGCGGGTGAGGGTGATGATGGTCTTCTTGCAAGACTGGCAGATTGTTGCGATTGAGGTGATGGTTGAGATTGAGGTGTTCGAGGTTTCGTTGCTCCTACCCCTTCCCCTGAGGATCCTACCAATGGTTCTCTAACTGCAGATCCTCCTGGTGACTCTCTACTTGCAGATCCTCGCGATGCCGCTACACCCGCACTCGGAGCTTGTTGCGCTTGTTGAGGTTGGTGCGCTGGCCGTTCGGGTATTTGTAGCTGTTGACCTACAACGGTGGGAGGGGCGGGAGCAGCATCAGGACCAACGGAGGTTCCGAGTACAACGCCCTCTGGAGAGGGTGAAGACGGTGGTTTAGGTGCAGATTCAGTTTTTAATGGTGCAGTTACATCTGGTTGATCTATAGGTGCGCCTGCACGTCTCCTTGGACTTTGCGGGCGTTCTCTTTTCGACACTTCTCTCCTTCCTTGACCTTTGTCTAGAGAGTCCTTACCTGCAGATTCTCCTGGATCTTGATTGCTCATAAAAACCTCAAAATAAAAATAGAGTTATTTGTCTACTTTAGAGTAACTAAAATTAATAATGTTCCATCAAATTATGCGTTTTTTGCTTGCATATTCAAGAAATTAAATATAAGTACATACAAAAAAAATCTTAATGATTGAGGCTGAATTATGAGTCGTGTTATAATAACCTTTAAGAAAATCTAACACTTTAATATATATGTTAAGGGAGATGCCACATGAGCGCTCAAATAGAATCAGCTGAATACACAGCGAATGATGAATTTTATGACGATATTGCCTTCCACCGCCCGCCTAACGATATTCTTGCAGCTTTGAATGATACAAGCCTTGATTTGAACGCCCACGGTAATAAAAGTGATCCCCCACTGTTTGCTGCAATACGACACAATAACTTGTTTGCATTCCATGAATTATTAAAAAAAAATGTGGATGTTAATATAATGGGATATCATACCAAGGTAACACCTTTGTTTTCAGCTGTGGGTGTTGGGGATGAACAAGTAATTCATGCATTGTTGAGACGAAGTGCCGATGTTTCAACTTATTGTGCAAGCACTCTTTTAAAACCTGCCATTCTTTCAGTGACTAATTATTCCCTGTTACATTATGGAGAATGGAATACAGGAGATCCGGGTCAGCATAAAAATGATCCTCAATTAAAGAAAGAGCTCATGGATTTTTTCTTTCAACGAGGGGCATACAAAGTAGCAGAAGACACGAACGCAAGTGTTCCCTTCTTAAAGAAAGGCCCATTTCATGTTTATTATAAGGGGAAAGTTGATATCGTAGGCTTGCTGTTAGCTCATAAAGTAAGTCCCAGTATCGCTGCATCAGGATCAGATTGTTCACCAAAAAAACTCGTTCAAAATCCACTTAAATATCTTAATTATTTTACCGACGGTGCTAATAAAATAGATTTTATTGGTTCCGAAGAAAATGGTCTAGTATTAAATTTCAAAATGCAATTTGAGAACCGATGCACAGAATGTCCCATCGATGTTATCGTCCATTATGATTTAAGACCCATCAAGACAACCATTGAAGAATATTTAAGAGAACATCCCTCCGAAGAAGATCATGCAGAAGCACTTTCCAAAGCACTGGATAATAAATTAAAGGATGGGACGCAGGAACTCGAAGGAAAAGCACATAAAGAAATGAAACGCCTTGCAGAAGATCTACAAGCCCTTCGCTTCGATTTCAAACATAATGAAGATCAAGCTCATGATGCGCATGTCCTTGCCTATCAGGCGTATCAACAAGCAAATCAGGCGAGCCAACAAGCAAATGAGGCGAGCCAACAAGCAAATGAGGCTCAGCAAAGTGCAGAAGCCGTTGCA
>Ga0206862_1102_pt1 | contig 22669 bp, 25 predicted proteins | sample Alteio_BWOrgCont_43_FD_152625 | JGI IMG/M metagenome (GOLD analysis project Ga0206862, IMG submission 152625) | Enriched cells from forest soil in Barre Woods Harvard Forest LTER site, Petersham, Massachusetts, United States -... | ecosystem: Environmental > Terrestrial > Soil > Temperate forest >... | reverse complement strand
GGAAAGGTCGACATGCCTTATCAAATCTTTCTAATTAAAAGCGCCTGTCTCATCACCTTCCTTATTTATTTTGAAAACAGAGATGCGAAAAAGAAGCTTTAGCGATTTCAGCTAAGTGCATATCAATGGTGATATCCGGAGAAGTTTGCCTACTACCATTATAATTGACAATTCTCTTAAGCTGATCATCAATATTTTCATAAAAGTAATCCAAGATATCTTCAGTGGTAATTTCCATTAAATCATTTTTTGTGGGATTTATTCCTGTCTTTAATAAATAAGTTCTTTCTTTTGCTTGTTTTAGTTCTCTAGGTGTTAATTGATTTAATATCTCTTTGACCTTTTCCAGATATAGGTTTCGATCTTCTTTTGGAAATTTTGAACAGAAAGAGAAGAAATGCAAACTCTGAAGCTTTCGATTTCTTTCTTTGTAGAGGGGAGGACGCAGTTCCAAGGGATCGTCGCATCTAAAACCCAGTTTAAAATAAAATAAGTTCGATGAGAATCCAGAGATAAGGTGAATATTGCCGCCTCTTCCCGACAATAAGCTAACTCGAAATAACGCTTCAATAATTGCTGTCCCTACCTTTTTGTAAGTCTTATCGCTCTGTAGCCAATCGACCTTAACGGTATTTTCATCAAATGTACAATCTTCAGCATAACCGACGATCTGATCATCAGGTCCATAAACATCTACAGAAAAGGTTATTTCATCGTCATCCCCTTTAACCTCATCTGAATGGAGACCCGCTTTCTCCAAGAGATTTAATGTTCTTTCTAGTGTAAATGTTGCCTCATATTCCTCTTGATCTTCCTTTTGACTGATCAATTTTGTGGCTAAGCTATGTGGTTTTGAATATATATCAATAAAACTTTTTAATTTCTCTCTGTCTAATTTAGGAAAAACGGGAAGAGGAGGGGGGAGTTCCGGACCAAAAATTTTATTATTTAATTTATTTTCTCTTGCTATCGATGTAACTGAATTATTAGCACATGGCAATACATCCCCGAATCGGGGATAATAATTATTATCCAAAAAACCTTTCCACTCCATAAAAAACCAACGAATTTAATAATTAATTAAGTGAATTTATCTATGTAAACTCTACCATAAATATTAATATAAAACAAGAAGATCGGAACAGGGGGTTTTCATTAAATAGATTTGATATAAATATGTCGGCCTTACAGAGACAATTGCATAAGTGACCTTATATCAACCTGACCAAATATCGCGGAGCGTTTGGAGTGCGCAAGGCCTCTTGCGCTTTGTTATGAGGTCATGACGTTTTTATTAGATGTCTCAACGCACGCATCATAACAAAGCGCAAGAGGCCTTGCGCACTCCAAACGCGTTGCGCAGCCTAGCTGAAGCCTGGAAAAAGGAATTGTGATTTAATAGCCATTTTTATCTAAAAAGAAGCTAAAAAAATAATTTCAGGTGTCTAGAATCGCATTTCGCGAAATTTTGTAATTTTTTTTGCAAAAATATGATTCCAGAGAGGTCTTTTTACTTATGCAATTGTCTCTACAGGCCTACATGGTATTTTACAAGATAACCCCTTCCTGTAAATAATAATTTCAATTATAATAAAAATAGTTAATATATAACGTTTGGAGTTAGTTTATGGAATCTAACGCAAATTTCGATATTGTTATTAATACTGATAAAACATTTTATCTCGTAGAGTCCACGAAAAATAAGAGTCCTTCTATGGAAGCTCTGAAGAAGATAGAGAAAATCTTAGAGCATGATATGAAATATACTGAAAACAGGGATGACGGTTATTCCCGTCTTCCCAAAGTAGAATTATTGAATTTACTGCAAAAAAAATCTGTTGATATTCACGCTCAATATTTGTCAAATTTAAATCGAATGACAGGAGCGGTATTAAAAAGCAAAGCCACCGCTGTTCTAAATAAAATTAATCATTATCATGCAATCCGAACACATCCCTATACAGCATTGACTGCCTTCACAGAATCCAAGGCTGTGACATTGTCTAACGAAGTCATTTTACAGGTCATGGAATACTTATCTTTGGTGGATATTTTAAATTTTGGCAAGGTGAATCGAAATTGCAGAATCAATGCCTATGCGAGCCTTCCAAATGTGGCACGAGCCTATGGATTTAAGGGTAAGAATACAGATCGTGAGGGAGCAAAAAAATATTTAATGGAATTATTTGGTGAAGTAAAATTTTTAATGGAGATGTTTGAAGTAAGGTATAATATCAATTATTTTCCTCGTGCCTGTATTTATCGGGAAGCTAAGTCAGGAAAAGTAAGCATTGGAAAGAGTTTAGTAAAGCTGAAAGAGACGGCAGCTGAGACAGCCAGGCTGAAGGATTTTATTAAATTTTTTTCGAACGAAAAAGCTTATTCAACAAAACTGAAAAACATATATGTAGACAAGTTTTCAGATGAAAAATGCGTAGAAGAATTAGTTAAAGACAAACAACTCATACAAGGCGGCAATACTCATATTGCATATTTACGGAGAAGGAGTGCAGAAATGGCTTTAATTAACGCAGTTCGTTTCGGAGAAAAAAAAATTGTAAAAATCCTATTATTTAAACTTGATGTTTCTCCTTGGGCATCTACAGAGAGTGGGGATTATGTATTGCATTTTGCTGCTGAGCATGGTGATCCAGAGATCGTAAAGTGGCTGCTTGATAAGGGAGCTTTTTTTGATACTGCTGATTCCAAGTACAATACCCCGCTTATTCGTGCATGTGTTCCTCAATCGAATGCAAAAGTTATGAAGATCCTTTTAAAAAAAGGGGCTGATCCAAACAGAGTATCACATAACGGACGGACTCCTTTGATGTATGCATCGCATCTGGGCCATAAAGATGAAGTTGAGTTGCTTATTAAATACGGGGCTCGAATTGATGATCGAACGATTTTTGGAAATACCGCTCTTCATTATGCCTGTGGTTGGGGAAATATTAAATCTTATAGGCCTAATGTTGAAGTGGTTCGATTTCTTTTACAAAAGGGCGCTGATCGGAGTATACAGGACAGCCAGGATAAAACACCTTTAGATATAGCAAAAGAACGTGGGTATTCAGATATCATCGCTCTTCTTTTGCCAAAAACTAACTTTACTGTGTCCTAGTACATAGTAAAGTTATTATTGACTATTTGTGGCTGGGTGAAAGCCCCGGGGTTCAATGATCGCAAAAGGGGTAGTATGAGGCAATACAACCCCTTTTGCGATCATTGAACCCCGGGGCTTTGACGCGCCACAAATGGTCAATAATAACTTTACTATGTACTAGGGCAACTTAACGCCGTAAATGGTCAGAAAATGGCCCAACTTATTTTGTTCAATTTAGTCTTGCTTGGATGGCCATGAATAGGGGGATTTCTTCGCGGCTGCGGTTCTCCATCTTTGCAGCAGCTCCGGTGCTTGTTTTGCCCGAACACCACTCTTCAATTAACTCGATGCTAAACCCTGCCTCATGCAACCATGCTGATAAAACCGACAAGGGATGATGGAAAGACCAGGTTTCAGACGACTCGTTTCCTTTCCCAGGATGTGTTTGGATAGGGATTTTTAATGGCGACATGTAGCGGTCGATCCGTCGATACTGCATTTTTTTTGACTCATCGACTCCCCAAGAGGACTGTCGAGGGATTCTAAAGCATGGGTGATTCAGAACTATAAGGAATCTTCCGCCACTTTTCAGATGTTTAGCAGCATTTTGAAAGGCTTTAAAGGGCTCTTCTAAATTTTGTAAAGCAAGAATGATCGCTGCGTCGGTAAAGTCGGCTTTTTCGCAAGGAAGCTGTTCCGTGATATTCCCTAGATAGAAACGATGATTGACATCTGGAGTATATTGTTGGGCTGATTTAATTAAACTGGGAGCGATATCGATGCCGACATAAGAGACAGACTCAGGTAGATGACGGCTGAGGACGCCTTGACCGCAAGCTAAATCTAAAAGAGAGCGCTTCTGATTCGATTTAAAAGCAAAAAGGCGCAAACAGTTGGGGATAATAATCGTCTGGTGGTAGAAGTGCCCCTTCTCACCGACTTGTTCATCATACCATTTTCCAACTGGATTCCATGTCGTTGATTTTTTCTCTTTATGATTCATCCGGGCTCCCATTTCACTATAAAATTGAGAGTAAATTTACCATAAAGAGAAAAAAAAGACTAGGGAAAGAGAAGAACCTGCAGATTACTCAGCGCGTCCGTTTTCCTCAAGGATCTCTAGATTAACGCGAATGCCATTTCGACTGGCCACTGACATGAGCAGTGTTCTAATCGCATTAATTGTTTTTCCTTTTTTTCCGATAATTTTACCAATATCGGACTTTTCTACTGAAAGCTCAATGATTAGAGTTTGAGTCCCCCCAATTTCATTGATTTTAACTTTGTCTGGATGATCAACCAAATTTTTGACAATGTAAGCGACAAATTCTTTCATGACTCGATCCTTGTATATGTTGATAACCTGTGGGTTCGACAATAAATAGATTCTAGCATCCGTTGTGAATGCATAAGCTTCGATAAAGCAACAGAACTTTTTAAAAACCTGAGTTCTAAAAGGCACCAAGTGCACATTATAGCTGTGAAGCTTTATCTAAATTCCACAATAGACCATTAATCGATAATTTTCTACTAAAAATACAAATTTCTTAAAAATTCTTTTAATTTCCCAGAGAGAATCGACTGAGGAATGAGCTCATGTCTTGGGGGAGGGCGGCCTCTAAATCGACCAGTTGACCTGTTATAGGATGGTTAAAGCGAAGGCAACGTGCGTGGAGAAGTTGTCTTTCGCAATTGTATTTTCTGTTGAGTGTTTGAGTGCCATAGAGCGAGTCTCCAAGAATAGGGAAGCCAAGATGTTTGAGGTGGACCCGAATTTGGTGAGTGCGACCCGTTTTTAGGATGATTTTAATGAGGGATAGATTGTCATGAGAGCGAACAGTTTGAATGAAACTGATAGCAGGACGGCCGCTGCTCACCACGGCCATTGCTTTGCGGTTGACTGGATGACGGCCGATGGGTGCATTCACCTCACCGGAAGGAGGGATGCCGAGGCAGATCGCGAGATATTCTTTATACACCTCTCTCTGAGAGAAGAGTGCCACGAGTTTTTGCTGGACAACTAGACTCTTTGCAGCTAGCAATACGCCCGATGTTTCTTTATCAAGCCGATGGACAATACCAGGTCGTAGGGAATCCCCTGCTTCCAGCTCTTTGCAATGGAAGAGCAGGCCATGGACAAAAGTTCCCGTGTAGTGGCCAGGAGCAGGGTGGGTCACCATCCCAGCCGGTTTATTGATGGCAAGCAGATATTCGTCCTCGTAAAGAATATTCAGAGGGATGGGTTCAGGTGTGAGGCACATTTCAGGCGTGGCGATGAATCGTATTTCCACCTCATCGCCAGCTTGGACCTTTGTTCTTTTCTTGACTGACTCGCCATTAAGTAAAATTAGCCCCTGGTCTAACAGATATTGAAAGTATGTTCTTGAGTAGGAGCCGTTGAAATAGCTGCTGAGTACCTTATCTAAACGATTGCCTGCATCGTCTTCTGTTAAGCAAAGAAGCTCGGAATCCATAAAAAAACACCGTAGTTTATCAGGAGGACGTTTCGAGAAGGCCGATCAACACAAAAGGTGCTGCCTCCCTTGAATAATCAGGGATAAGCTTCAAGACCAAGCTTTCTAGGGAACGGTCTAATAACTCAAGAGCATGCAAATCTGTCATCTCTCCTAAGCGGCGTCCGAGAAAAATTTTTCCCTCGTATGAGATCTGTTGTAAATAGTCGGAATGATCTTGAATAATAAAATTAAGAATCCTTTCAGGAACCTGTTTTAAACGTTCCTGAAAGGATGAATGACATTCAATCCCATAAAAAAGGCTAGCTTCCAATTTTATCCACCCTGTTGCCTTCGTTCTTCCTCTACGATCTGTTCATGAAATTTTTCATCGGCTTTTTGCTGTTCGGTACACATGCCCCATGCGATACCTTCCATCATAGCTTGATAGAGTGCCGGAGACATCTTTTGAAGCTGCGACATGGATGAAATTGTAGATGCGCCTGTGAGAGTCGCTCCTGTAGTTGCGCTACCAGAACCACCTGAACCAGTCGCCCCGGTTGGAGCGGTTGAACTTACCGCACTAGATCCATCTGTTGGACCCGAAGAAGCAGTTGTCATCTGTTACCTCCAAATTAATCCTTATCTATTATTAATTATAGCATTTTAAATTATTAAAATTCAACTACCTAGATTCTTTTTAAATCAATGCTTTTGATGAAAACTACCCTTGTTAAATGCTTCACTGCAAATGCTAGCCAAAGGCAACGGTCTTGCTTCGCATTTTCTTCTCTCTTCGCAATCTTCGCGTTATTCCATGAACTGTTTTCATAAGAGTCTCTCGTAGATAGCTGAAGTTTCTTGCTAAAAATTCTCCGATTCTATAAAAATGTACAATCTTTCTACAGGAAAGGGAAATCTGCATAACAAGACAGAAACTGCAACACTCAGAATTAGGATTGAATTTTATGAACGAATCATGGTGGCTTCTTATTTTAATGGCCTTAACTTTAGGCATTAGACACGGGTTTGATTTAGATCATCTGGCAACAATCGACGCTATCACAAGGACGATGCGTGAGGATCGCTATATATCTAAACTAGTGGGAGTGTTATTTTCCCTTGGACATGGTTTAATTGTTACCTTGGTTAGTTTAATTATCGGAAGCGGCTTAGTACAATCCCATGTTCCGGAGTGGTTTGAATCACTGGGGAGTTGGATCTCCATTGCCTTTTTATTTCTGTTTGGAGCTCTGAATCTCTTGAATGTATTCTCAAGTTCCTCAACGCCTATGGTTCCGACTGGGATTAAGAGTTTCTTGTTTAAGAAGATGGCCGCTAAAAAATACAATCCTCTCATGATTATATCGATAGGCGCTCTATTCGCCTTCTCCTTTGATACGATTAGTCAGGTGGCTCTATTCTCCCTCTCGGCATCTCTACTTGCTGGCTGGTTATTTTCAGGCGTTTTGGGCATTTCTTTTACGCTTGGTATGATGATTTCAGATGGGTTGAATGGACTAGTCGTCGCCTATCTCATTCAACGTGCCGATCGAGTTTCACTACTCCTATCACGGAGTGTGGGATTCGCGATCTCGATGTTCAGTCTGATCATAGGGTCTATAGGTTTATATAATCTATTCACTTAATCGGCTATCTCTCGATGCTATATGCGAATGATTCCTTACTTCTTGAATCGACGAACCGTGCAAAAGGAAAGCTAGAAATTGGATATCAGCAGATTCAAGAAAAAACCAGATTGCATTCTCTCTATCAACAGGAGCCTCTACGCGCCCTTTTTCCAACGAATACTGCAACTGGTGTCATGGAGACAATTCTAATCAATATGACTGGGGGCATAGCAGGTGGGGACCAACATTCTGTGAATATTCATATGGGTATGCATGCTGCAGGCTTAATTACGACGCAATCCGCCGAAAAGATCTATCGTTCACTTGGCAGGGAAAGCGAACTTTCCCTGCGTTTATCTTTAGATCCAGGAAGCTGGCTTGAATGGATTCCTCAAGAAACCATTTTGTTCAATGAGGCCAAGTTACGACGCTTGAATCAAATTCACACCTCTAGGACAAGCCGGCTTATGTCAGGAGAAATCTTGATTTTTGGGCGCACTGCTCATGCTGAGCGTATTCTTTCCGGATTAATGCATGACCATCGGGAAGTGTATCGCGATAATCACTTAATTTGGGTGGATGCTCTGCATCTCGAAGAGGATTTTGGCGATGTACTTAATCATCCTGCCGCTTTTAATGGAGCGCGTGCTTATGCCATTTTCATCTATGTCAGCGATGATTCTAGCCATTATTTAGACTGTGCGCGCGAAGTCTTAAATGAGATCAACTTCATCCATTCAGCTGCAACTTGCGTCAGCAAAGAGATTCTAGTCGTGCGTTGGCTGGGTGCTAATGCAATGCAGCTGCGATTGGCTTATGGATCATTCTGGCGCAAATTCCGTTTCATTGTCGCTGGTCTACCTGAACAACTACCTACTCTATGGGATGGTTAACTATGCAACTCACACCACGTGAAAAAGATAAATTATTAATCTCCTTGGCCGCCATGGTCGCACAACGCCGTCTACAACGCGGAGTGAAGCTGAATCATCCCGAAGCCATTGCCATTATATCTGATTTTATTATGGAGGGTGCTAGAGATGGGAAAAGCGTAGCTGAATTAATGGAGCAAGGGGCGCAAATCTTAACCCGGCAACAATGTATGGATGGGATTCCTGAGATGATTGATGCAATCCAAATAGAAGCCACCTTCCCCGATGGCACTAAACTAGTAACAGTCCATCAACCTATACGTTAGAGGAACTATGATTCCAGGTGAAACCTTCACTCAAGAAGGAGACATTATTTTAAATGAGGAGCGATCTGGAGTGATCCTAGAGGTGGCTAACAGCGGCGACCGCCCTATTCAAGTAGGGTCTCATTATCACTTCTATGAAGTCAATGACGCTTTAGTATTTGATCGCCAACAAAGCTATGGATATCGCCTGGATATCCCGGCAGGCACAGCAGTGCGTTTTGAACCGGGCCAAACTAGGCAAATTAACTTGATTCCATATGCCGGAAAAAGAGTTGTGTATGGCTTTAACGGTCGAGTGAATGGTATTTTAGAGGATAGAGTTTATGCCGTATAAAATTTCACGTCAACGCTATGCTGCACTTTATGGTCCTACTGTGGGTGATCGTGTCAGGCTTGCTGACACTGAGTTATTAGTAGAAGTTGAAAAAGATTTCACCGTCTATGGTGAAGAGGTTTCTTTTGGCGGAGGAAAGGTGATCCGTGATGGGATGGGTCAATCCCAGCTCACACGTCATGAAGGCGCCATGGATACTGTCATTACAAATGCTCTCATTATCGATCATTGGGGCATCGTCAAAGCAGATGTAGGAATTAGAGACGGGGTGATCTGCAGTATTGGCAAAGCCGGCAACCCCGATATTCAACCTGGAGTCAATATCCTTATCGGCCCCGGCACTGAAATTATTGCCGGAGAAAATAAAATTTTAACCGCCGGCGGGATTGATACGCACATCCACTTCATATGCCCTCAACAAATTGAAGAGGCACTTTATAGCGGTGTGACAACATTATTAGGAGGCGGCACTGGCCCTGCTGAAGGGACTAAGGCGACAACCTGTACGCCTGGAAGCTGGCATTTAACCCGCATGCTGCAAGCTGCCGAACAACTCCCTATCAATCTAGGTTTTTACGGCAAAGCCAACACAACTAATCCGCAAGCTTTGATTGAACAAATTCAAGCAGGGGCTTGCGGGATAAAACTCCATGAAGATTGGGGCTCAACACCGGCAGCGATTGATTGTGCTTTAGGAGTCGCAGATCAATTAGATGTGCAGGTTCTTATTCACACAGATACATTAAATGAATCGGGTTTTGTTGAGAATACTGTAGCCGCAATAAAAGGACGCACCATCCACTCCTTCCATACAGAAGGTGCGGGCGGCGGCCATGCTCCCGACATCATAAAATTATGCGGTGAAGCTAATGTACTCCCTGCTTCCACAAATCCCACACGACCTTTTACCGTTAATACCCTTATCGAACATCTTGACATGCTCATGGTCTGCCATCATCTCAAGAAAAATATTGTGGAGGATATCTCCTTTGCTGAGAGCCGGATCAGACGCGAAACCATGGCAGCTGAAGATATTTTACATGATATTGGCGCCTTTAGTGTCATGTCGTCCGATAGCCAAGCCATGGGACGCATTGGGGAGACCATCCTCCGCACCTGGCAATCTGCCCACAAAATGAAAGTTCAACGAGGACCTCTGCCGAAAGACAAACAAAACAACGATAATCAGCGTGTGAAACGATACATAGCAAAATACACAATCAACCCCGCTATTTGCCAAGGGATCGATTCCTATGTCGGATCGATCGAGGTGGGAAAATTTGCCGATTTAGTGCTATGGGAACCCGCGTTCTTTGGTGTCAAACCGTCTTTGATCATAAAATGTGGAACCATTGTCGGCGCGCCTATGGGGGATGCTAATGCCTCGATTCCGACCCCTCAACCTATCTATTACAGACCCATGTTTGGGAGTTTTGGTAAATCCCTAACAGAAAGCGCCATCACCTTTGTCAGCCAAGCAGCCATCGAGAGGGATATAGCGCTCTTGCTTGGATTAGATAGAAGAGTGCTGCCGGTCAAGGGAACGCGCCATATTGGCAAGCGAAATATGATCCATAATGACACCCTGCCAGAAATGGAAGTAGATCCAGAAACATATGCAGTTCGCGCAAACGGTGAGCTGCTTATATGTGAACCTGCAGCGATTCTACCCTTAGCTCAACGTTACTTTTTATTTTAGGAGAAAGATGTATGTTTAAAGTTTTACATGTGATACAGACACCAGATTCCCAATTGATTTCTGGCGCGTTGGATACCATCACTTTAAGTTTCGATCAGCGTCATTGTCGACGCATAGCCCTAAAAAGTGATCGTGGACATGAATTTCTGCTGGATTTACACCATGCAGTTCTTCTGAAGCAAGATGATTGCTTGCAATTAGAAGACGGCTCCTGGATTAAAGTCCAAGAAGCAGATGAACCGGTCCTCAATATCGCCTGTGAAGATGCGTCTCAATTAGTCCGTATTGCCTGGCACCTCGGAAATCGTCATTGCCCAACACAGATTCTGGAGAATGGCCTGCGCATCCCCTATGATAAAGTCTTAGAAAAAATGTTAGTTGGATTAGGAGCAGCGGTTGAAACCCACTCTCTCCCCTTCTCACCAGAAAGCGGAGCCTATTCTACAAGTCATTCACATGAATAGCTCGCAAGTTTACCGCATGCTCACATGGCTTTCGCCATCTTTCCCGATAGGATCCTTCAGCTACTCGCATGGCCTCGAAAATGCTATTGAAAATGGATTCATTAAAGATCGTGAAAGCTTGCAAAATTGGCTGACAGGCATTCTTAAATATGGAACTGGCCGATGCGAGGCCAGCTTATTTTGTTTGGCTTTTTCAGCAATCGCGGCTCCTATATGCGACTGGCCTCTAGAAAGAGTGCTTCTCTACACCAGTGCTTTTCATGCCACAGCTGAGCTACGGCTGGAATCTACGGCCCAAGGAAAAGCCTTTCTCGATATTTTGGTAAAAATTCATCCAAGCGATGTTTTATGCAAGATGCATCAATTATTTATTGAATTAAAGTGCAAGCCCGCTTTAGCTGTTGCTGTAGCCTTGGCATGTGCCAGCGAACAATTCCCCCTTGAATTATCTTTGACAGGATATTTACAATCGTTTACTAATCAATTAGTCTCTGCCGGCACGCGTTTAATCCCTCTAGGTCAAACGGATAGCCAGCATCTGATGATGGCCATGATGCCTGTTATTCAAAATGTAGTTAAGAAAGCTATTGAACAGCCCATAGAAGATACTGGCAGCGCAATCGCAATGTTGGAATTAGCCAGTATGCAACACGAAAAACAATACACAAGGTTATTTAGATCATGACAAAACATAACTTCAAGACCCCTTTTAAAATCGGTATTGGCGGTCCAGTAGGTTCCGGGAAAACCGCCTTATTAGATGCTCTTTGTAAAACCATTCGCGATCAATTTGATATTGTAGCCATTACAAACGATATCTATACCGAAGAAGACGCGCAGTTTCTAATGCGGAGCGAAGCCCTGCCCATTGAGCGTATTAAAGGCGTTGAAACCGGCGGATGTCCTCATACTGCCATCCGAGAAGATGCCTCGATTAATATTGCCGCAATCGAAGAGATGAGCCAGAAATTTCCCAACCTCGATATCATCTTTTTGGAATCGGGCGGAGATAATTTATCAGCCACGTTCAGCCCCGAATTGGTCGATCTCACATTATATGTGATCGATGTTTCAGGCGGCGATAAAATCCCTCGAAAGGGCGGCCCGGGAATTATCCGTTCGGACTTGCTGATCATCAACAAAATCGATTTAGCACCCTATGTAGGAGCTGATCTTCAGGTGATGGACCGAGATGCAAAAAAAATGCGCGGCGAAAGACCTTTTGTGTTTACAAACATAAAAAAAAGAGAAGGATTAGAAAAAGTCGTCGACTTTATCCTCTGGAAGGGTGGCTTCAAATCGCATTAGGTCAGTCCCAGTCTCGACTTTAGGGTTTTGGTTCCGAGACCGAGACCGAGACCGTGACCGGATTTTCTTGCCTAAAGAGTCGGTCTCGGTCTCGGTCTCGGAACCAAATGCATAAAGCGAGTCACTGCTCTCAGTGCTGGAAAAAATTTAACTGGTATTGCTGTTAGGTGAGCATGATGCAGGTTCCATGTCTGCCTGTAACAGATTGCTGACGGTAGGAAAAATAATCTTCCGGATGGCAATAGGTACAAATACGGGCTATTTCTAGATGGTGAGGGAGAATTCCTGCCTCTAAACACTGCTCTTCAGCCATTTTCCACAAATCGAAGTAGAGCGGCTTAAACTGATATTTCCAAAACGATTCCGGCCACTCCTGTCTAAAATTACGAAACTCGGAATATTCAGGACCCAAACTCGGGCTGATGCCCATGAGTAAGTCCGCTGGATTCGAATGATAGCGTTCTTTCATATAGGCTATCATTTTTCCATACAGATTTTCCCGATTCCCTCTCCAACCTGCATGGACATTGGCAACAACACGACGCACCGGGTCGACAATTAATCCAACTTGGCAATCGGCATGAGTTGTCATAATCAAATGATCAGCCGTTGTCGTGATCAAAGCATCGTGATCAATGATTTCCGATGGGCTTTTAGCCGTTACTTCAGCGATAGAAGAGCCATGGCATCCCTTAGCCCATGTTAAACGCCTCTTCGATGAATTATGTTGGCTGAAAACGGCTTTTATTTGCTCGAGATTAGCAAGGACAGCCTCCTTGGAATCTGCAACATGCATTCCTAAATTAAGCGAGGCATACGGCCCTTGGCTTCTCCCGCCATGCTTTAGGAAGATGGCATGCTTTAAAAATGGCAAATCTGCAAAAAGCTCGAATTCGAGCCACTGAATCTGATCGAGTTGTCTTCTTCGCATTGGAGTCCTTTCTTAAAACTCAGGTTTCTAATCAGGGGATTTTAATTAAAATTAAGAAATTATACGGTAAAGCGAATTGCAATTTTTGCCTAGGAAATAATTTTAAAAAAAATTATATAGTCTACTTGTCATTGTATTCATTTTAAAAACATGTTAGTATAAATAAAAATAAACAAAAGGTAAATAAATAATTATGAAAATATCATCAACTAATAGTCCGATTCCCACCACCGCCGCAGATCCCCTCTCTCCAAAAAGAAAAAGATTAGAAACTGCTGAAAATTTTCCGAATAAAATCTTAAAAGATCAAGCCGAATTCGTTACTCAGAAACGTGTTTCTTTTGCTGCAAAACCATTATTTCATTCTGATTTAAGTCGACTCCAGGAAGAAGAATTGAGAGAAACTAAATTAACGAATGAGGAATCGGTCATTTTAAGTATCGTGAATCAAGTAATGCCAAATCTGTCAGAGCCGGATGAAAATGCTTACACTATTAGTTTAGAAGAAAACGGGTTATATATTCATAATGATCATTTTAAGGTTAATGTTGATGATCTTTTGGATTTCTTAAAAAATAAGGATCCATCCAATAAAGACTATTATAAAGAAGTCAGCTGTATTACGGAATGCGTTATTTCAAAGTGTGATAAAGTTCAAAAGTACATCTATGAAATGGAAAATTCCTTATATTGCGTAGGGAGCCAAACTCATTTTGAAGTAAATGAGGAATATCATAATGATATTCTTAATCTTATCCAAAAGGATATTGAAAAAATGAGAAGATGGAACTTTAAATATGGAATTTTAGGTCAAAACCTTCCTATAATAGCTAAGGATCCTAATAGCCCATACAAAGCATTTATAGAACAAATCTTAGATTTATTAGAATCCATTATAAAAGTAAAATCAAAAGATTTTATTGATGACTACGAACGCCTGTTATTGATAACTTATAAATTTCGTTCCTTAGAAGATTCTCTTTTTGTAATCCCTCCCCCCGGCAGCTACTTCTTTAATTATCGCGTTTTAACATCTCAAATTTTGACCACTTTGGAATTGCATACAGATACTGAAATTAGCTCGTTAGCCGAAATACAACATCAATTACTAAAAGCTCTTTATCCTATTTTTGATCGCTATATACAATGTAAGAAAAAAGTTTACGATGATCAAATCTCATTAGAAAAATTTGATGAAAAGTATACTGTAATATACGATGAAATAGGTAAATTAAAAAAAGCCTATCAAAAAGAAAACGAAAAAATCGAGTTTTCCAATGCAATCTTGCATAATTTGGCTCTAATATTTTTCACAATCCAAAATAAGTTATGTTCGGATAAAGACAAATTTAAGTTGGCTAGGAGCATAATCAAGGAAAATTCCTGACATTGGGCCGTTATAGAAAAGAGACAGCCTAATTATACGACAATAGACAATAACGACGTCAATGACCATAAGAGACAATTGCATAAGTGACCTTATATCAGCCTGACCAAATAACGCGGAGCGTTTGGAGTGCGCAAGGCCTCTTGCGCTTTGTTATGAGGCCATGACGTCTTTTGTAGATGCATCAACGCACACATTATAACAAAGCGCAAGAGGCCTTGCGCACTCCAAACGCTCCGCGTTATTTGGTCAGGCTAATATAAGGTCACTTTTGCAATTGTCTCTTAATGTCCTTCAACAAAGATTGGCATGCCTTATCAAATATTTCTAATAAAAAACCCCTAGGTAGAAAATACCCTTTTTTATAAATTTAAATTATATTATAATTTATAATAAACAATTATTAATCAATGATATTAAGGAGACTTTATGAATGCTGCCTCTTCAATTAAATCAATTGAAACAACAAATCTCGATGTTCTAATCGAGGTTTCAAACAAAAACACTCTTATCCTAAGCGATATTACCGAAACCCTTTACAAGCCATGCAACACCATGTCGGATAAGAAATGGAGAACCTTTGTTGTAGAGCGCATTAAAGAACTGATTTCCGATTCATCCCTTGCTTCGGATATCGCTAAAAAAGTCGAAAACATGATTGTAAATCAAGTGGACAAGGAACTTGTTCATAAAAATGCCCCTCAAATTATCAGAGATTTACAATCTAAAGAAATTCCATTTCTAGCCATTTCAGCGAAGAACTGGTCTTCGCCATACGATCCTCATTTTGGAATCACCACTTCAAATCACCTGAAGAAATTAGATATCGATTTAGAAAAATCAGTTCGATTTATCACCCCTTCTAGTGGGCAGGAGGTGGAAAAAACAGCTGAGTATATCTTTGCAAAAGGCATTATCTTCACAAATAAAAAACCTCTTGACAATGCACTGAATACCTTTCTAAACAGGCTTGAAAACAAGCCTGAACAAATTATCATTCTTGAAAACTCTTCTGAACATAAAGGGATATACGAGGCTGTAGCAAAGGCTCATGGTATTGCCTTAACCTATGTTCACCACAAATCACCCGATCAAGAAAAAGGTAAAGTCGATCCCATTTTAGGCACCATTGAATTCCTTCAGTTTATGAAAGATGAAACAGTGATTCGCGATGACGAAGCCATGAAAATTAAAGAGGCCAATCCCTCTATTGACTTCGAGGCTCTTTTAAAATCTTGCCTCATAGAGCATTTTCAATAAGCATGTCCTTCTCATCCTGCCGCTGAAAGCGATCCTGCTTATCCTGTGATAAAAATATTTAGAACATGATAGGCAGGATCGCCTTCGGCGGCAGGATGAGAAGGATTCACATGAATTAGTGGAAAATATAAGTTCTGATATGAAAGGCTGGTATAATGTGTCCTCGGCGCGACTCGAACGCGCGGCCTGTTGCTTAGGAGGCAACCGCTCTATCCACCTGAGCTACGAGAACAAGAGATGTTTGGTGAAGGGATTGAACGCTCTTCGCTGCAAGATACAGCGAAGAGCAATGGGAGAAATAATTACTGCCCAACATTCCAGCGAATAAATCTTGGAATAGAGAGCTGTTTGCCTGTTTCTTTTCCTCGGCTATTAACAAGGTCTTTGATTGCCAGAGCATCGTTCTTAATATACTTCTGACAAATCAGACAGTTGGCCTCATAAAATGCTGCCAGTTTTCCATCGATAATCTTATCGACAACAAAAGCCGGCTTGTCTTTCATTTGACTTCTTGCAATCTCTTTCTCACTCGCAATCACGTCAGCAGGAACCTCTTCCGGAGAGAGATATTCCGGTGCGCTTGCTGCAGTATGCATTGCAATATCTTTAGCCAAGGCTTCTTCTTTATCAGAGCCTACGATTTCTACGGCAGTGACAATTTTGCCGCCTAAATGAGAGTAAACCCCTACTGATCGATTTGGCTCTCTCTTAAGAATTAGCAAACGTCGAATCTGGATGTTCTCGCCAATGGCCTGTACAAGCGTGGCTCGATACTGGTCAATGGTAAGGGAACGATCTTTTGAATAATGCTGCTGGAGAAATGCCTCTAATGAAGCAGGTGCGGTTGCTGCTGCCTCTTGAGAAATCGCATCAAGGAATTCTTTAAAGCGTTCATTCTTCACAACAAAATCAGTCTCAGCATTGACTTCAACAATGGCAATGGTTTTGCCGTTGTCAGCAACGCCAATCATCCCTTCTTTCGTCTCGCGACCCTCTTTCTTAACGGCAGAGGCCATACCCGCTTTTCTTAAGTTGGAAATAGCTAGCTCAATATCGCCGCCGGCCTGCTCAAGAGCTTCCTTGCATTTTCCCATTCCGATGCCAGTGCGATCACGGAGTTCTTTAATAAGACCTGGAGTTACAGCCGTCATAATTAGTCCCTCCCTTTAAAGCCAGATGCATCCTCGAACTCGTCGTTTTTTGAAACGACAGCTTCGGCGAAGTCTTCTTCGCTAATCTCTTCCTTGGAAGCAAACACTTTAATATCATTCTTCTTATCGATGATAGCCTGAGCAAGGGTTTCAAGGATCAACTTAATGCTCTTTAAGGCATCGTCGTTACAAGCAATCACATACTCGATAGGATCCGGATCGCAGTTTGTATCGACAAGCGCCATAACAGGAATGCCTAGCTTGTTAGCTTCGGAGACAGCGAGGTGCTCCTTGCTAGGGTCTACAACAATAAGCAGGCCTGGCGGCTTACGCATCGCTCGTATTCCTGAGAGGTTTTTCTCCAGCTTTATCTGACTCTTGGCTAAGAGAGAGATCTCTTTTTTAGTCAGTCCTTCCGACCCTGTTGAAATCTTCTTTTCAATTCTTTCAAGCTTTTTAATCGATTGTCGAATTGTCGTCAGGTTGGTAAGCATTCCACCTAACCAGCGTTCGCAAACGTAGAATTCACCGCACTCCTCGGCGAGCTCGCGAAGGACTACCTTTGCCTGCTTTTTTGTTCCGACAAAAAGAATAGATTTATGCTTTGAAATGACATCTTTGACGACGTTGACGGCATTGCGAATCTGCTGCAAAGTTTTTGCTAGGTCGATGATGTAAAGACCATTGCGCTCTTCAAAAATGAATCGCTTCATTTTTGGGTTCCAGCGACTGGTCTGATGGCCAAAATGAGCTCCAGCTTCCAATAAATCTTTTATAGAAATAGTCTGGACATCTTTGTTTTTATTTTCTTTATACTGTTCCAAGCCTTGTCCCTTTATGTTGACGACGGCATCCTGTGATGAACAGGATTTCGGTCTTGGTTTTTAATAATAAGGAGTTTCTTGAGGATTCAACGATGCGGATGCAATAGGCGAAGTGACAAAAAGGCGTGAATCAATGCAGAAGCAATACGCTATAGGTGAATTTCTCAGATCTCCCGATAGCATTCTGCAAACCGATGCAGAAGCTGACCGATGGATATCGGTAGCGCCTGGTCAGAATCGAACTGACGCTAGTAGCTTGGAAGGCTACAGTTCTACCATTGAACTACAGGCGCATTAAACGAGATTTATTATCACGATCTCCCTCATTTTTCGCAATAAGAAAAATCCAAAAAAGAATCATTTCTTTTCAATATTAGCCCACATTTACTCTAGAGAGATGGGAGACTCCTTTTTTAATCCGGGGTAATAATAAGCTGAGTAGGTAATTGCCATAGTACTGATGGTGGTATAATTTTGCCCCAGAGCAAAAATGGCCTGATATTCCCTCATTGGCCAATCATAACGGACGAAATCGATCAAGGAAGGCCATTGGTGGGGCTTGGAAAAAGTCACAGTAATCGATTTATGAGGTTGAAGGGCTGGTAGAGGAATCATTTCCGTTTGGAAGAGAACACTTGCCGGCTCATTGTGAAGTGGTGGCGGAAAGGCATACCTAACAAATATATCTCCCGGTGGAATTGTTTGCGTTCCTTTGTTTTCTACAGTGAGAGATATTTTAACAGACGTTCCCGGTTGGACTTTAGTTTTTGGTTCATTTGGGATTGGGGCGAGAGGTTCTATTGAAATATGCGCCTGTAGGATGTTTGTAGGTGGAGTTCTTCCTTTATGCTGTTTATAGCCGATGCGTGCGATAACCACAAAAACGATGAGGACAGCGATAAGGATTTTAAAAGACCGGCTCATATAAAATTTCTTTTTTACAGTTGATGACATAAGCTTTCTCCATATTGGCAAAAGGTAAAGTTAACCAAATATTTGATGAATCGGATAGAAGAGAATGATGGCCAAGAGGGCTCCTATAGGGATGGTGACAACCCAAGAAATAACGATATCTCTTGTAGTGGTAAGATTAACAGCACCAAGCCCTCTAGCAAATCCAACCCCAAGTACGGCTCCAACAAGTGTATGGGTCGTAGAAATAGGCATGCCGAGTCGGGAGGCCAACATGATCGTTGTTGCAGCTCCGAATTCAGCGCAAAATCCACGACTTGGCGTGAGTTCCGTGATCTTCTTTCCAATCGTTTCAATGACTCTCCACCCCCAAGTGGCCAGACCTGTCACGATCCCAGCGCCTCCGAGTGCCAGTGCCCAGGTTGGCACAGGATTATTCACAGAAAAGAGGCCTGTTTTAAGGGTCTCTATGGCAGCAGAAAGAGGTCCTATAGCATTAGCCACATCGTTGGCGCCATGAGCAAAGGCCATCATGCAGGCGCTGACCACTTGGAGGCAACCAAAAATTTTCTCTACATCGGCATATTTTTTATCTATAATTTCCTGCTCTTCTTTTCTCAAAAGCTGTTGGTTTAAGGCCTCCACATCAGCTAAAATAGCATTGGCTTGAGCAAGCTCAGCGCCGGAAGATTGAGAACGCACACGAGCGAGATGTTTGATCGCTTTATCCAGCGAGATTAACACATCATATTCCTTTTTTGCCTGCAAAGAATAACCCGAGTTCAGATGAGATTTTTTTATGATCATATAGCTGATGAACGCGCCTAAGAATGCAATAGAAAAACAGAGCGTTAATCTTTGAGAGTGGTGTTGAAAAAAGCTGATGTGTGCAAGAGCCTCGTAAATCAATAAGATAGAGAGAACGAGAAGGACAAGGAAGACCAAGACTGGTGTCAGCCGCCTAGTAGCCTCTAGGGGATCCAAAGTGTAAAAAATATGTTTTCTCACAAGGGTAAAAAGATAATAGGCAAGGACTCCTCCCAAAAGAGGAGAAATAATCCAGCTGACGGCAATAAAAATAACATTTTCCCAATAGACAGCATGAAGGCCTCCAACAATAGCGCCAAAGCCAACAACTGCACCTATTATGGAATGGGTTGTGGAGACCGGCCACCCATAATATGAAGCGATTTGCAGCCAGATTCCTGAGGCTGCAAGAGCAGAAAGCATTCCATAGACCAGTATTCGCGGATCGGCAATAAAAATATCTGTCTTGATAATGCCGCTCTGTATTGTTTGCGAAACATGGGATCCAAAGAAAAAAGCGCCGCAAAATTCTAATATGGCAGCGACAAAGACAGCTCGTTTTAGGGTAAGGGCGCCTGAGCCCACTGAGGTCCCCATTGCATTGGCGACATCGTTTGCGCCAATATTCCATGCGGTATAGAATCCGGTAATAATGATAAGAATAAAAAGAATTGTGTCCATGACCCTATTTTTATTCTTGTTTCTATTTCAATTCCAGGGTCATTCTGACCCTATAAGCTAAATTCTCTGAAAGATTGGAAAATGATGATACCGACTCAATGACTCTCTGCCATTGGTAAAAGGTTCCATAGCTCATCTCCGACTCAGCTTGAAAGAGAGTTTTAAGTAAATTTCTCTGAATTAAGTCGACTTCATGTTCTTGATGGGCCACATAGTCAACCATACGGCGCACGCGTTCTGCCTCAATCCCTCCGAAAGAAGATTCTACAAGCTCGTGTATCTCCTTAATAATTTTTTTCGCCGTATCAAAGGTCTCGATATTCATCGCTAGAAATTTTAAAAATTGCTCTTCGAAAGAAGGAAAAAATTGAAGAGGTTTTAGCATAGCCATAATGGCGCCATCTTGAGCATGATCAGCAATACGATCTTGCACATGAAGAATTTCGAGAATTTGATGGCGGGCGATGGGAAGGATCAGTGTCTTGGGAAGATGGTTTCTAATATCATTTTTTATCATGTCGGCATGATGTTCGAGCGAATAAATTTCCTCTGCGATCTGATTTGCCAAATTAAGGTCTCTCTTTGAGATTGCGTCAAAAAGTTTGGGATAGTTGTGAACACATTGGGAAACAATTTCAATATGCGATTCCAAGGGTGCAAAAGGAGAGCGTGCAAATAAACTTAGAATTGTTAACATTGACTATCCTGTTCATTAAGATAAGGCTAGAATAACTGATCTTGAATTCCATCGCGAGTTTTTTTTCCAACTACGCTGGGCTGACGTAACGCAACCGACACCCAGGACAAACGAAAAATGAAGCTGTTTGAATGAGACCGCAGGTCTTTGGAGTGTCAGAGCTTTAGCTCTGCTTTCCTTCGACACTTTAGTGTCGATAAGTCGATAGTTATAAAAAGCAGTCATGAATGTTTATCCGGTTAGTTTCAAAATCTCTTATGGATCCTATAAAGCCCTGAATAATGAATCTCACTTTTATGGCAGCTAAATCGACACTAAAGTGTCGAAAGGAAAGCAGAGCTAAAGCTCTGACACTCCCAAAGACCTGCGGTCTCATTCAAACAGCGTCGTTTGTTGCTGGTGTCGTTTTAAGGCGCGATGTCGTTATTGTCCTTTGACGTCGTTAATGTCCTTGGCGTCCTTGGCGTCGTTTGTCTTTGGGGTCGTTTTAAAGCGGGTTTTCGTTTTGCAGCTGTCTCACTAGGTCCACTAACCCAAGACTCAGGATATTGACCCTTCCATTAGCATTTGCTTCAAAGCTGTTTCCACATGTTCGACAGGAATACGATTAGTTGCTTTTCCAACTAAGCGATTTGCTATAATCATTTGGACATCCTGAGGAAGTCGTTCTGTAATTCTAAAAAAATGAAGAGTTTTTTCCTGTTTGTCTTCATCTTCGGCTTCGTCTATTTCGTTCTTTTTTTGGAGGTAACCATCACAAAGAAGAACTATAGTTAAAAAAATATGAGCTGCTATAAGTTTGGTAGTTTTAATTTGAAACCCCATTTTCCCAATAAAAGTTTCGGCTTTCTCTTCGTCTATCCACATATAAGGATCTGCATTGTAAGGAGGTTTTTCAGGGTGATCAGGATGTGTATTAATGTGTTTATAAAGATCAGATATACAAAATATTGAAATATCGAAGTTTAAATGATCTGCAATGAAATTAATCATGCCAACTTCATGATTGCAGGACAACTCTTTTTTTTTCGTAAATAAAAGAAATTCCCTTTTCTTTTCATTTTGATCCATTTTTGTATAGATGCGTGGATGATCTTCAACTTTCGCTTGTACCCAATTCGATGTAATTTTTTTGAAAATTTGGATATAGTTTTCCCTCAAACTCTCCAGAGTACGTGATTGTATTGCTTTAGGATAAATACGCACAAGCATAAACTTTGCATTACCATTATTCCAATCTTCAATAATATGCATATTCCAGTAGTCAGAGGAAGCATCAGATCCTATAAGTATAGTTGCATTCTCAGAGAAATGCTCAATTAATCTTACTAAATATATTGAATCAATAAAAGGACTAAATTTTATAACTTTACAATCCATTCCCCCTTCTAAATGATATACTACTTCCTTTCTTCCACACAAACTTTTAGGCAAATTTCCCTTAAATAAAGGCTCCTGCTCGAATTGCTCTGCTACACTTAAGCAGAAGGAAGGTACATCATAAGCAGAATCTAACTTGTAGTTGGTGATTAAAGACACTGACATAAAAACTACCACTTATTTATACGTTAATAAAAAAACATATTTAGTAAATAAATAACATATCATAATTGCGATTTTTCAACAAATTGAAAGAAATCCGCTTTAAAAAAACCTTAAGGACAAGCGACACCAAGGACAAACGACACTAACGACGCCAAGGACACTAACGACGTCAAAGGACAAAAACGACATCGCGCCTTAAAACGACACCAAATCTGTCGCCGTTTCACGGCTTGTCTCTTAGGTCGTCATATACCCCAGGCTTACGCCTGGGGCTATATGCTGCC
>Ga0206862_1099_pt1 | contig 23142 bp, 12 predicted proteins | sample Alteio_BWOrgCont_43_FD_152625 | JGI IMG/M metagenome (GOLD analysis project Ga0206862, IMG submission 152625) | Enriched cells from forest soil in Barre Woods Harvard Forest LTER site, Petersham, Massachusetts, United States -... | ecosystem: Environmental > Terrestrial > Soil > Temperate forest >... | reverse complement strand
AAGGTCTTGTACTGCCTGTAGCTGACCGATTTCTTTAGGTAAGAGACTTAAGCCGCTTTCTGCAAGGTATAGGATGCCGTCAATAGCAGCTATTGCGTCTTGGTGTTGATGGATCCAATTGCGTAAACGGTCTGCTTTTTGCATCGCCTTTGTGGGATCATTTGGAATATGAAGGTCCTCGATCTCTGTCGGCAGATTGGGAAGCGGTCGTTCGTCACGGATTGCCTTTATCATCCTGATGAAATTTCGTGCTTCTACCTCCTGGAAAAAAGCTGGTAGCGAAAGGTAAGTTGGGCGAGGGAGTTCTTCGATCTCGCTTAAGCTGTATGCCATAGACATCAGTTTATGGAGTGTCTTTGCCTTGTCGCTTGGGGTTAAGTCGGAGGAAGGAACATGAAGGTAGGTTTCTATGAGGCCTTCGAGCTTGTAGATTTTGATGATCGAAGAAGCGGGAGTTTGGATCTTACGGGTATCCTTGCAACTGCTTCGAAGGTCGCTCCATTCTTTTACTGTGAGAAAAGGAATTACTTTATGCGCGAACACCTGCTGTGGAAGCTTTAATAATGGACTTTTATTCTGCTTTGAACAGTTAGGGAGTGCCCTCTGACCTTTTGCTTGGTCTTTTACGACACTAGTTTGAAAAGCGCGTTTTGTTTTTTTAAGAGTCTCTATATGCCCTTTAACGGCATTTTTTATGGCGATTTTGTTGGCAGTGTGTTTACGGCCTGTCGTTTCTCGAGAGTTCATAGTGTAGAGCACATAGCGATCGATTTTTGCAAGGTTTGCAAACGCTTTGGAAATGTGTTGATGGGACTTATTTTTTGTGAGCACTTGGTAGAAGTTTTGAAGCTTCCCTAATCGAATGGCAATATTTGAAAATGGTTGATTTGTATTAGTAACTAAAGACATAGATCCTCAATGGACAAATAGACGAGGCAGGCGACCCTAAAGAGTTGCAAAGTCGAGTTTTAATTGCAGCTATTTATTTTGCTCTTCAAGATCACCTTTAAATCGATCCAGCTCCGTGGGTAAGCCATTGTTTTTCAAATAAAGCCCTTGCAATGCCTGTAGCTGACCGATTTCTTTAGGTACGCTGACAAGCTTGTTGTTTTTCAAATAAAGCCCTTGCAATGCCTGTAGCTGACCGATTTCTTTAGGTACGCTGACAAGCTGGTTGTCGTCCAAATTAAGCCATCGCAATGCCCGTAGCTGGCCGATTTCTTTAGGTACGCTGACAAGCCTGTTGTTGCACAAACGAAGCCATTCCAATGCCCGAAGCTGTCCAATTGAAGCCATTCCAATGCCTGTAGCTGACCGATTTCTTTAGGTAAGAGACTTAAGTCCTTCTCCGCAAGATCTAGGTCACCGTCAATAGCTGCTAGAGCGCCTTGATGTTGATGGATCCAATTGCGTAAATGGCCTGCTTTTTGCATCGCCGTTGTGGGATTATTTGGAATACGAAGATCTTCGATCTCTACTGGGAGATCGGGAAGCGGCTTTGCGTCACGGATTGCCTCTATCATCCTGATGAGGTTGCGTGCTTCTACCTCCTGGAAAAAAGTTGGGAGAGATGAATAAGTTGGGCGATGGAGTTTTTCGACCTCACTTAAGCTGTATGCCAAAGACAGTAGTTTATGGAGTGTCTTTACCTTGTCGCTTGGGGTTAAGTAGTCGGAGGAAGGAACATGAAGGTAGGTTTCTATGAGGCCTTCGAGCTTGTAGGTTTTGATGATCGAAGAAGCGGGGATTTGGATCTGACGGGTAACCCTACAACTGCTTCGAAGAGCGGCCGTCTCTTTTACTGTGAGAAAAGGGATTACTTTATATGCGAACACCCCCTGTGGAAGTTTAACTAATGGATTTTTGCTTTGCTGCTTTGAAAAGTTAGGGAGTGCCCTCTGACCTTTTGCTTGGTCTTTTGCGACACCAGTTTGAAAAGCACGTTTTGTTTTTTTAAGAGTCTCTATACGCCCTTTAACGGCATTCTTTATGACGAGTTTGTTGGCAGTGTGTTTGCGGCCTATCGTTTCTCTAGAGTTCATAGTGCAGAGCACATGGCGATCGATTTTTGCAAGATTTGCAAACGCTTTGGAAATGTGTTGATTGGACTTATTTTTTGTGAGCACTTGGTAGAGGTTTTGCAGCTTCTCTAATCGAATAGCAACATTTGAAAATGGATGATTTGTATTTGTAACTAAAGACATAGATTTTCAATATTAATTTGTTGCTACGAAAGGTCGTAGGATATTGGTGGTAAAGACACCATGACGCCAGAGCACTGGGTCTCTGATTAGACCGAGAAGACCATCGACTTTGCCTCGGACTCTATTGTAAACAAAGTTCTTCCCTTTGCCGATGATGTAGTCACGCGCTGGAAGATACCCTGGAACCTGGTTGAGCAAGCCTGTGTTTTTGAGATGGATAGCTCGGCTCTCTTTGTCTTTGATCCATTGCTCGAAGTGCCGGATGCCTGTTGTGACTTCCTTAAAAGCGTCAGCTGGAGGAATATCTTTAGTGAAACGCGCTTTGGCCAATTCCTTTTTGCAACGCAACTTGATAGAAGCCATCTTCTTTTGGCTTTGTTTAGCCGTGGTCGCTGTAGTGTGCAGCATGTCTTGACAGGTCTTTTTGAGCTTCTCAAAAGCTTTCTTTCGTTCTGCAGGTGAAGAGCCGCTCTTCACTGCGTCAATGTGCGCACGGAGTTTTTCAGCGTGTTCTGGCAAGGAAGATAGGCTTTTTAGGGATTGCTCAACCTCGGCATAGGCAGATTTAGCTGCTGGTGTCGATGCTGCGAGGGTACCGATTGTACTGTACCATTTGAAAAGAGGACTACTTTCTACGGAAGTATCCAAAGTGTGGCTGAGTTCATGTTCGATGAGCACAGAGCCCTCGAGTTTTTTCAAATTTTTTCTAAGCTGTTGCCTCTCTTTTTCTAAGGCAAGAGAAACTTCGGCTAGAGCTGGCTCTTGGTTAAATCGTTCTATGAGCACTTTAAGGAGGTTCAGGCTCTTTTTGGCCCGGATGAGATCACTTGGGATCGGATCGCGGAGCGCTTCTTGGATCAGAGAGAGATGCTTGTTAAAGCGCTGGACCGTTTGCTCCATTTTTTCTCCGAGGAGCTTGTGTGCATGAGGATTGTGAAGAGCGGTAAGAGGGGTTATGATCGCATCGAGTTTCTTGTGTAGATTTGCCAAGGTTTTGAAGAGATGGGTTTTACCTGTGGAGAGTTCTGATGCTGTCTTAATACGTGCTCGTAGATCGATGAGTTGGTTGATGGCGACATAGGATTTTTCCAGCATCTCACCTAACAAAGTTTGTACCCCTGTGTTTACAGGAAGAACCCCATGATGTTTTTTTGCATTCAATCGAGCAAGATGAGAATGGAGCAACTTATCTAGTGATTTAGTGATTTTTTCGATTTCTTGTATGTACCTGTTGGTCGAGCGTTGTTCAAAGCTTTTATCGGAGTCGACTTGCTCATCTATGCTTTTGCTAATGACAAGGGAGAGGATGGTATCGACTAACTTGTTGATATCATTTTCCTTGGTTTGGAACTCTTTCGGATCGATCTGTTTATCACTTTCGTAGATTCCATTGATCGTCTTTGTCAGCTGAAAAAACTGGTTTTCGAGCTGATCTTTTTTCAAGATCGTATGGATAGCTGCTCCAAGTACTTCTTCAACGCTTTCCGTAACCTTGCTATAAAGGACTCTATCCTCGATCGTATCTTTGAGGTTCCCAAGAGCAGACTTATCCATGACCTTTTGCAAGTCTTCTTTGGATCCACAGTTATGTTTTTCAAGAATACCGAAGATTTGTCGAACAAACGTGCGCAGTGTCTCTTTGTTGACATGACTGACATTCTTTAGATCGATTGGATCTTCTTTCTTTTGACCAGGTCGGAGAGGCTTTTTCTTGATGATACCATAATGGTCTTGAAGGAGTTCTAATATATCGCATAATTGGTCATGAAGTACGCAGTTAAGGGCGTGCGTGTATCCATTTCTTTCGATGGATTGTACGCTGGAATCCATAAGAGTGCCTACGACTTGACCGTTGATGACATATCTCTTGGCGATGGCAAGAGTGGCTTTTCGTGTAATCCATTCGACAGGGTAGACGATAAGGGAGAGTGCCCATGAAACGACCACAAGCGTGGAGTGAACAATGGCATCGCCCAAGGAATCTTTCTTTCCAACATGAATAGAACCAAGAACGTTGCGAATTCCTCTCGACCATTGCGCAAAATCAGGGGCGATGAATGTATCGATGAGTTTATCAGCTGTTTTTTGGTGTAGCTCAGCTTGGGTCAATCCATCATTGGCTGTGGGCTGACTGAGTTCTCTATCGAGCTCTTGCTTTAACGTACTACCAGAAGGAATTCCATTTTTCGCAATCTTGCGGTAGGCGCTTTGTACAGTGTCAAGGAAGCCATTCGTTCGTTCGACAGTGCGATTAGGAAGCGATGTTTCGGTATCTTTATTGTTCTGGTTGATGAATTCGCGTATCCATTCAAGACCTCGGTTAGCAAAAATTTCGAGGTATCTTTTCGATAAATGGTGGAGGATTGGAAAGAAAACGAAACGAACAAGCGTACGGGTTAAGAGATTGACCTCTGCTTTCTCCAATTCTTGCATGAACGATTCTTTCAGAACGGAGGCTTCTTGCTCTGGGCCGGCGGCACGGGCTTTTCGGATGAGTTTAGCATAAAAATCAAGGTCTTTAATTTTACATCCACAGACCCATTCGTAAAGCACTTTCATAGGTGCAAAATAGCTGTTGTTTTCGACGAAGAGTTTTTTTTGCTCATCGACGAGCTTCTGTATGGGTTGTTCGATAGGCGCGCTTCTTTTATTGAATTGAAGAGCTTCTTTGCACTGGGCTTGGAGGTCGAAAAAGTAAGGATGATCTGGATCGGTCGTTGGATCATTTGGGTCAAAACCCAGCGCTTTCATAGCTTTCTTAATCGCAACATTAGCTTGCTCTGTGGTTTGCTGCTGGCCTGCTCCTCGAATCGCGGCCTGTAGAGATTTCAGTTCCGTAATCGTCTCTTTATCTTCGTTTTCGTCGAGGGTGTTGATGTACCTTTCCAATCCATCAGCAATTTTTTTAGCGCCGAAAGAGATGGCAGCCTTTGGCAATCCACTAACACAAAGAGTCGTTGCAGCAGCACCAAGATCTCCCTGTTTTACCTGATCGAAAAATCTAAGTGCGCCATCCAGCAGCGCGCCAAGTTGAGCAAGAGTTCCTCGTCTTGGAGGCCCATTAGGTTGGCTCTGCGGCGCTGTACTCTGGGGTGCTGTTCCTTGGGGGGGTGCTCCAGTTGCTGGTCCACCAGATCCGCCACCGGGTCCACTAGGTTCTGTTGGTCCGGTAGGAGGAGAAGGTAGTCTATACATCCAGTCATTGATACCATCGTCAACGGTAAGGGCAACTTCTTCGGCGGCCAATTGAACAGTTTCAGGATCAGGAGTGATATAAGCAAGACCCGAATCAACTCTTGAGCGGGTTGGGCTGTCTGCTGGAAGATCGAACTTTCCCGGGCCCATAAGATAATTAGCTGCCCGCCTGATAGGTAGAAAACTTGCCGCACCTGTTAGCGCAGAGGCAGTGGCGCCGAGCGCCTTACCTGTAAGGCCGCGTTCATTTAAAGGAATAGCATCTCTTGCTTTCTGGACATTTGTGATGGCCAGTTGCATCTGGTCTTTGCGGTGCATGGCTCTAATCTTGACGATAGAGTCTCTTACGTGCTCACGATCTGTGTCTGTGAATGAATCTGTTGGGCTGAGTCGTACAAAATTCTGAAGAGGGGTAAGAAGTTCACCCAAAGAAGCAGCAGATGTTGGATTTTCTTGGATCTGTTTTTGTAGATAGGGAATAGCAGCGGCAGCTCCTAGTTTCTTTTCGCGGATGTCCAGAGTTTCCCACATAAGCTCGTTTGCGCGGTTTAGAAGGACCTCTGGAGCCTGCGGAATGGATACCGTTGGCAACTTTTTGCCGATAAGGGCTCTTTTAAGGGGGCCTTTGAGAAGAGAGGGACCTCCTTCTAGAGCATCCTTTGAAAAGAGTTTCCAGTGATCCAGCGAGCATCTCATCTGTTGAACAGCATCGTAGGGAGAGTAGATGACCACGGCTCCACTGCCTTGATCAACAGGCTGGCGTTGAAAATGGAAGTTATGGAGATTTTCTGGATCGCAACTGCCATGGACTTTTTGTTGTATAGCAAGTCCCAAAAGTGTGTTGAGTTCCTGGAGGGATTGGAGCATTTCTGGTTTCAGTTGGTATTTTGCTATGAGAGCATCTGAACGGCCATTTTCCTGCTCGAGCAAGGCTTGAGTGAATGCCCAGGTATTACGTGTATACATGAGAATGGCATCTGGACTTCTCTCTTCGATTGCGTGATCGAGTTGATCTAGCCTTAGATGCAATTCTTGGAACTCAGGTAAGAAAGGAGCATCAAACGCAGCCCATGGAAGGCCTCGGTCGTTTGAAGCAGTATAGGTAGTACTATGGACAAGATCGGTAATGCTCGATTCTAAGGCTTGGAATCGTCGGGCAATGACTTCACGACTATCTTGCTGTATAAACCAATCAGGAGTTTCTTGTATAGCTGCTTGGAAGTTTTGAGAATTTTGAGTTAATAGTTCATGTAAGATTGGATCTACCTCGATCAATCCCCAGGTGATCTCTTGTTCCAGCCCAGCTATTGTTTTCAGCAATCGCTGAGTGAAAGGAGCAGAGATTCTTTCTTTGGAGAGGAGAGCCTTGTGAAAAGCAGCGGTAATATTTTTTAAACGAAGAACAGCTTGTCTGCTGCTCGTTTCAATGGCAGGCAGTGTCTTGTGTCCGAGCTTGGCTTTGCGGCTCCAAAAATCAAGGCGTGGCTGCACGCGCGTAAAAGGCGTATCGGCGCCTTGTTGCACGAGTTTTTTTAAACTCCGATTTGAGAGGTTGTGTCCATTCTCTAGATGAACGACCAGATTTTTAAGCTGCCTTCGGAAATAAGGCGTATAAAGACCCGCTTGAGCAGGTTCTTTTAGCCATGTAAGCAGAGTGCGCAAATCTCCGGCGGCCCCTCGTGCGCTTTCGATGAGCAAAGGGCGGGGGATTTGGCGATTTTTAACAATTTGCTCCATTCGCCTTAGCGAAGAATAGGCGGAAACGATTTGGACGGGCGGAGTATACGTTGGCGCAAAACTGACTGAACTTAGTTTGCCGGCTTGGCGACGCAGCCAACCTCTTTCCACACTAGAAAGTTTCTCGAGGCATTCTAGCGCGGCAGAAAGGCGCTCTTGCTGTTCGGCAGAGAGAATTCCCCCATGTGCGAAAATTTCGGCTAGTGCACTTTCTCCATCCTGTAAAATGGCCCGTCTTTCACCCTCAAGTTGAGGATAGTGGGCTAGGACGGTACCGATCTTTTCCTGCAGTGGTTGGATCTGGTTTTGCATATTGAGAGGAAGCGATTGGTTTTGCGCCAAAAACTGTGCAGAGTTTTGATGAAACTGATGGAGATTTTGTCTTGTGGTGAGAACTAGGGGATCTGCTTCGTGTTGAGTGAGGCGGGGACGATACCCTTTTTGACCATATTGAGTGATAAAATTAGCTGCAGCTGGTGCTTGCAACATGGGCTGTACGAGCTGGATAAAATTTGGGGCTAGCGGTTGTTCCAGAAGATCTTCGAGATTGGCTTGGAGAAGCAAAAGAGGAGCTAGTTCTCGAATCTCATAGCTGCCGGCACCATGTGGGCCACAGCGTTGAAGGATGACTTGATCGATGATGGAAACAAGTTGCACAACGATAGGCCTTGCTTCTGCGGCTGGGGTAGCAGCAGGTAACTGTGTAAGGGCATCGGCTAAACGGACACAGGTGCGCATCTCTGCGCTAGGCCGGTAGTTAATCCGTTTTGTAATAGGTTTTACTACACCTTTTTTTAAGGCTGTGACAGGGCCGTGGGGTTGTCCCCATTTATCGGCAAACTCTAGAGCAGAGGAAAAGAGTTTTAAAAAGTCTGATCTTCCGTTATCAACACCTGGGCGGGGATTCGCTATGGGAATCTGGCAAGGAGTAAGCGGGTTAGCTTGAAGGAATGCGTGAATCTCAACAATGTAGTCTCGCAACGCACGAAGCTCGGTCACCTGTTGAGGTGTAGTTCCATAAAAATCATTCCTTGTAAACACCTCCATGATCATGCCATTCAAAGAGGCTATGGCATTTAGTGATAAGTCGCGGAGTCGATCGCGCTGCGCATCGGTAGGAATGGTCCGGCCTTCAGCCAATCCAGCGCGTAGGCGTTTTAAAGGCTCGATTGCTTGGGAAATAGCAGGGGCAGGCGTATACCAAGTATTTTTTTGCATCGTGGCTGTAGCGCGTTTGAAAATATTTTTTACTGGATTGAGGATGTGGTCATTGCCAGCCTGGTAGATTCGTTGGCCTGCCAAGCCAGCTTGTTGGCCTGCCCAGCTAGCCGTGTTATAGGCCCAACGAAAAGGGGTCGTTCCAATAGTCCAAACCCTGCTTGCTATCGATGCCATAGTAAAACTCAACAGTTGAAATTGTTTTTTAAAAGATTGACAATCTCGTAATTGTCCAAAAGCATTTTACATCTAAACATTATTGAAGACAACATAATATTGTTTTTTTATTACTGAATTGTGGAGAGTTTTCATTATATTTTTTTTAAATGTGCGGAATTTTTTTGAAAATCTTTTCCCTATCACTGGGGTGTGACAAACGCTCGTTCCCCGTGCCTGTCACAGCGAAATGATTCCAGAACAGGGATGGTAGCAAAGCCAAAAACCAATTTTCGCGTCACGATGTGTATACTTCTAGCGTCAAAAAAAGCATTGAATTACCCTGTGGATATGTTTAAAAAATTTTCGTTGCCGTTTTTCTTAATGACCGCCGCTGTAGCACAAGTGCATGCCGTGCCCTTTAAGCTCTTTAAAGAGCCGCAGTATGAGATGACAGTGGAAGCCCTTCTCGTGCAAAGAAAGGGGGTAGCAAAGCACGTTCTTGCTGTTGACCAAAACCAAGCGAGTCAAAATTGCGGTTGTCCCGATGGCACTGTTTTGACTACTACGCAGGTAATGAATGAGTTTGACTGGGAACCTGGGCTGAGGGCCGCGTTTTCCTATATGCCGAACGAACAGCGTGCTCTCGAAGTTTCTCTTTCTTGGATCAATGACTGGGATGGAGAAAAAACGGTTAAAACGGGTTCTTTATCTTACCCTTTCGATCTCTCCTTTCATACAACGGATTATGCCTCTGCAACAAGAGTAGAGGCGCATTATAGCTCGCATCTTTGGGACGCTGAAATCAATTATTGGGGTCAATATTCAGGACGAGGCGCCGATTATTTTTCTTTTTCGGCGATCTTGGGTGCACGCGGATTCTATCTAGGAGAACACTTTAAAACAGCCTACACGACTCCACCTGATGTGAGTACTTATTGGACGATGACTAAAAACCGGATCCTTGGCGTGCAAATTGGTGGAAATCTTCAATGGAATCCAGTGCGCCACTGGAGTTGGGAAATCACCACGAAAGGAGCAATCATGGGGAATTGGTCCTGGGCGGATACTTGGCTAGGCGATGTCAACAACGCTGTTGTCCTCAGCTCAACAACAGGATCTACCTTGAGTTGTACTTATCTTCTCGATGGGGATCTTCATCTCTTTTATCACCACAATAAAACCTCGATTAGTCTCGGCTATCGAATGTTAGGTTTGTGGGGCGTCGCATTGGCTCCTAATCAATTGAGAACGTTCGAAAACGGAGGGCATTCTAACAGAGTGCATGACGGCGGACATGCCTATTACCACATCATTTCTCTAGGGTTTAACTTCCTGTTTTAAAAAGATTCTTTATCTGGCGCTAATCATCCTGAATTAATACAATCCCCTTATTAGTATACATTTGCAGGTGTTTATGTTGTCTGTCACGAATAAGCAGCATCTGGCTCAAAAAGAGGTGGATGCATTGGCGAATTGCAATTCGCAAAGTCATATCATTGCTGTCCAGTCGCAAAGCACAGAGAAATCTAGAATCGTCATGCTTTCACGCGATGATGTAAATGGTTGGCAGCTTTTTTTACGGTTTTTCAATCTAGGAAAACTGGCTAACACCAAGGTGTATCTTAGTGAGATCACTCCCTATCTCAATGAATACAAGTGGAGTGACGTTAGCAAATATGCTAAGACATCGAGCTATCATCGTGCCTATCTTAAGGTTTGCGATCTTGCGAATAAAGCGGTTGTTAAAGCGCAGGATCTCTCGCTTTTCAACAACGTCTCGAAAATAAAGGTCAAAAAAGAGATCAAATTCACACTGTACCATGGCTCAGATCGTCTTAACCGGTTCAATGTCGTTAAGCATATTCGATGGAATCCCTTGATGCAGTATCAGACATTGAGCACCCTTTTGCATAAAGAATTTTCACGATCAGCGGTTCAATTAAACTATCACGGTTCTCAGGATGGCGATGGTCCTATGATGAAGGAAGGGCTTTCGGAAGCTGGTCTCCAAAAGGTTAAGATCATTGTTTCGCAGCGTATTCCTCGATCCGAACATCTTCCATCAGGTCATTTTCGAAATGCAATAGCTTAAAAGAGCCACCTCTTCATCCTTGCGCGCAGCGCCCTGGAGTGCTGCGCTCTGCGCAGCTTTTCTTCAACCTTCAGAAACTAAAGACTCATCCTGAAAAAGATCTTAGTAGCGTAGCGGCGTTTCTCCATTTCAACCTTAAGAAAAGCTGCGCTTCACGCAGCACTCCAGGGCGCTTCGCGCAAAGAAAGAAAGAGGAAGAAAGAAAGAGAGGCGAAGAGGCTCTAGGCAAAGGAAGAAAAGGCCGGAGAGGGCTCGGGACACATGAGATGATCCTTAAGGCTGCTACCTTCCGGTCCTGACCTGATTCGAAGTCTCACGCTCCATGAGTTCCCCGGCACAGCTGAGTATATCACCATCTTACTGATTAGGACAAGTCCTTAGGAGCCAGCTGTCGTGGAGTTTTACAATTGGTTCCGTAGGTTTTGCACTTTGCTATCGGGGAAGAAATAAGAGAGGATTTTAGCTGGGCTATCGCCTTTTTGAGCCATTTTCTCGGCACTATAGAGGCACAGGCCTACACCATGCCCTTGGCCAAATCCTTTAAAAATAACCTTATCACCTTTAATTTGGATCTCGAAATCATTGCTAAGGATACGATGGGCTCCAAGTTTTTTTTGTAGAGAAAAGAAATCGATATCTTGCGTCAAAATACCATCGCTTACCCGAATCGCATAGGTCTTTTCTGATGGTTGATCGAGATAGGGGATAATAGTAGAAATTTTAGAAAAACCTAGAAGATGGCTGAATTCTTGTTTTGTCATCGTGACCATCCAATGGTGTCTTTCACGGTCTTTCGCAGCAAGCGGAGCTACGACACCATGAGGAACGACGACTTGTTTGCGGAAAATAGATGCATAGGTAGACGTGCGACCTGCTGAATCCTCTGTCCAGGTTGCTGCAAAAGGCTGGTTTTTATAGGTCATGATCAAGTGCTTTGTATTTTCGATTGCACGATCGAGGTTTAAGCGTTGCAGTGTAACGCCATAGCCAAGATAGTTGCTCTCTTCGGCTTTAACATGCCACTGGGCTTGAGCGCTCCGCGTTGCGAGATAATAAGCGTTTGTTCGCGCAACAACGACTACCGCTTCAAGCACTTTTGGATCGCTGATCGGCGAAAGTTCTATTGTTAAGGTCGACTTGAGATAGTTTTCTATATCCACTTCATTGACGATGCTGATCACACCATCTAAATTATAGATTTCGATGCAGCCGCGATATTCAATGCCATTGACGAGGATAGAGCTTTCAGCATTCGTCGGCACGATCCGCATTTGGTTGATATAAGGGAAAGAGTCATCCCATTTGATGCCTTCTCCATGTGCATAGATCGGGGCCCTTTTGCTAAAGATGCCAGAAGTGATGGGTAATTGTGTTTGCGGATTGAAGATGTCATAGCGCCCCTTGACTTCGAGGATGGCGCCTTCGGCTTTGTCTGCGATCAGAACTTTAATCGTAGCGGGCTTCATCTGCTGTGAATAATCGGTGGGGATTTCGCCAGAAGATAAAGTCGGACTGATGGTTAAGCAAGAGAGGGCGAGCAGCAGGCTGAAAGTATAGGCTCTCATGTTATTTTCCTCGGTTAAACAATGATACGGGGTAAGGGACGCCCAAGGTGTTTGTATGCAAGCGGCGTCGCTTCTCGTCCCCGCGGAGTGCGTTTCAGGAATCCTTGCATGATCAAATATGGCTCAAAAACTTCTGCAATGGTATCGGGTTCTTCACCGACGGCGACTGCAATGGTACTGAGCCCAACGGGTTTTCCTTCATGATGGTCGATCAATACCGAAAGGATCTTTTTATCGACTTCATCCAGGCCCATGTGATCGATCAAAAGCATCGTAAGAGCTTTTTCTGCCGTCTCTTTATCGATGCAGGTTTTTCCGCGCATCTGTGCAAAATCGCGTACCCAGCGTAGTAGATTATTCGCAATGCGCGGGGTTCCTCTTGATCGAAGGGCAATTTCTGCGGCTCCTCCTTCATCGATTAAGATGCCAAGGATTTTTGCGGAACGGATGATGATGGCCGATAGTAGAGCTGGCTCATAGTAATCGAGACGACAGTTAAAGACAAAACGGGAACGCATCGGCGCGCTGACGAGACCCGCGCGTGTCGTTGCAGCAACAAGGGTAAATGGCTGGAGTTTGACCTGAACAGAGCGAGCAGCAGGGCCGCTGTCGATGAGAAGATCGAGTTTGAAGTCTTCGACGGCGGGATAGAGATACTCTTCAATCTGCCGCGGCAAGCGGTGGATCTCATCGATGAAAAAAATATCGCGCTCTTTAAGATTGGAAAGAATGCCTGCTAAATCACCTGCTTTCTCAAGAGCTGGCCCGGATGTCGTAACGAGCTGGGTTCCCATCGCTTTAGCGATGATGCCGGCTAACGTAGTTTTGCCAAGGCCGGGCGGTCCATAAAAGAGGCAATGACCCAGTGCTTCATTGCGCATTTTGGCCGCACCGATGAGCACTTCTAGACGTTCGCGAACGGAGTCTTGTCCGGTAAAATCGGAAAGTGTTTGCGGACGAAGAGGTGTTTCGAAAACAACATCTTGCTGCGTCCACGACGATTCTATGAATGGCTCGGTCACGATGTGTACACCTCTCGGGTTAATAAGATGACCAGCAAATAAGAGTATTTACTCACCTTACACACACAGGGGGCCTTATGGACTGTTTGAAAGCTGTCGACAAATCGAATCACGCAAAGTGGGTAGTATTGAATGAGATACAACCCACTTTGCGTGATTCGATTTGTCGACAGCTTTCAAACAGTCCATAAGGCCCCCTGTGTGTGTAAGGTGAGTCATGCAAAATCCTAGCAGGAAAACGAATTCGGCCGCTATCATCAATTGAAAGGCAAAGCCAGAAGGGGAGGAGCATGTCACTGCAGTCAGATCGTTGGATTAAGGAAATGGCACTAAAAGAAGGGATGATCGAACCATTTGTCGATCAACAAGTGCGCTTTGTCGATGGGCGTAAAGTCATCAGTTATGGATTATCGAGTTATGGTTACGATCTTCGCGTTTCCCATGAGTTCAAAGTATTTACCAATGTTCATAACTCTTTGATCGATCCTAAGGATTTTAATGCAAACGCTTTTGTTCATATCGAAGCCAACACCTGCGTCATTCCCCCCAATTCTTTTGCTCTTGCAAGGAGTGTAGAATATTTCCGCATTCCTGATGACGTGCTGACCCTTTGTGTAGGTAAATCGACGTACGCGCGTTGCGGTATCATCGTGAACGTCACTCCCTTCGAACCAGGTTGGGAGGGCCATGTCACGCTCGAAATTTCCAATACAACTCCTTTGCCAGCAAAGATTTACGCAAATGAAGGATTGGCCCAAGTGGTCTTTTTCCGGGGCGCAGAGGGTTGTGAGACTACATACGCAGACCGCGGCGGCAAATACATGAAGCAAACAAAGATAACCTTACCCGTTGCCTAAAATGCCCTCTCTCCACACAATCAAGTTTGTGCTAGAGCTGTGAATTTTGCCATCGCCTCCCGTTGGATGGGAGTTGGAAGAATGCGCTCTTACGTTAGATAATCATCGGTTCCTAAAAGGGTATGGACGAGAAGCATCTCAGAGGTTCGCGGAAACCATCGTCTCTCATCGAGGTCTTTCGTGCCCACTGGTGGATGGTCACATTTTTGAGCGTGGTGGCGCTTTTTGCTTGGCAAAGTTCACAAAAAAGGCATTTGGTTGCTTCAGATCTGCAGCAACGTCTAGCATTGGTTCTACAAGAAAAAAAGACAGCGGCTTTAGAGCATGACGATCTTTTATTGCAGATTCGTGCGCAAAATGATCCCGAGTGGGTCGAGCTTGTTCTTATGCGGCGTCTAGGAGTTGTTCCGGAAGGGCAAGTGAAAGTTTATTTTGAGAAAAACGTACAGTGATCATCGCTCTTTGCCTTGCATTAGTCTGCTTCATTTGCTTATCGGCCTTTTTCTCCGCTACAGAAACGTCCCTATTTTCTCTCTCCTCGATGCAAGTCAAGGCGTATGGGCAAAGCACAGACATTCGCAAGAAGCTGGTGGCCCATCTTCTTCGAAGGCCGGCCGACCTCCTCGTCACACTGTTGATGCTGAACACCGTAGTCAATATCTTGATCCAAAACGTCGTTTCTTCTCTCTTTGGTGAATATTCTGGGTGGCTGCTCAATGTTGGTGTTCCCTTAGCGATCACGATGATTTTTGGGGAGGTGATCCCCAAATCCGTTGGTTTTGCAAATAATGAGAAAATTTCTTGTGTTTCAGCCAATGCCATTCAGCTTTTCGAAAAACTCTTTTACCCCGTGCGGCTCGTGCTCACGAAAATCACGCAATGGATTACGCCATGGGAATTTTTCTTTTTGCATAAGCAAGAACAGATTTCTGTCGAAGAGCTTCTTCACGCCCTAAAAACTTCGCATAAGGAAGGAGTCCTCAATGCAGATGAAGCGGAACTGATTCGCGGCTATTTAAACCTCGAAGATGCTAGTGTTAAAGAGCTCATGCGGCCAAGGGAAGAAGTGTTAATTTACGATCTCGATGAGCCGTTGGAAAAGTTGATCGCTCTTTTTGTAGATCAGGAATGCTCGAGGATTCCCGTATGCAGAGCAGGGCTCGATGAAGTAATTGGTGTAATGAGCGCAAATAGCTTTTTCCTTTACCGAGATGCCATTCTAAGTCCTAATGATTTGCTCCCCTATCTTAAGAAACCCTTCTTTGTCCCAGAAACTCTTCATGGACGCTCGTTGCTCAGAAAATTCTATGATCGTAAAGAATCATTAGCCCTTGCCGTCGATGAATACAGTTCGGTTTCCGGATTGATCACACTCGAAGACCTCGTCGAGACAGTGATTGGCGAAATTGCCGATCGACGCGACGAAAAAGAGCACTTCACCCGTTCGGCAAACGATGTGATCATTGCTAGTGGAAAATTGGAGCTTTCGGAGCTTGAAGACATTTTTGGCGTTACACTCGAAAGCCGCGCCAATATGGTAACGATTGGCGGATGGCTGACAGAACAGATAGGAGATATTCCAAAGAATGGAACGAAATTCGCCAGCCACGGTCTGTTCTTTCATGTCCTTGCCGCAGATCCTAATCGCGTGCGCCGTGTTTATATACGGCGTCTCAAGCCCCATGAACGCGAATTGCGGGGATTGATCAAATGACTCATTGGAAGAGTTTTCTTCTGCTGACGATTTTTTGTTTAATCGTCCAAGCTTTTTTCACTATGGTGGAGATGGCCTGCGTTTCTTTCAATAAGGTGCGTCTGGAATATTACGTTAGCCGAGGAAATCGGCGAGCCATTTGGTTGAGCCGCTTAATTTCTCGCCCAACGGTGCTCTTTGGCGCTACGATGCTCGGTGTCAATACTGCGATGTTGCTCGGTTCAGAATGCGCTCGGCGATTGTACCATTCCTTGGGGATTAGTCCTGATTGGGCTGCCTTGACACAAACGTTCATGGTGGTCGTGTTTGCCGAAATTGCCCCGATGTTCGCCGGACGGCGGTTTGCCGAGCAAGCTGCAATGATCGGCATGCCGATTCTTTATGCCTTTTCTGTTTGTATCAGGCCGCTCATATGGTTTTTTAACTTGGTCTGCGTTTTTATCAATCGTTTGATGAAAGCACCAAAAAATATCGAGTTGTTTTTGAGCCGCGAAGAGTTGCAAAAGGCGATCGAAGAACGCGATGAAACAGTCAATGTAAGTGCAGAACCTAAAGAGTTCGATACGATTGTTGCTAATATCTTTTCATTAAAAACTAAAACAGCTGCAGAATTGATGCTGCCGCTTTCTAATATGCCTGTCGTTTCCTCTTCCTGTACAGTTGGCGAGATGAAAGATTTGCTCTCATCAGAACAGCTGACATTTTTCCCTATCTATAATCGCAACCCAAAAAATATCGTCGCTATCGCCTATCCTCGCGATTTTATTCGTGCTAGCAACCAAACGCGCATTCGAGACCTTGCTCGTCCTGTATGGTTTATTATCAATACGACATCGGCCATCGATATCTTGAAGCAGTTTCGTCGTAACAATCAAATTGTCGCTGTCGTGCTTGATTTAAGCGGTCAAACGGTTGGCCTTCTGACACTCGATGAAATCATCGACGAGATTTTCGGTCAGGAGGATACCTGGCTTTCTTTGGATACTGTCCATGATTTGCCAAGTCAGGTGATGATCGATCGTAGCTTTCCCGGCGAGACATTGCTGGCAGAACTCAAAACCGATTATCAAATCGAACTTTTTTACGAAGAGGCGACGACCCTTGAAGAGCTCTGTGAAAAGCTCTTAGGGCATTCTCCCAGTAAAGGCGATTACCTTCGCTTTGGCGATTATCAGCTAAATGTTGAGGAAGCCCCTCTTATCGGTTCACTCACCATCTCGATCAAATCCATCTCCTAGAACAGGGCACATACAACGGTACGAGGAACGTTTAGGGAAGGGATGAATTTTGAAATCCTAAAAAAGATTGATTCAATTGTATGTGCCCTGCCTCTCCTAACTTTCAGCAAGACTAATTTTTATTTTACCATTATAACAGTAGATAAGCCATGGCAATGGATCAATTTTAATAGAGGCACTCATGTCCACTCGATTTTTAAAAAAGGCAGCCCTTTTAGGCCAGTTGCCGCTTACATTGTCGGTTTATGGTGCAATGGTGACTTCCCTGAATAACGATCCGACGGAAATGGGTACATTACCTTATCAAATTCTCCAAGCTGCAAGCGGCGATACCATCACTTTTGATAGTTCGTTATCAGGGCCAATCAATCTCAATCCTTTCACAGTACCTCCATTTTCTAGCGGGTCTCCCTCTGACGGAGGTTCGCTTCCTGCTATTGTACAAGACAGCTTGACTATCCAAGGAAATGGGACAGTTAGTATTGATGGCAATGGCCATCGTTCACAAGCCTTCTCTGTGGCAAAGGGTACCCTCACCTTGCAGAATCTGACCATTAACAGAGCTGTTAGCAATGGAGGCAGTGGAGGTTCAGGTAGTACAGGAGGAGGTGGGGCTGTAGGAGGGGGCGGAGCTCTTTATGTCCATACTGGAGCAACGGCTACTATCAGCAATGTCACTTTCACGAACAACCGAGCTAATGGAGGTGCTGGAGGTAGTGGACTAATAGTAGGGGCAGGCGCTGGTGGTGGTGGTGGTGGATATGGAGGAGGCGATGGTGGTGCCGGAACGAGCCAAGGCCATGGTGGCGGTGGTGGTGGTCATTCTGGAGGAGGAGCGGGACTTGATGGTGACACAACGACGAATGGAAGTACAAACAATGGCATTTATTATGGGGGTGGTGGCGGCGGCGGATCTCAAGGACAGGGGGGAAGCACTGGGATATTTCTAAATTCAGCCAACTATACGTATACTGGCGGCCTTCCCTATCTGCTGTCACCGCCAGCCATAGGCGGAGGCGGTGGGGGGGGCGGTGGTGCAGGTGGTAATGGAGAGGATGCGGAGACGAGCGCGTTCTCTGGTGGCTATGGAGGAATAGGAATAGGTATCGATATGCAATTTGGAGGAGGTGGAGGCGGAGGTGCAAATGCTGATAGTTTCGATTCAGGTGGACCTGGAACAGGTGCTGGCGGTGGAGGTGGTCATGGTGGTGCTGGCGGACTAGGGGATCCTGTTAGCGGTGGCGGCGGTGGTGGTGGAGCCGGGGCAGGAAGCTTTGGATCAGGTAGTGGAGGGGGCGGAGGAACAGGTGTCCTGGGAGGCGTATATGGCGGACAAGGAGGCAGTGGAGGCGATCCTGGAGGAGGAGGAGGAGCAGCTTTAGGAGGAGCGATATTTGTTAGAGAAGAGGCAGTGCTCAATATCAATGATGGAGTCTCTTTTTCAGGAAGTGGAATAACTCCGGGGACTGGCGGCGTTTCGATGGGTTCAATGGGTGGTACGCCTCCAACAGCGGGGCAAGCTTATGGTTTAGACGTTTTTTTGTGCGGAGGTTCTACTTCCGCAGGGACCATGGGAGCAATTCTTAATTGCAATATCATGGGTGATCTTTCCGTTTCCCTTGATGGGCAACCAAACGTGTTGAGGGGCAGCGTAGCAGGCACGATTAACAAAAGCGGCTCGGGAACATTAACTTTGATTTCCCCAGCTTCTGGTTCCATGCAATTTAATGGCTCGATCAACGTCACAGGCGGTACAGTCATCTTCGAACAGCTAGCCATGGGAACATTTGCAGGAACTGTTTCTGGAACAGGCGCCATACAAGTCAACACGGATATTACGTTTTCGGGTACAACAACAGGATTTACAGGCACAACGGTTATCGTTGGGGCTGGAGTAATTTCTACACCATTCCCCAACAGTACTGACTATACTATTCAGGGTGGGTCGACATGGTCCCTCACAGGCAATAAAGCGATTTCTTCACTCACAGGAACCGGAACTGTCGATTTAGGATCCAGTCAACTCACCATCCAAAACTCAACTAACGATACGTTTGATGGCGTCCTCACAGGAATGGGCACTCTGATAAAAAATTCAACAGGGACCCTATATCTTTCAGGAATCAGTGGTCCCAATACCTATACAGGCGGTACGACGATAGCAGGCGGTGTATTGCAGATCGGTTCAGCTACAGGGTTATCTACGGGCAACGTAACCGACGATGCTTCGCTTGTTTTCACAGCAGGAGCTACGGGAGCTAATATTACACAGGTGATTAGTGGGAGTGGATCTTTGACAGTGCAAGGAGGAACGATCACTCTCTCTGGAAGCAATAGTTATACAGGCGTAACCACTGTCGATGGCGGAACCCTTGCCTTAAGCAGCGGCGGTGCGATTGCTTCTAGCAGCGAAGTAAATCTGGCTAGTGGAGCAACCTTCAACATCAGCGCTACTACTGCAGGTGCGACTATTCAAAACTTAGTTGGAGTGACGGGAAGCATTGTCACTTTAGGAGGCCGAACACTCACTGACACAGTAACAGGTTCTACTACCTTTAATGGAGTGATCAATGGCACAGGAGGCTTTGTTAAACAAGGTAGCGGAACTCTGACATTAGGAAGCTCTAATGGCTATACTGGTGGTACAAGCTTCGACGGAGGAACCATGCAAATTTCGAATGATAATAATTTAGGTGGCGCTAGCGGAACTCTCAGTTTTAATAGCGGAACCCTTGAATTGACGAGTAATGTAACGACAAATCGTTCGGTGACTCTGAATAGCGGCGGAGGAATAATCTTAGTTGACTCTGGCGACACGGGGACTTTCAATGGGAACATAGCGGGCTCTGGCACCTTGACAAAAAGTGGAAGCGGGGCGCTCGTTCTTGCTGGTACTAATACCTATGGCAATACTACGATCTCAGCCGGGATAGTACAGATCAACTCATCCACTGGATTGCCTACGAATAGCAATGTGACGAACGACGCCTCTTTAATTTTCAACAACGCAGGAACAGCAACGTATTCAGGGGTCATTAGCGGATCAGGAACCTTAACCATGAAAGGAAGTGGAACAGTCGACCTTTCTGGCAATCCCGGGAACAGCACCTACTCTGGAGGCACATTTTTTGATGCGGGAACCATCAAAATATCCACTGCTAGAAATTTAGGCATAGGAACCACCCTTACTTTTAATGGCGGGACGCTTGAAACGGCCTCTAATTTAACCCTGACACAAACGGCCATGTTAAACTCGGGCGGTGGGACTGTACAAACCGATACCGGGGTCGCTGCTATCTATACTGGCCGCATCCTTGGCGATGGTTCCTTGACCAAAACGGGCCCTGGCGCTTTGACGCTCGGAACACTTAGTTCTACTGGACTGATGAACAGTTATTCAGGCGGTACGAGAGTTTCAGCAGGGACCTTGACAGGAGATACCTATAGCTTGCCAGCAGGGGGCGGGATTGTAAATAATGCAGCACTGATCTTCGATCAGACATTCGACGATACCTATAGGGGGCCTATCAGCGGGACGGGAACTTTTGAGAAAACCGGATCACAAACATTATCCCTCTCGATGAACCTTTCTCAAAGTGCTTCGACGATCAATCTAGGCACTTTAAACCTGGTTGGCATTACGATGAGCTCTCCATTGACCATTGCTTTAGGCGGTACGTTGATTGGGAATGGAACCGTCATTGGAAATGTACTCAACAATGGAGCTATTTCTCCTGGAAATTCCATTGGCATCATCAACATCACAGGGAACCTTACCTCTCCCGGCACATTGACGATGGAAATTGCAAGTGATGGGTCTAGCGATCAAATCCTAGTTTCTGGGACAGCAAATTTTTCAGGTGGAACACTTGATGTCATGGTTATTTCTGGAAGTTATACAGCGGGGCAGACATTTGATCTTGTGGAAGCAGCCTCTATCCCTGTGGACTTTTCTACCATTAATCTGCCAAGCGATCTCTCACTAACCCATCAGATACTCACTGGGACTCCTAATATCTATCAACTGGTCGTCACAACAAACTCGGTGTTTGTAGGGCAGACGGCGTTGACGAGGAACACATCAGCTGTGCAAGCCTATCTAAAAATGATCAGTGCTCCCTTTCAAAGCATCATTCAGGAAGTTCTTGTGAATTTTGGCGGTTTTACAAATCAGCAACTCACCAATGCCTTAGACCAGCTCCACCCTTCTCCTTCAGGCGCTTTTGATCTCATCAATCTCAACATGAATCACGAGATTGCTAACATCTTATCGGAACATCTGCTGCAGCCAGACTGCCATAAACGCTGTGCTGTAGAAATTTCAGATGCTCAAGATCAAATGAAGAAATCCTTGCAAACCTCTCTTTGGGTTACGCCATTTGGCGTAGTGACTCGAAACAAGAACGTAGGAAGCGATATGGTGGGCTTCCGTTCTCCTGCTGGTGGAATACTCATCGGTGGAGACTACTGTTTTTCTAAACAGTATACCTTTGGCGGGATGCTGGGATATTCGCAAGCATTCGTCGATTGGCAAAAGTCACGGGGCGATGCCCATATTCGCAACCAGATAGCAGGCGTGTATAGTGGGTATCGCTGCCATCGGATGACCGTGGATGCTGCATTATTTGGCGGCCTAAATTTTTATGACATCACGCGCAACATCAAAATTTCTATCCTGAACAGACAAGCCAAGAGCTTTCACCGTGGCGGCAATTTAGCAAGTCGATTAGGGGCCAACTATCGGTTTAACATCCACGACTTCCAAATCATCCCCTTCGCTTCAGTAGAATCCTACTATAACTATCAAGAAGGGTATAAGGAGCATAGCGCGAAACTCCTTGACCTTAAGGTCCACACAAAAGTTTCCAATCTTCTCCGTTCAGAATTGGGCTTCGATCTCAAACGCCTCTATAATTATAGCGATGGATGCTGGGCGCCTTATATCGGCGTAAGCTACGTTCGTAAATCACCACTTAGCAGCGGGAAGATCCGTGCTGGCAGTCGCTATTTCCCTGGACAGTTTACTGTCTTCACCTTCAGTAAAGCCATCAACCAAGTCTCTCCGACAGCGGGTTTTGTCAGCAGCTGGGGAAAGAACGGCTCTTTTTCCGGTGTGTATCGTGCTGAGATCGGCCAGGGAGATACAGTTCACGCTTTCGAAATGCGCCTTGCCGGCCAATTTTAGATTTGATAGAGGGTGATGCCTATGGAAAAGCTTTTCTCTATGCAAAAAAACCAAAACTCAGCTTACTATTTCAGCTAGTTTCATAATTCGAGGTAGGGGAAGGAACATGGTTGCTTCTTTAGAGAGTTTCAAAATGCGGGCGATTGGACCTACCCCCGTTTTCAACACGCCCAAAATTTCAGAAATCTTTTCTTGGCCGCTTAACCTCGATAGCCAAAAACTGCTTCGAGCCGTGGAAGTGATTCTTTTTCCAGGTGCGCTCGTTGAAATTGTTGCGCTGAAAGAGAGAAATATCATCCAGATCAAGACGGATGAATACTCCGGTGAAGAGCTCTATACAAACAAGGAGTTCTTAGAAATAGCTAAAGATGATCAGCCGCGCAAAAGAACGTGTCCTCCTTTAGCGGTGATTCTGAAGAAATTCTATCATTGGCCAAAGACAAAGTATGTTTGGGGTGGTAATTTCCATAAGGGGATTCCTCTGCTGGCTAAACTCTATCCTATTCCGAGGCAGGCTGATCGTTTTACAAAAATGGTTTGGATTCTAAAGGGGGTAGATTGCACGGGGTTATTGTACGAGGCTACCAATGGGTTTTTGCCAAGAAACACAGGCCAGCTCATCGAGTATGGCAATTCCGTGTCGATTTTTGGTAAAAGCGATGAGGAGATTGCGAAACTTCTCATCCCCGGGGATTTGATCGTATGGAGAGGCCATGCTCTTTTTGTCGAAGGGGAGACAGTCATAGAAAGTCGCTCGCCTGAAGGTGTTGTCAGGACAAAGCTTCTCAAGCGATTAAAGGAAATTAGAACAAAGATTGGGCGTATCCCTGTTGACGATCCTGCTATCCCTTTTGAAACACCCTCTTATGTTGTTAGACGTTGGCATCCTGATATCCCGGCATAAAAAAGCTAAAGGATGGCATACGCTCGACTTTGCACCTTAAGATCGAAGGTCC
>Ga0206862_1098_pt1 | contig 23312 bp, 19 predicted proteins | sample Alteio_BWOrgCont_43_FD_152625 | JGI IMG/M metagenome (GOLD analysis project Ga0206862, IMG submission 152625) | Enriched cells from forest soil in Barre Woods Harvard Forest LTER site, Petersham, Massachusetts, United States -... | ecosystem: Environmental > Terrestrial > Soil > Temperate forest >... | reverse complement strand
CTTCCAGGCGGCTAACTGATCGGCGGGCATAACTTTGTCGGCAGCGACGTCGAAATACTCCTCCGGATCGGTGGCGAACTGGGCAAAGAAGTTTTCGGGCTTGTCATCCTTATACTTGCCGCCGAACCACGTCATGGGGACAACGTGAACGACGCCCGGAACTGTGCGGATCTTGTTGCGATAGTAGATCGGCAGGAAATTGGCGAGTGAAACTTTGTGCCGCGTCATAATGCGAAGCGCGGAATCTGGCGCTCCCTTATCGATGTAGAAGCTGCGCCAGACGCAGAGCATGAAGGAGAGCAGGAGCAGAGAAAAAGCGATGCTGGCGACCGTCAAGATACTGCGACGCTTGTTGCGGAAGGCGGACTTGGCGACGAAGCTTGAGAGGGTCATGGGTACGAAATATTTTACACTGCGAAAAAGATTGCAGATCCCGACGAGTCTCATCCTCCATGATCTATTAATTGTGCCGGTGATCTTAGATCCGTCCTTGAGCAGTTCAAATTGGAACGTTGGAGTTCGTCGCTAGAACCCAGGTAATTAACTAGTTTGTGCGAACTCCTTACGCAATTCGCGGCGCAGAATCTTGCCCGACGGCGTCCGCGGAATCACTTCCACAAAGTGCACTTCGCGAGGCTGCTTGTGGTGCGCGAGGCGATCAGCGACGAAGTTGCGAATTTCATGGTCTAACGCTTCACTGGCCGTAAAGCCTCCCCGAAGGACGACGAAAGCGCAGGGAATTTCTCCCGCTGCGAGGTCAGGTTTGGCGACTACGCCACAGTCGCGGACGGCGGGATGCTCGAGCAGGAGCGCCTCGACTTCAGCGGGAGCGACGGGGAATCCTTTGTACTTGATCATCTCCTTGCTGCGGTCGAGCACGTAGTAGAAGCCATCGGCATCGGTACGAACAATGTCGCCGGAGAAGTACCAGCCGTCACGCAGAACGGCTGCGGTGGCTTGTGGTTCTTTCCAATATCCCATCATGATCTGCGGACCGCGCATTACAAGTTCACCTGGCTCGCCAGGCGCGACCTCATTGACTTCGTCGTCGCCCTTGATCAGATCGTTCTTCGTCACTTCACTCTTCATTACGTCAATGATGCGGCATTCAGTGAGGGCTAGTGGTTGTCCGATGGATGCCGGACGATTCATTTCAGGTGGAGCATTGTAGCCGACGTGGGTGACGGGCGAAGCTTCGGTCATGCCGTATCCCTGGTTGACGAGGACACCGGTTAGATCGGTCATGCGACGTGCGAGTTCGGGAGCGAGCGGGGCTGCGCCGGATTTGATCCAGCGGAGCGTGTGATCTTTTGGAAAAATGCCGGCTTCGGCAGCCTGACACATAGCATTGATGGCGGGCGGAACCACGGGCATCATGGTGACGCCTTCTTGAACTAAGAGGGCGCATAGTTTTTGGACGTCGAAGCGCGGCATAAGAACGAGGGTAGAGCCGAGTGCCAGGGAAAGAGTCAGCGCCACTGTAAGTCCATAGATGTGGTAGAGAGGCAGGAAGCAGAGCATGATTTCGTCGTGCGTGAGCGGCGCGGCATTGGGCCCGATGACCTGATACACATTCGCGACCAGGTTGTAGTGCGAGAGCATTACACCTTTGGGCAGGCCGGTGGTGCCGCTGGAGTAGGGAAGAGCGGCGATCGTCTGCTGCGAGCTCTGGATAGCTTCGGGGAATTTCGCGGAGCCGGGTCGCAACAACTTGGCAAAATCCTCGTAGCCTGCACGCTGGTTTCGCGTCACGAAAACTCTCCGCAGGCGGAGAAGACCAGCAAGGTTGACGTTCTCCAGAAGCGGAGCGTCAGTAATTAGAAGACTAGCACCAGAGTTTTCGAGCTGATAGCGGATCTCGCGCTCACGATAGGAAGGATTGAGCAGTGTTGGAATCGCTCCAGCTAGCGTTGCCGCGTGATAGGTGATAGCGAACTCCCAGGAGTTCGGAAGAAAAATGGCAACGACTTCACCAGGGGCGAGTCCAGCGGAGACAAGGCCACGGGCAAGGGATTCGACGAGACCGCCATATTCGGCGAAGGTCAAGCGGCGATTGCAGGAAGTGTTATCACAGGACGTATCAATCAGCGCTGTCTTATAACCATTACGCTGGCAACTCTGGAGAACGACATCGTGAACGAAGCGACCTGTGGGATCGGCGAAAAGTTGAGTACGAAGCATCGGTGGTGATTGTAAAGGGAGATTGTAGAAGTTAGAAGTCGGGTGATGACGGGCGAGATGCGGGTCTGACACGTGCGAGGATCAAGCGCTCAGTTTCCGCAGAAATTCCTGTTCATCCATACGGTACTTAAAAGCTTTGTGACCATTAATAAAGACTACAGGGACTTCGTCATTGTAGAGGCGCCGGGTTTCAGCGTTGGAGTCTACGTCCACTTCTTGCCAGGTAAAACCTCCCCGCTTATGGAGCTTGACGAGGCTCTCTTTGACGATTTCGCAGAGATGACATCCTTTGCGGGAATAAACGATGACTTCCGTGGCCTGCGCCATGCGTCGGAGTGTAGCAGTTTTGGTGCAGGGTTTCCAAGCCTAGCATCGGCACGGAACGAGAGGGCGTAGAATCTCCGAATGACTAGCGACAAACGAACACTTTCTGGAAAGACCGTGTTGATAACGGGAGCGGCGAAGCGCCTGGGGCGCGCGATTGCGTTGGCTGCGGCGGAAAATGGCGCGGATGTTGCGATTACTTATCACGAGTCTACGCGCGAGGCGCGAGCAGTAATCAAAGAATTGGCCGGGCATGGTGTAGAGGCACTCGCAGTGCGGTGCGATGTTACTGATGAGAAGAGCGTCCGGGAAATGGTGAAAGAAGTAGCGAGGGAGCTGCGCGGGATCGACATACTTGTAAATAATGCCGCTAACTATGAGACGGTTGAGTTCGAGAAAATTACCGTCGCGCAGTGGGATGCGATTTTTGCTTCGAACACGCGCGGGCCATTTTTGGTGTCCCGCGAAGCTCTGCCATATGTGAGAAGACGCAGAGGGCGGATCATTAATATGGGTTCTCTGGGCGGGCTTCGGCCTTGGGCCACTCATGCTCACTATTGTTCGTCGAAGGCGGCAGTACACATGCTGACTAAAGTGATGGCGAAAGCACTCGCGCCGGAAATTTCGGTGAATGCCGTCGCTCCCGGCATGATCGACCTGGGGGAGAAAGCGGCGGCGGCGTTCTTCAAGAAAACGGCGAAGCAGACGCCGATGCGGCGCAACGGTACGGCGGCGGACATTGCTGCGGCAGTAATGTTTTTTGCTATGGGTCCGCAGTTTATTACGGGGCAGGTGCTGGCAGTGGATGGAGGTTTGGAACTTTAGGCGGCTGCGGAGAAATCAGGCTTTGTATCAGGGTATTGGTTTCGCACATCACTGCAACAATTCCAACATTTTTCAAGATCAAAAGCCACCTTCGGCTGAAGTTTGTCTTGGACGGGCGAGGACAGCCGTCGCTCCAACAGCTACTGATGTCAATATTCGATTTGTTTCGCGGCTCGAATTCACGTATTGTTTCTGATTCGACGTTGAGTATATCTAGAGGTGAGTATCTCTGTAACAAGATCCAACTTATGAGACGATCCATTCGGGACGCGGCTTCTCGTTTCCTTACATTTTTTCTGATGGTAGTTTTTCTGATGTTTCTCCGCGCTTCTCTCACCCTGGCGCAAGATCGCCCGGAGGAGGGCGGTCATGAGCTCCAGGTTTGGACGGGCGGCGGCCACTCCGTTCCGGGTGGAACCAGCGATACCAATGTCTGGAATGCGGGCGTTCGCTATGGATGGATCTTGACGCAGCCGCACTTGCCTGGCTTTCTCAGCGGCAGATTCGAGCTTGCGGTGGATGCGATCCCGGCATTTGTTGTTTTCCAGCGGGCGAACACGGCGTATGGGGCTGGTGTCAATCCGGTAGGGTTCAAGTGGATCTTTGCCACGCGCGGACGTGTTGCTCCGTTCGTCGAATTGAACGGAGGCGTACTGTTTACGACGCATGATGTGCCGCATGGAACTTCGACAATAAACTTCACTCCGGGCGCGGCCTTCGGGATGTATTTTTTTGGCGATCACGCGTGGTCAGTGGATGTCCGCTATCTGCACATTTCTAATGCAGGGCTGACGGTGCCGAATCCTGGAGTGAACACGGTGGAGGTGAGGTTGGGATTCGGGAAGTTTTTTGGGAAGAAGTAAAGGTAGTGTCAACCTGATCTTTGTGCGTCTCGGGATCAACAGTCCACAAACTAATGTCGATGAGATAGCGCGGCGGAGCTTTGCCTGGGCTCGGCGCTACGTCCGCAGCAGGGGCCTGGAGGAATGGCAGCTCCGTGGGGGCAAGTGAGTGGGTGGTTGAGAAAAGTGCAGATCTTGTCGGTGGCTCCAGGAGAGAGTATGTGCTCGAACTTACAGGCCTGCTCTTCGATTTCGGTTTCGCTATCCATGGCGAACGAGTCAGTGAAGAGGCGCTCTGCTAGCCGGTGGCGGCGAATAATATCGGCGGCGCGTTGGTGTCCGCGCGGTGTGAGTTCGACTATCAAAGAGCCATCGCCAGTGGAAAATCCAGAAGGCTTCAGTGCGTCATGGCAAGGATTGATGAAGGGTTTGTGATCGTGCCGTTCGGGCGGATGTGGGCGCGTGGATACGAGTCCCATGGCAGCCATTTTTTCTACTGCAATGGATACGGGCAAAGCGCCGTGAACTTCCATACGTTCGATCTCAGCAATTTCGCCGTGTTCTTCCAATGCAAATAATTCTTCCAGCACTTCGTCGAACTGCTCGTCGTCGGCCATGGCAAAAACTTCCTGAGCTGCGATTTTCCCATGATGCAATTCGATGCGGCGGTCGGCCAAACGCGCTACCACGGGGTCGTGCGTCACCATCACAATGGTGCGTCCCTGCTGATGAAGTTCGCGGAGCAGTCTCAAGACAATTTCTTCGTTGACGGCGTCGAGGTTGCCAGTGGGCTCGTCGGCGAGCACGATCTTAGGATCGTTGATTAAAGCGCGGGCGATGCAAACGCGCTGTTGCTCGCCTCCCGAGAGTTGCGATGGCAGATGTTCGGCGCGGTCCTTAAGGCCGACACGATCGAGAGCGTCGAGAGCTTCCTGTTCGTCGGTCATGCTATGGAAATACTGCGCGAGCATGACGTTCTCGACTGCAGTAAGGTACGGAATCATGTGGAATTGCTGGAAGATGAAGCCGATGGTTTCGGCGCGGACGTGGTTGAGTTCGGAGAGGCTCAGATTGGCGACATTTTGTTGGTCGAGCCAGATTTCGCCCGTCGTTGGGCGGTCGAGGCATCCGATGAGATTGACCAGCGTGCTCTTGCCGGAGCCGGATGGACCCATCACCGCGACCCACTCGCCGGGCGCGATCGAGAGGGAGATGTCGTCGAGCGCCTTGAGCAGGTTAAGGCCGCCATTACTTTCTTCCGCTTTGGCGGGATAACTCTTAGTGACGTGGTTGAGTTGAATCATCGCGGTCTCTTAAATTACTACTGTCTTGCTACTCTCCCCTCAAAATAATAGCGGGTTGAACGCGTCGCAGCAAAGTGATCGGCAGGATGGCCGAAATGAGCGCCACGATCATACTGCCGACGAGTACATAGGGAAAGACGCTGAAGCGCGGCACGACCGGAGCATGAAAATTTGCGCGCCCGATCCAGGCGGCGACGCCGATGCCAACGAAGAACCCAACAATCCCACCAACTACTCCTAAGACGGCTGCTTCAGCCGCGAAGAATCCATTAATGAGACGCCCGGAAGCGCCTAGCGCTCTCATGATGGCAAAGTCGCGGCGGCGGTCGAAGACCCATCCCATGAGCGTGGCGAGTACGCAGAGAGCTGACGTCAGGATGATCAGTGTGGCGGATGCGTAGAGTGTGGCGCGTGTTTTGTTCAATACATTGGCTTCGCCTTCAATGATCTGGCGTATAGGCCGGACGTCCGCGGTGGGCAGAAGCTGCGCAAGTTGATCAATCGAGGCTTCGACCTCTGCAGTGGTTCCATTCGCAGAGACTTCAATCGTGGAAGGCGCGACACCGGTCCAGCTTTGAAAGTCAGATTGATCTAGATAAATACGGCTGTCTTCGTCGGCTCCAGTCTGAAGCATGCCAGCGGGGGTGAGTTGAATAGCTTTTCCTTGAAACGTGAGTTCAAAAGGTTCGCGGTTGGGGGTGGTATTAGGATGGACGACGGTCGTGGCGCGCATTCCGATTAAAGCTTGATTTGGCGCGTGAGGCCAATGGCTTACCTTCCACCAATGATTCAGCTCGCGAGCGCGGGAGAAGTCGGTGCCAACGACGACTACAGATTGTCCATCTTTGGTGCGAGCGACGACGTATGAGAAAGGAACTGCCAACGTTTTTGGGCCGAGAACGGATTCGACTTTGGACAGTGCGTCGGCGGGCAGAGATTGTCCATCTTTTGCGACGATGACTACGTTCGCGCCATAATTTCGAAACTCGCCACGGAGCTTGGCTTGCGCGTCAACGTAGAGGTTCATCATCGCTGTGGCGACGGCGGCGGCAACAATCATGGCAAGCAAGGCGGATGCGGCGCGACCGCGACGGAGAATGGCGGCGCGGAAAAGCATGCGGAGGAACATGGAATAACGTCGAGAAGAGTGCCGTGTACGACCGCGACGATCGGCGACCTGCTTCGGAGTGTGGAACGTACCAGGAATCGCGCTCATCATCATCTTTATTCTTCCCCTCGCAGCGCGAAGACGGGATCGAACTTTACGGCGCGGCTGATGGCAGCGGCGCTTCCGGCAAAAGTTACCAAGACGGCAATGGTCAGGACGACAGGAAAGAGCACGGGCTCGATCGAAATTTGGGAGTTAAAGATGGAGTGGCCGATTTGGCGAGCTAGCAGCGCTCCAGCGGAGAATCCGGCGATGCCGCCGACTAGCGCGAGCAGCAATGATTCTGCGAAGAAAATGACGGAGACGGCAAAACTGCTTGCGCCGAGAGCTTTCATCAGTCCGACTTCGACACGACGTTCAAAAATGGCTGTGGCCATGGCTGCGGAGACGGCAAGCGCTGAGGCGAAGAGCGCGGCGAATGTGACAAGCAGCATGAGTCCTTTGATCCGCGAAAGCACGGTGCCTTCATTTTGTGCGACCTGGCGGATCTGCTCCGCGTGCGAATGCAGGATGGCCTCTTGTAACTGGTAGGCAATCGATTGCGCGTAGGGCGAGCAGTACCAGCGGTCGTAAATTTCTGGCGACATTGTTTTGGGATCGCGGACGGCGAATGCATCCTGCGGCTTGGTCAGAGCGCTGACGTATACGCGTCGCACAGCGCCCGGTTTGCCGAGAATCTGCTGCGCCAGCGCGAGCGGCGCGACGATCTGGTCGTCTTCAGGGCCGCCGGTGGAGAGGATGCCGGAGACGGTGAGTTCACGACCGGCGACCTCGATTGTGTCGCCGGCTTTCTGGTTGAGCTTCGCTGCCAGACGTTCGCCCAGCAGCACGTCGTTAGAGTCGTCCGCTGGCCAACTGCAGCTTGGGGATTCTTTCGCATCCCCGCATAAAACTTTCCACCAGGGATGAGTGATCCTTACACCGGTGGTGAACTCTTCTTTGCCAAAGCTCAGTGGCTTGTTGAAGTAGGTTCCGAGAAGCGTTACGTCTTTCGCGTTGCTGCCTTCTCCGATTTTCACGGTGACGGGTAGCGTTGGCGAAAAGCCAATGATGTTGTTATGCCAGAAGGTACCGCGGATTTTCGGGAGGTCGGCTTCGTTAAGAAACGCACCATCGCTCGGCGGCTTAAGATTGACGCCACCGACTTGCACATCAAGTGTGTCTTCTTGTGGAGTGACGATTAAATTAGCGCCGTAGCTGCGCAGCTCATGATTGATTTTGTCGCCGATGTTGGTTGCTACGGCGATCATTGCGGTGGCCACCGCTACGCCCAGCGTGATCGCTATGCCCGCCAGAACCTTGCGACGCGCCTGGTGGCGAAACGATTCGTAGACGAGGCGCGGGAACATTATTTATTTCTGCTCGAAGTAGTGTCTGCCGGCGGCAACGTCGGCCTCAGAAACGATAACCGCATCGCTCGTGACTTGCGCTTTCAGCGGGACTGGGTTGCATCCGCCGGGCATTCCCACTGATTGCAAGTTAATAGGGGATGCGCAATTCTTGCAGATCACGCCGTTGGATCCCTTATAGAAACCGACGCCGCCGCAGATTTCGCAAGCGTCGAAGAGGGTGGCAATTCTTCCGTCCGGCTTCTGGTAGAGCCAAAAACGGACTTCAATGCCGCCTTCTTTCGTTTCGAACCGGTGCAGTTCGCCGTCGTAAATTTCTTTCAGCGGGATGGAGACTTTACCGTCAACGAACGTGATTTCCGTGGCAGGCGAGAGCGCGCTGGCACTCTTCTCATAGATGAAACTGGCAGTGATCATTACGATGAAGATGAACGAGCACATGTACAGTGACGCCATCCAAAGGCGCTCTCGGCGGGCGGTCCAGAGCGCTTTGCGGCGAGCAGGGCCGGCAGCTGGCAGCTCGACCGGCTGCCGGCTCTTCATCTCAAAGAGCACCATCAGCGCGGCCAGCGCAACAATCGTGATAAAGAAGAAAAGTTCATTGCGGACGATGGGGCCGATGAAAGCCATCTCCTGGCGAGAGGAAGGAAGCACTCCGTTCTCCGAGAGTTCATGCAGACCGGAGATCACGAGTTGCGCGGCCACCAGGAACAGAATCGCGGTGGTGACCTTGAAGAATTTCTGCAGATTGATCTTAACGCTGCCCTTAACGAACATTACGCCGAACATGACGGCGACGATTACGCCGAGCAAGGTGCCGATGAAACTCATCAGTTCGGTCGAGTTCAGCGTGACAGCCGAGAGGATCAAAACGGTTTCAACGCCCTCGCGCAAAACCATGAGGAAGACAAAAAGAAAAAGGCTGACCGATTTGTCGCCACTCCCCGCGCCGCTACCCGTGAACGAACCGACTTTACTTTCAATTTCGCCTTTTAGCTTGCGTCCTGTCTTCATCATGAAGACGATCATGGTGACGACGAAGACAGCAGCAACAAGCATGATCCAGCCTTCGAAAATGTCCTGGTTCCACTTGAGGCGGGAAAGTACAACGGCGATGGCGATTGATCCGGCAAAGGCTGCGGCGAGGGCGGCATAGACCGACTTGCGCAGATCATTGCGGCCGATCTTGGCAAGATAAGCTAGCGTGATGCCAACAATCAGGGCCGCTTCTACGCCTTCGCGGAGCGTAATAATGAACGCCTGGAGCATTTTAAATAGGGTCTGCTTTCTAATTGAAATTGAAATTCAATTTCAATATCACTAGGATACGGTTTCGGGCGGGGGGCGGTCAACGCAGCCAATCACGGATGGCTGTGAGCTGCATCGCACGGGGAAATGGGGCATTGAACGGTACGCGGCTGATGAGCGGGTGGGGCGTTGCCACCAGGCCGCCCTACTGCTGGACGGGTGGGACGCCCGTCGCTCCACTACTTCATAGTTCCACCTAGACGACACGCAGAAATTTGCGGGCCTGCTCCAATTCTGGAAACATTTTCTCTTCCGCGCGGAACTCTCGCGAATGCACACAGCGCCGGCTGCCTCTAAGTTTTACCAGGTGTTTCAAATGCAGCATTTCATGAAAGAGGATGTACTCGACAGCATAGCGTGGCACGCGCGGGCTGTCGAAGACGCGGCTGATGACGATGGCGTTATGCGCGGGATCGTAATGGCCGAGGCTGGTGCGGGCGTGGTTGCGGCTCCAGGTGAGTTGTGGACGTCCCATGAGTCCGTGAAAGAAACGGCGGTTGAGGTCGTCGAAGATCTCCTCCAGATGGTATTGATGGCCGCGGGCGGAACGAATGTGTTTGCGTCCCCGCATCTGCCGGACAAGGCGTGCCTTAGCGGTAACGTCGTGACCGGCAATGTAGCGGCGATAGCGCGCGCTGTGGGCACGATCAACCGGCTTGCGATAAAGCTTGGCCAATAGAATGTAGACAATCGAATGCAGAATGGCTTCGGGAGCGCCTTCCAGCAGGTCGGAGATGCGGATGTAGAGCTCTCCCTGGCGCAGGCGAATGGTGTTGTTAATGGAAACGAACGGATAGAAACGGACGTGCAGAGTCGGCGCGGGCGTGCGCGGGCGGAGTTCGCGATAGGCTTCTTGAAATATTTCGGCAAGCTTTGTGGACACGTTGAGGGAAGATTAGCAGAGGCAGCGATCAGCCGTCAGTTTTCAGCTTTCAGTAAAAACCTAGTCAAGTTGGACAGCTTCGTGGTTATCAGATCAAAGGGTTCTGGATGAACTCAACATAGCGGCGGAGTTCCTCGATCGATGATTCTGAAAGCAACAGGAAGGGAATTGCTCGGCAGTGGGGCGGAAGCCGGGTCGCTGTGACGCTGTCGCATACTACTGCAGCGGTCTGCTGCAGACCGCGCTGCCAGTTGGTTTTGCGTGCATCCCGAAAGATCAGGGCGTCCGGATGAAAACCGGCGGCATTCAAAATGGTGCGGGCCAACTTCAAGAAATTCGGCCACCCGGACGCTATTCCGATCAGCGTGCTCGCCGGGGCTGGTAGCCATCCCGCAAGCGAGGTCGGTACCGAGCGAATCTGGAGCGTGAGCATGTCGGTCCCCTCCGGCAGCGCCTGCCGCGCAGCTGCGGCGCGATTCGGAAGTACCACCGGAATAGCGCCGTCCACAGACTTTGGGCAGTCGTGCAGGCTGCAGCTCTGCACGGGAAAAGTCACGGCGCGGCCGATCTCCGCAGCCAGAATTCGTCTCAGTTCGTCGTCGGGTTCGATCAATAGGAAATGATCGGGCGGTTGCAACTCCAACCACTGCCGCAGACGTGAGCGGACGGTGGCGAGAGGAGCGCCGAGTTCGCGCGCGTCTTGAAAGAGCCGGGCGATCAACCGGTCGAGCGCGAGCGCCGATGAGGGAGCGAGTTCAGGTTTGCGTTCTGCAACATACACACCGCTGCCATGGCGAAACTCAACCCACCGCTCCCGTTCGAGCTGGCGATATCCGGCGCTGACCGTGTTGGGGTGAAGACGAAACCGACGCGCCAGCTCTCGTGTGCTCGGCAAGCGTTGTCCGGGAGCAATGTCGTCGCTGAGAATACTGAGGATGACTTGGGTTACGAGCTGTTCGCGGATGGTGACTTCACTCCCGCGGGCGAACCAGAGTTGCATGCGGCCACTATCTTAAGCGTCAAATAGGCCAGCGGCCAGTAGTTTCAAGAAGAGAGTGTTTGGGCTGCAGCCCCGGATCGCTATTTGTTCTTCTTCTTCTTCATATATTCCTCGACCTCCCCGGCGGTTTTGCGGTGGTCGTCGGCGCTGGAGTCCACGGTATCGAGGGCGTCGGTCATCAGAAATTCGTATTGCTTCACTTCGCCGGCGCTAGTGTCCGCGGAGCCCTTGAGGGCACGTAGCTTCGATTGAAATTCGGTGTCGGCTTCGATAACAAGCTTCAGCGGCTTCCGGATATCGTCCTTACGACCAACGTACATGTCAATGTTGTCATTGAGTTCGTCGTAGATGCCGAGAAAATCTTCGAGCATGTCGTGGGTCTGGCGTCCACGTTCATGCGTCTTGGGATCGCTCCGCATTTGTTCAAGTTTTGTCAGGCGATCCCGGGAAAACTGCACGTAAAGCTTTAAGCGTTCATCGGGGTCGAGCATGGCATCGCGGAGCTGGTCGATTTCCAATTGGTTGAGTGGATCGCGGTGGGGCTGGGCGAATAGCCTGGACGAAAGCGAAGAGAAGAGTGCGAGCGTCAGCAATATAGTCAGTCCGAACGTGGCACGCCGACGCCAATACGGACGGTTGACGGGTTTCATTTGTTCTCCTTCTTCTCGTCCTTCTTCTCATCCTTGGCGAACATGGCTTTCAACAGAGTGGTGCGGACGTCTTCGAGTCGCCGGATGACATGATCCACCGGAGCCTGATCCTCAAAGGCAAGCGTGCGCTTGATATCGCGCAGCTTGTCCGCTATTTTTCGGACCTCGATCTCGACATTCTTAAGGTGCTTATTAGTTCGCGTGGCGGCGTCGCGAGCTTTCTCGCAATAAGTTGCGATGTCATCGATGGCGGCACGGGCTGGTTCGGCATTGCCATCTTTGTAGAGCTTGTCGGCGTCGTGAAGATCCTGTTGTGCGATCCGTATGCCGAGTTCAGCACGGTCTTCGAGACGCGCAGTTTCGAAGCGTGCTTTCATTTCATCTAGAGTTTCGTCCTTGGGGACGCCGTAGGCGGATGCGAGTGCGAAGAGAAGCATCGTGACGAATACGGTGGAGGTAATTCGGCGCATGGCAGTCGTCGTATGGCAATTCGTTTTATCGCAAGTCTTCTATAGTCAATCGTCTCGTAGCGATTCAATGCTTCTTCGGTTCAATGGCGATCAGGCGATGGGTGGCCTGCCACTCCTGATCAGGATACTTCCCGTTAGCAACATCCAGAAAATGATGATAATCGAGTGAAGCCTGTTTGTAGTCTCGCAAGTGGTCATAAGCGGAGGCCCTAACAAAAAAACAGATTGGAGGCATATCCGCATTCAATACGGTGCGCCCATTGAGGGCCCGAACCGCGAGCTCATAGTTCTTGTTCTCGCTGGCAGCAAAGGCTAAATCAACGTAAACATCGGGCGAATCGCGCTTCAGTCGAAGCGCCACCAATAATTCTTGTTGCGCTTCAGGAAACTTCTTCTGCCGCAGCAAAGTCTGTCCCAGGCCGCGATGCAAATCGGCGTCATCCGGATGGGCCGCAACTAGAGCGCGATATATGGCCTCCGCCTGATCGTTCTTTCCGGCGCTGGTAAGGAGATCCACAAGCTCGCGTTGTGCTTCGGAGTCGTTGGGCGTAAGTTTCAGCGCTGTCCGCATTTCTCCGACGGCGTCATCTTTCTTGCCCTGTGCGGCCAGCACGCGTCCTAATTGGAGATGAATGCCGGCGTCATTGGGTTGCTCGGCAGCCAGCTGACGAAGCAGGGGTTCGGCGTCGCCAAGGTGGCCAGACTTCATGTAGATATTGGTGAGACCGATCGCGGCTTCTGTCGACTTTGGATCAAGAACCAGAACTTGTTTGTATTCTGCTTCGGCGTCGGAAAATTCTTTTTGGCGTTCGTGCAGCAAACCGGCTGAGAGGTGCGGCTCAGCATCCTTGGGCGTGAGTTCGGAAGCCTTGCGGTAAGCCTGGAGTGCGTCATCCGGCTTTTTGTTTTCGAGCAGGTGCGCGAGTGCAAGCCAGGCGCGTGCCCGACCTTCTTCGATATTAGAGGTCGGGTTGAGGGTAGTCGCAGCCCGGAGAAATTGCTCGGCCTCAGGATTATTGGTTCGGACAAGCATTAGTCCGAGGTTCAGGTTCGACTCAAAAACGTCAGGCTTGGTGTCGACCGACTTGCGATATGCGGCAATGGATTCGTCGGTACGTCCGAGTCGATTCAAAGCGAAACCGAGATCGAACCATGCCTGAAAATTGTTGGGATACTTATCCAGAGCTTTTTTTAGCAGCGTTTCCGCGCCGGCGAAGTCGCCCTTCTGGATTCCATCTTCCGCTTGTGCGATCTCGGGCGGCTGATCATCGACACGTTCCTTGTAGTGGCGGACGGTGGTGTGGTCTTGAGCAATGGCAACGGCGGCTAGCAGAGTGATGACAAGCAGGATCCCGTTGCTGACCGGACGATTCATATGTAGTGGTCTCTGCAGTCTGTGACGCGGTGCTTGTCTAGAGCGGAGTTGGAGCAATACCCGCGCTCTAGAAACATTCTACTGCCCACCTCTCAGTGCTTACCCTGCCTTTACATCGTTCCCGTTCAATATCCGCTTTAGATATTGTCCAGTGTGAGAGTTTTTCAACTCGGCAATCGCTTCGGGCGGCCCGAAGCCGACTAGATTCCCGCCACGAGCTCCGCCTTCTGGGCCGAGGTCGATGACCCAGTCTGCCGTCTTAATGACTTCGAGATTGTGTTCGATGACGACGATCGATCCCCCTGCGTCGATTAGACGGCGGAAAGCCGAAAGCAGTTTACTGACGTCGTCGAAGTGCAGCCCAGTGGTAGGCTCGTCGAAAATGTAAAGCGTGCGGCGTTTACGTTTCGGAGCGTCGCCGCCCTCGCCAGGGCGACCGATCGTCTGGCGGGTTCCGGGTTGCAGATGCGCTGCCAGTTTCATGCGCTGCGCTTCCCCTCCAGAGAGGGTCGTGGCCGATTGGCCAAGCCGCAGGTAGCCTAGGCCAACTTCATCGAGCACGCGCAACTTTTCGGTGAGCCGCGGAACCTCGGCGAAAAACTTCAACGCCTCGCGAATCGTCAGGTTCAGAACTTCGTGAATATTCTTGCCTTTGTAGTGGATTTCGAGCACCTGCGGTTTATAACGTGTGCCTTTGCATTCGTCGCAAATCAACTCCACGTCAGCCAGAAATTGCATTTCGACGGTGACGGTGCCGTCCCCCTGGCAATTTTCGCAACGGCCGCCCGGAACATTGAAAGAAAAATGTCCGGCAGGGAAGCCGCGTTTCTTCGATTCAGGCAGCGAAGCGAACAGTTCGCGGATGATGTCGAAAGCCTTGATATAGGTAACCGGATTCGACCGCGGAGTGCGGCCGATAGGCGATTGATCGACGAGTATCACTTCGTCAATAAAATCGTCGCCTTCAATTTCGTCCCACAAAATCGCCGCAGCGCCGCCATTCGCCTGCCGCTTGGCCATGGCTAAGCCTTGATAGAGGACGTCGTGCAGCAAAGACGATTTTCCTGAGCCGGAGACACCGGTAATTGCTACCAGCATGCCGAGAGGAATTTCGAGATCGATGCGCTTCAGATTGTGAGCCCGCGCGCCGGTGATGCGAATTTTATGCGGTCCGGGCTGACGCCGTTTCGCAGGAATCTGAATGTGAATCTCGTCAGCTAGGTAACGGCCGGTCAGCGAATGCGGCATCTTGATAATTTCGTTATAGGTGCCTGCGCCGACAACGTTTCCGCCATTTTCTCCTGCGCCTGGACCGAGATCGAGAATGCGATCGGCAGCACGCATGATGTCGGGATCATGCTCGACGACGAGTATTGTGTTTCCCAGGTCGCGCAGGTCATGGAGAATTTTGATAAGCCTGTGCGTGTCACGGCTGTGCAGTCCGATCGAAGGCTCGTCGAGCACATACAGCGTGCCGACCAGACGCGATCCCAGAGAAGTTGCGAGCTGAATGCGTTGTGCTTCGCCGCCCGATAACGTCGAAGCCAGACGATCCAGCGTTAAATACTCGAGACCGACTTCGTTTAGAAAGCGCAGCCGCTCCCGAAGCTCAATCAATAATTTCTCGGCAATCGCTGCTTGTTCGGTTGAGAGCTGGAGCTGATCGAAAAAGCGCGCCGCCTCTTCGACCGTCATGCTACATACCTGGCAAATGTTCTTGCCATCGATCCTTACCTGGCGCGCCTCCACGCGCAGGCGAGTTCCGCCGCAAGCGGAGCAAAGTGAGTATCCGCGATAGCGGCTGAGAAAGACGCGGACATGCAGCTTATATTTCTTGCGCTCCAGATGCTGAAAAAAGCCGCGGACGCCGCCGAAGTCGCCATCACCTTCAACGATGAGCCGTTGCTGTTCGGCTTCGAGTTCATACCAGGGCACATCAAGCGGGATTTCTGCCGCACGCGCAAAACGTTTAAGTTCCGTGAACAGTGGCCGATATTTCGGCTTAGTCCAGGGTTCGATCGCGCCTTCGTTCAGCGTCTTGCCTTTATTGGGAATAACCAGGTCGAGATCGAAATCGATGGTGTTGCCGAAGCCCTGGCAGCGAGGGCAGGCGCCATATGGATTATTAAACGAGAAGAGCCGGGGCTCCGGTTCTTCGTAGCGGCTGCCGTCGTTCTTGCACTCGAAGCGTTGCGAAAAACGCAATCGCTGAGGAACTGCCTTGCCACCATCTTCATTTCGCGGGGCGGTTTCAAAAATTACTTCGCCGGCTTCGCGATAGCCGATCTCAACCGCATCGACAATCCGCGAGCGCTGGTCGGCGGAGATGACGAGACGGTCTACCAGTCCAAAGACCGGCTCGGAAAAATTAATATCGAGCAAAGATTCTGGGCTGGAGAACTCGAAGACCTGCCCATTCTGGAAGAGCCGGTTGAAGCCGCGTTTACGCAACTCGAAAAGTCGTGCTTTGATCGCCTCGGAAGGCAGATTGGATTCGACCGGCTTTTTCTTGCCGCGCGGCCTTTTTCCGACATTTTCTTCGATAGCCGGTGCATGCGCTTGAATCGGGAAGAAGACATTCAAGCGAGTTCCTTCGCCCAGACCCAGTAAACGCTCAACCACCTCGTCCACCGTATCTTTTTTCACTTCCTGTCCGCAGAGCAGGCAGTACGTGCGTCCAACGCGGGCAAAAAGCAGTCGCAGATAATCGAAAATCTCAGTAGCAGTGGCGACGGTAGAACGCGGATTGCGGGTGGAATTCTTCTGCTTGATGGCGACTGCAGGTGCGATACCGTCGATCAAATCGACATCGGGTTTCTCAATCCGCTCCAAGAACTGCCGGGCATACGCCGACAGCGATTCAACATATCGCCGCTGTCCCTCGGCATAGATCGTGTCGAAAGCGAGCGATGATTTGCCCGAGCCTGAAACGCCGGTGACGACGGTCAGAGTGTTGTGTTCGATCTCAAAATCAATGTTCTTGAGGTTGTGAACCCGGGCCCCGCGAACGATAATGCTATCTGTCGACATCTTCCCCTGGCGCTACAGACGGATAAAAACCCACTAACGAATCTTCTATTATAAAGGGTCTCTTGGTTGTGGTTCGGGAAGACGTCTGTGGGTCTACGACGAAAACATTTCCGTCAGACGAGTGATGCGCAACAGTTCTAGCACGCGAGGCGTCATGTTCGCGAACTCAAGAATGCACAGGCCCCGCCTGATTGCGGACGCTTTGAGCCCCACCAGCGCTCCGAGGCCCGAGCTGTCGAGCTGATTTACATCACCAAGGCGATAATAATGGGGCCGCCGAGAGGGATGAGGGGCGCGACCACTTCTTTTACCTGACTTGCGGTGTCGCAGACCAGCTTGCCATGGCACTTGATCGTCGTCACCTGATTTCCATGCTCGTCTTTATCTTTCGACTTCTCAACCTCGCAGTGGAACGAACGATCTGAGGCCATTGCTCTAACCTTTCTTTTGGCCGGAAAATTCCGAAATCGTAGCATTCGGCCGCGAGAGATGTCATGTTAAATTCACGTTACAATTGTCAAATGCTGCGTCCCGCACGGTGTTTCAGCCGTTAACGTTTTCGTGACCCCATCCAAGTCGTCATTATCGTTACGCGTAGACGAACGGCCGTTCTTCTTTGCTTTTCCAGAAATACGCTAGGATGATCAAACTGGCAATTGCGGCATATGCGCACCACAGCGAGGTGAACGCGTACCGTTTGACCTCCATGACGGCCAGCAGAATCACCAGGTTTGCAACTCCGAAGACGACCATCATGCGGATCTTGGAGAAAAACAACGAACCGCAAGTTGCAATCACATAAAAAATCGCAACCGTTATGTTGTTGGTCGCCTGGTTGATGTACACAATACTGTTTCCTCGGACGTACACCTGAGTTGGAAACGCCGTCAACGCCCACAGAATATAGAGCGTAGTTGCCAAGCCTATCCAGAGGAACAGCTGCATGCGCCTGCGGCTTTTATTGTCCGCCTCGAACAGTAGCACGCTGAGCGGCAGCAAAAAAGGGAGCAGCCCCTGCGCATAAAGCATGAACGCCGCACCCATATCGTGCGTCACGGCAGGAGAAAGAACTCCATCCAATCCCAGCCAGACGAAGCCCTCGATGAACTGATGAATGGCGAATAGCGCGGGCAGCGACGCGAAAAGCAGTTCGCGACGATGTTTTACCTTTGTCAAGGTAATGACGCCGATAGTACCCAGAACTCCGCTACCCACAAAGTTGGCTGCTGCTGAAAAACACATAGTTCGTTTTCTCTCCGTTGGGAGGTTACACTGATCGTCGCGGAACGCAAAATATGGCTACGGCAGGGGAGCCGGGACAAGACTTAGTACGAAGCTTGTTCGCTCCGCGGCAACATTGACGCCGCCGGGATCCTCGGGAAGCCCTGTACCGGCGAAGCGTCGATAGCCGTTTTGTTGGCCGCCGGCCGCGATTTGCACGAACTCTACAGACCGCGGCACATCGGGAATACGTGCGCCGAACCAGTGCGGGTCATCACGCTGCGCCCAGCTTACGAGCGCCAGCACTGCACCCACTGGGTACGCTGGACCCTTTGTTGCATCAGCCGGAGCAGTTCCGCGTGACTGCACCGCTTGCATAGCAGTCTCGTTACCGTAGAGTGTCGCCGTCGTGTGAGTCTGAGGATCGACATACATGGTGATGGCGTTCCACGTCAGCGGTTGATATGGCAGGCTTGTCGGAAGTGCGGCGGTGCTATTCACAACTTCCTCATCGCTGACTTTCGCAGTTGAGATTGGCAGTGTGTACACGTAGTCGCTGCCTCGCAGCGGCTGGTGGCAACCGGTGCACTCGTTTACAAACTGCGCGTCGTTGCCGTAAGGCTTTAACTCCATGCCGCGCCAGCGGCCCCAACCCCAGCCCTCTGTGTCTTTGTAACGCCGTGCGTCTTTCAGCATTAGTTCCACTTGCACGAACTTGCCGGGGTGCACCAGACCATCGGGTCCAAGCTCCTGCTGCCAGGCGATTTTGGCGAAGCGCGTGCCGTCCGGCCAGGGCGAGATATTGCCCGCTTGCGCCGCCTTCACGGCGACATCATTTCCCAGGATGAAGCGGAAGGTTCGGTTGTCGCCTCGGTCGGTGGTGCTGATTAGCTTCCAGCTTTCGAATGTGGGCTCGAACGGGAACTCGTTGAACTCCGGCTGCACTGCCGCCAGAGGGACAGGCACGGGAGTTCCGCTGGCACTGGCGGATGTTGCGTTGGCGATCGGGTTCAGCGAAGGCGTCCACGGGGCAAGATATGTCTTCAACGTTGTCAGTTCTTCGGATGTCACCTTCGCATCCGGATGCAGCTTGAGAAAACTCGGCAGCGGCATCGCGCCGAGCTGCATCATATTCACAGCCTCATAGAGAGCGGCTTTCTGCACGGCGGCGGGCTTGGAGCCCACGGTTGAGAAGTTGAGGTGTTCACGCGCGGTCAGGATGTCGTGCCGTACGAGCCAGTAGCCGGGTACGATCTGGTCGAACCATGCGAGCCGCCGCTCGTCCGAGTGGCAACTGTAGCAATCCTTTTCGAGGATCTGCTTGACCTCAGGTGGCGCCTGAATTTCGGCCGTCGCAGGCTTTGCCGGAATAATGGGTCGCACCAACTGCAGTACTGCAAAGATGAACAGCGCCGCAACGATCAGCTTGCCAAATACCCTCATTGAGATCCTCATCAATTCTTAATTGATTCCATGATTCCAAAGACCAGAAGATTAAGAAATACAAGAGTAATCGAGAAGAAATGATACCAACTTACCGTGCGGCGAACGTGAACAATACAAGGATGTAAATCCACAATCCAGTCATGCAGTGCCAGTACCAGGATGCGACGTCGACGACGATCCGGCGAGTTTCTACTGGACGATGCAGAATAGCGGCGATATTCGCGAAGAGAAGAGCAAGCACGCCGCCAGCCAGATGAAGGCCGTGCATCGCAGTCAGAATGTATACAAAGGAGCTGCTGGTGCCACCGATCAGATGAACACCTTCGGTGGAAAGTTTGCTCCAAACCAAGAGCTGTCCGGCTAGGAATAACAGGCCGAGAAGCGTGGTCAGGGCGAGCCAGGGGAAACGGCGCTCGTCGCCGAGGGAGACTCCGGGAATCGATTGCACAGGGGCGAGCGCGGCTTCACGTGTGATTTCGCGTCGCGCGAAGTCGATCGTGATGCTACTGACGATCAGTACGGCGGTGTTGACCAATAACAACGTCCACGGCAGTCGGATCGGAACCCAAGTTCGAATGTAAGCTGCATTGTTCGGATCAAGACTGAGAATTCCGCGCCGGATCAGGTAGATCGTCGTGAAAGAAACGAAAAGCACAATGATGGGAGTCATGGCGACCGCCAGTCCCATGCGCGCGCGGCGCAGGCGCTCTCCGTAGTTCGGAATAAAGTCGGGTATAAAACCATCACCGTCACGCCCGCGGCCATCGTCACCTCCGCCGGTACGGGGAGGGACCGAAGCGCCGTGGTGTCCCGAGAAGCGTGTGGAAATGGGGGTCACGCAAGACATCTCCATCGCGTGTTTATCATGCCGCATTTACACTGGAGGAGCATGCGCTTTTCTCTGGATGAAGATGAAGAAAGTGATGCGCGCGCGCGTTGGGACCATAAATATCGCGAAGCGCCGGACGCGTGGACAACCCCCGATCCATTTTTATTACGCGCATTTTCGGAATACGTACGACCCTCGTTTCCGCACGGAGGAAGAGCGCTAGATTTAGCGGGTGGGGCGGGACGGCACTCCATCTGGCTCACGAGACAAAGTTCGGAGGTCGCGCTATGGGAAGTTACTCTCATTGACATCTCCGAGGCCGGAGTCGAACTGGCAACGCAGAATGCTGGGCCGCTCGCATCCCACATTTGCTTTGTAGTAGATGATCTCACTCACTTCAAGGGTTCGCAAACGCCCTTCGAAAGGCAGTTTGACGTGGTGATGGCATTCTTCTATCTGGAGCGAGATATTTTTCCGGAGATCTTGAAGGCACTGCGGCCGGGAGGACTGCTCATCTATAAAACGCGGACCCTGGCTGAGGGGAAACCGGTGAGCGGACCAAAGAATCCAGAGTATTTGCTGAATCCAGGCGAACTTTTACAACTGGCGACCGGGCTGCGCATACTGCATTACCAGGAAGAGATGTCGAAGGCTGAGCTGGTGGCGATGTCGCCCGGATCGCATAGATAGTACTGTCTGACGTTACTATCCCTTAGGCCAAAGCGCGGGCAAGCATATAAAATGGAGTTGCGGGTTGGGATAAAACAGTCATCCGCGTTCGAATTTAAGTCAGAGGTCTAAGTCATTTGTCCTTGCACCGTCCATACTTCCGAAGTAGGCGATTTGTAGTCCTTGTAGTTGTATCTACCTTGTTGCTGGTGGCGGACGCTGCGTTCGCCGACACGGCTGCTTTCGACCTTGTAGGTCCAAAGGTCGAAGTGCGCGTGGAACGGGAGGGCCGGACTCTGCCGATTTCCGGGGTGCCCAGTCTTCAGGCCGGAGATCGTCTTTGGGTGCACCCCGACCTACCCGACAACCAGTCGGTTCATTATTTGCTGGTAGTCGTCTTTTTGCGGGGAGCAACGAATCCTCCGCCGGATGCCTGGTTTACGCGGGTGGACGCATGGAGTAAGCCGGTGCACGAGGAAGGTGTTTACGTAATTGTGCCCGAGGGAGCCGAGGATGCGCTCTTGCTGCTTGCTCCGGAAACGGGAGGCGCTTTCAGCACGCTGCGAACTGCGGTTCGGGGTAAGCCGGGAGCCTTTGTGCGTGCCGCACAGGACCTCGAACAAGCCAGCCTTGATCGGGCTCGGCTGGAGAAATATTTAGAAGCTGTCCGCGAAAGTTCTGCAAGCGATCCAGAGCAATTGAAAACTCGGACGACCTTGCTGGCGCGCAGTTTGAATATGCGCCTTGATCAACAGTGCTTCGACAAGCCCAGTGCACAGCAAGTGCCATGCCTTACACAAAATACCGATCAACTCGTGTTGGACGATTCCCACAGTCAGACCATGGCGTCTACTCTCACCTCGGGAGCTTCGTCTGACCTGCTGGCTCAGATTAGCTCTTCGCCCACTGCTCGCGGCGGATACTACAGTCCTTATGTTGGTGCGGTGGTGGATGTAGCTAGGATTCTGAGTACGACGCACACAGCGCAGTATCAGTACATTCCCGCGTTGGCATTGCCGAAGCAGGATCAACTTAATCTGCGGTTGAATAATCCTCCATCCTTCCGCAATCCGAAATCGGTATTAGTGATCGGCCTGCCGCCGGTTCGACCCTCACCATTACCTACAATGCGGGCAGCAGACTCGGCCCAGATTTTCTGTGTAAGCCAGCCTGCGCTTGTTCTTCCGGTGGACGGTGCACCACTGATCTTCGCGACCGGACTGGGACACAACTTTGTGCTTCATGTGGAAACCAAATCTGGTCCAGGAATTGATCTTCCAGCACAGCCTGACCCGGCGCGTGGTGGATTTGTTGTAGAGACTCAGGATCTGCGCGCCGATGCATTCGAGGGAGAAGCGGCTGGAATTCTGCGAGGAAATTGGGGTTTCCACGCTTTCGAAGGGCCGCGATTCCGGCTACGAACTTCACGTCCGGCGCAGTGGATCATCGCCTCTAAAGATGCAAGCGCCCTTATCGTTGGGAGGGAAGATATTCTCCACCTGGAAGCTGCGGATGCATCCTGCGTGAGCGAAGTAACGTTGCGCGACGAACAAGGCAGGCGTCTGGAGTCGAACTGGAAGGTTGCGAAAGCGGACGAACTTGAAGTGCGAGTGGGATTGCAACAATCGCCGGCCGGATCGTTAACCATGACGGTAAGAAAGTTCGGTCTGCGCGAGGCGGATGAGATCCGCCTGCACACCTACGCGGAAGCCGCTCGGCTGGATGGATTTATGATTCACGCCGGCGATTCTGAAGGAGTGTTAAAGGGCACGCGCCTTGATCAGGTTATGGAGGTCGAAGCGGGTAATCTGCACTTCAAGCCAGAGACACTCTCTAGGGCGAATCAGCAGGATGAGTTGACCCTCGTTTCTCCGGAGCCTGCGGCCGGCATGCTACTCAAGCCGGATGATCCGCTCGCTTTGCGCATAACGCTGAAGGACGGACGACTGCTGGAACTGACATCGACAGTTGGTCCACACCGTCCGAGTGTAAGCGTGATCAGCAAGAGCGTTCAAAATGACCCGAGCATGCCGCCGAATCCGTTTGTGGTTCGGCTTGGGGACAGCGATGAACTGCCGCAGGAGGCGCGTCTCAATTTCTTTCTGAAGAGTCAGTCGCCTGAGCAGTTCGCCGCGACCGAGAAGGTTGAGGTTGCGACCGCCGACGAGTCGTTCCGTGTAATGCTAAGTTTCAAAGAAGGCAATCTAACGCTGCAAGATTCGAAGACGGTTTTTGCCGTGCTCGATCCCATGAGGCTTCTTGGTCCATCCGCTTTCGGGCCGCTGAAGTTTCGTCCAGTGACGGCGGACGGAGTTGAAGGAGATTGGCAGCCTCTTGTCAATCTGGTGCGCGTCCCAGCTCTCAAAGGCGTGCATTGCCTGACAGGACGCGAAAAACAATGCACCCTTAGCGGCGACAAACTTTTCCTGATTGATGCG
>Ga0206862_1097_pt1 | contig 23424 bp, 19 predicted proteins | sample Alteio_BWOrgCont_43_FD_152625 | JGI IMG/M metagenome (GOLD analysis project Ga0206862, IMG submission 152625) | Enriched cells from forest soil in Barre Woods Harvard Forest LTER site, Petersham, Massachusetts, United States -... | ecosystem: Environmental > Terrestrial > Soil > Temperate forest >... | reverse complement strand
GCGCGCGGATCTGCCCGCACGGGCGCTACCTGCTTGACGGCCGGGAAACGGATTTCTACGACAATGGCCGAAAACAGCATCAGGTTACTTACGCCAGCGGGCGCAAAACGGGAATGGAAACGTTTTGGTTGCCGGATGGGCACACGCTTTGCACATGGTCGCACGACCTCAAACACAACACGGCTGTTTGGATTCAGTACTGGCCGAATGGACGGAAGAAAAGCGAGTCGTCGTGGAACACGGAGTCTGAAGCGCGGGACCTGGCGCGCAGTTTCTTTGGGCTGGTGGCGGACGGACCAGCGCATGAATGGGCGGAAGACGGCATCCTAACGCGCACCGGCCTCTTTGTGGACGGTGTCGAAACAAAATGAAGATGAGCCATACATTGAAGATTGCCTGCCTGCTCGCGTTCCTGCCTGGGGCACCGGCAATTTTTGCAGCCGGGACCAATTACGTGTTGAAGCCGGAGACATACGCGCATTACGTCCAATATTTCAATTCAATGGAAGATGAAAACGTCACCAATCTGGTTCCCAACACGGCTTCCTGGGATTGGTTGCAAAAAGAGATCCCATTTTTCGACTGTCCCGACCGCGATGTGGAAGAGATCTATTATTTCCGTTGGTGGTCGTTCCGCAAGCATCTGGAGCAGACGCCGCACGGCTTTGTGTTCACTGAATTTCTCACCCGGTCCAACGCAATCAGCAGCGCGCTGGGGCATCAGATCGCCGAAGGCCGCTGGTTGCACGACCAGAATTACCTGGACGACTACGCGCGCCATTGGTTTTTGAGCGCCACGAACCGCCAGCAATTGCATAAGTATAGCGGCTGGGTGGCGTCGGCGCTTTGGCAGCGTTATCTGGTCACGGAGGACAAGGCGTTTGTGGTCTCGGAACTACCCGACCTGACGAAGGACTACCAGCAATGGGAACAGGAGCGGCTCACGGCCAACGGCCTGTTCTGGCAGTATGACGTCCGGGATGCGATGGAGGAGTCCATCAGCGGCTCGCGCACGAACAAAAATCTGCGCCCAACGATCAACAGCTACATGTTCGCCAATGCGCGGGCGATCGCGAACATCGCCCGACTGGCCGGCCAGCCGGAACTCGCCGCCGAATATGACACCCGGGCCGAAAACTTGAGGCGGCTCGTGACAACGGAACTGTGGAACGCTGATGCAAAAATTTTTGAAGTGCGCCGGGACAACGGACGGCTGGCCGATGTCCGCGAAGAAATTGATTTCATCCCCTGGATGTTCGAACTGCCTCCACCCAACGAAGGTTATGAAGTTGCCTGGGCCCAGTTAATGGACCCGAAAGGTTTCAACGCTCCTTACGGCATCACTACGGCGGAGCGGCGCAGCCCTTATTTCCGCACGCATGGCGTCGGACATTGCGAATGGGACGGCGCGGTCTGGCCGTTCGCCACGTCGCAGACGCTGGAGGCCCTGGCCAATGTGCTGCGCGATTATCCGCAAAACGTCGTTACGCGGCGGGATTATTTCGACGCGTTCCTCACGTATGTCAAAAGCCAGCACTCGGGAGGCAAACCGTACATCGGCGAATACCTGGATGAGACCACCGGCCAATGGATCAATGGCGTGGGCGGCCGCAGCCGTTATTACAATCATTCCACCTTTGCCGACCTGGTCATCACCGGGGTGGTTGGGCTGGTTCCCCGCGTGGACAATACGGTCGAGGTCTGGCCGCTGTTGCCGGACGTGGCTTGGGACCATTTTTGCCTGGACGGTGTCATCTATCACGGCCGCACATTGACCATCATCTGGGACGAGGACGGCTTGCATTATGGGCACGGCAAGGGCTTGATGATCCTGGCCGACGGAAAAGAGATCGCGCATGGTGACAAATTGGAAAAGATCACTGGAGACCTGGATTGAAAAGAATCGTATTCATTTTTGCAACGGCGTTGGCGGCATTATCGCTCCGCGCCGAACAAGCCGTGGAGCAATGGAGTATTTTTGAAGCGGCGTTGAACGGGCCGGCAAATGGTGATCCGTTTGTGGACGTGCAATTCTCCGCGCGGTTTAATCAAGGGACCAATTTCTACGAGGCGGGCGGATTCTATGACGGGGAGGGGATCTATCGTGTCCGTTTCATGCCGCCACAGCAGGGGGAATGGCATTATGTGACGGAAAGTTCCAGCCCGGCGCTCAACGGGCAGGCGGGCGAATTCATGGTCACCGCTCCTTCCCCGGACAATCACGGCCCGGTGATGGTGACCAATACGTATCATTTTGCATATGCGGACGGCACACCTTACGAAGAACTGGGGACAACGTGTTACAACTGGGTCAATGTCAGCGAGGCGTTGCAGGAGGAGACGTTGCAGACGCTCGCGAACGCGCCGTTCAACAAGGTGCGCATGTGCGTTTTTCCCAGCGACTTCGACACGAACGGGCCGATGCTTTATCCGTTTGAAGGTACGCCACCATCCGCATGGGACCTCACGCGGTTCAGCCCCCAGTTTTACCAGCACCTGGAGCAGCGCATCCTCGATCTGCAAAAGCTCGGCATCCAGGCGGACGTCATTTTATTTGATCCTTATGACAACAAGCACATCGGCTTCAGCCGGATGCCCGCGGCGACGGACGATCGTTACCTGCGTTACACCGTCGCACGCCTTTCGGCGTATCGCAACGTGTGGTGGTCGCTGGCCAACGAGTGGGACCTGATGCGGGCAAAGAAGGAATCCGACTTCGTGCGTTTTGGAGAGATCGTGTCCGCGAACGATCCGTATCATCACCTGCTTTCGATCCACAACAGCGCGGTCATCTTCAACAACACGCTGCCGTGGATCTCGCACGCGAGCATCCAAAACGGGTCGGCGGTGGAAAGCCCGGCGAGCGCGGAGCTTTACCGCGATGTCTATCGCAAGCCGATCGTTTATGACGAGGTGAAATACGAGGGCAATTTCTCGAAGCGCTGGGGCAATCTTTCGGCGCAGGAACTGGTCTATCGGTTTTGGAACGGGACAGTGGCAGGCACGTATATGGGCCACGGCGAGACCTATGCAGATTCAGGCGCACCCGTTTGGACTTCCGTAGGCGGCGTCCTCACCGGCCAAAGCCCGGCACGGCTGGCCTTTCTCAAAAACGTTTTGAACACGGCCCCGCCGGAAGGCATCGACCCGATCGACAAATGGCAGCACCCCGAATACGGCGGGCACTCTGGAAAATATTATCTGGTCTATTTCGGCAAGGAGACGCCGAAATCGTGGGAATTTTTACTGCCCAGCCACGCTTCGGACGGGACCGAATTGACGAACGGCATGCGGTTCGCCGCCGAGGTGCTGGATACGTGGAACATGACGGTGACACCGGTCCCGGGCGTTTTCACCATCGAGAAAAAGACGGAGTATTTTTACGGCGATAAGAACGACCGGAGCATCCAACTACCGGGCAAGCAGTTTATGGCGCTCCGCATCGCGCGGTTAGGCAATAATTAAGCCGCAGCGTAATTCGCGACGACAGGCAGTTTAAATCCATCTTCTTCCATCGCCACGGTTTTTGTATATAATCCGCGTGTCGATGGAAGATACACCAGCAAATCCGCCCGCTCCTGCACCGCAAATTCCGGTGTGGGTGCGCAATTTGATTTTTGTCCTGCTGGTCGTCATCACCACGCTGGTGGTTTATTCACCAAGCTGGATGCCTGCACCCGCGGCCGCGCCGCCGGAGAAGCAACTGGGATTTGTCTGGGACGACGACGTGTTGTGCGTGGCCAATCCGCTGATCAAATCGCCGGACGGTTGGTACCAATTCTGGGTCACCAAGAAGACGCCGGATTATTTCCCGATCATGTCCTCCGCGTTCTGGCTGCAATGGCGCATGTGGCACATGCATCCGGCGGGCTACCGCATCGTCAACACACTCCTGCATGCGCTGAACGCGCTTTTGTTCTGGCGCATCCTGCTCAGGCTGATTCCGCGGCAGGGCACGGCGGCAAAGCTGGCGGCATTTATCTTTGCCCTGCATCCCGTCAATGTGGAATCGGTGGCATGGATCGCGGAGTTGAAGAACACATTGTCGTTGATGTTCTTTTGCCTGTCGCTGCTCGCCTATTTGCGATTTAACGCGGAAAGCCTATGGAAATGGTATTTTCTTTCGTTCGGAGCATTTCTCCTGGCACTGCTGAGCAAGATCGAGGTGGCGCCGTTACCCTGTATCCTCCTGGGAATCGCGTGGTGGCAACGCGGGCGCATCGGCTGGAAGGATATTCTCTGCACGGTTCCCTTTTTTGTCACCGCATTCATCCTGGGGTTGGTCAGCATTTGGTTCCAGAACCATATTGCCATCGGCCACGATGTGGTGCGCACGGACAGTTTCCTGGCGCGTCTGGCCGGAGCGGGCTGGGCGGTATGGTTTTATTTTTACAAAGCGATCCTGCCGATCAATGTGATGCCGATCTATCCGCGCTGGCAAATTGATCCGTCGTATGCGACCAATTGTCTGCCGGGAATTTTGCTGGTGGGCGGGTTCGCCACCTGCTGGATTTTTCGCCAAAGCTGGGGCAAGCCGGTTTTGTTCGGCCTCGGATATGCGGTGCTGATGTTCATGCCCGCGCTGGGATTTCTAAACATTTATTTCTTCCGCTTCTCGCTGGTGGCCAACCATTGGCAATATTTTTCCATTATCGGCCCGATCGCCCTGGTCTCGGTGGGGCTGGTCCAACTCTCGCGATATATGCCGCAGGACCAATTGCTGAGGCCGTTATTTTGTGCCGTGCTATTAATCGTTTTGGGCACGCTGACGTGGCACCAGGCGGGTGTTTATCGCAACTCGTACACGCTCTGGAGCACGACCCTGGAAAACAACCCGGATTGTTTCATCGGGCACAACGACCTGGGTTTCTATCTGCTCGAACACGGGCAGACGACAAATGCGTTGCCTCATTTTCAACGCGCCGTGGAACTTCAAGCGGATGACGAGGCATCGCAAAAGAATTTTGCAGCGCGCTGCTCCAGGAGGGGCGCGTGAGCGACGCGATCGACCGGTTCCAGATCGCGTTAAGCCTGCGCACGAACGATGTGGGGGCGATGAACAATCTCGCGCTGGCCTTTTCGCGCCAGGGAAAGATGTCCGATGCCATGGCGGAGTATGACAAGGCGCTGGCGATCCAGCCCAATGACGCGGGTGTGCATCATAATTACGGCATGGCGCTCATGCGGCTCGGAGAAGTGGATGAGGCGATGGCGCATTACCGGAAGGCGCTGGCTATACAACCTGATGATCCGGAACTGCACAATGACATCGCCAACGCACTGAGCAGGAAAGGGCAGGTGGCCGAGGCGATCAACGAATGGGAAAGGGCGATCCAATTGCGGACCAACTATTTTGCCGCGGAAAACAATCTTGCGTGGGCGTTGGCGACGGACCCTGATGCGTCGCTGCGCAATGGAACCAATGCGGTGCAATTGGCTATCGATGCCAACAGGTTGTCCGGCACGAACAATCCGCTGGTGATCCACACACTGGCCGCCGCTTATGCCGAGGACGGCCAATACTCCAATGCCGTCGCGACGGCTGGCCTTGCGCTGGAGCAGGCGGCGGAGGAACACGATATCGGTTTGGCGGACGCCATCGAGGCGCAAATAAAATGCTACCAGGCGGACCAGGCCTATCATGTGCCGGCGCAATGACGGATTTTCCTACCACAGCGGACACGGTCCGTACGGGCTAGAATTTTTCGCTAAACGTAAATGCTTTTACTGGCAGTTTCATTGACACTAAGTGTCCATGAGGCTTGCCCCTGTGTGCTTTGACTGCATAAATTCTTGACTGCGCCCGATGCAAAAATTCCAACACACAACGATATTCGTTCTATTATTTCTTTGCCTGCCCTCAATTTGGGCGGCGGAAACACCGGCGGAAAAGGCCGATGCGTTGCTGGCTGGATTGATTCAGACCAACGACCCCGGCTTGGCGGTCCTGGTGGCGCAGGAAGGCAAAATTCTATTTGAAAAGGGTTACGGCCTAGCCGACCGGGAACAGCAGGTATCCGTGACCCCGCAAACCACCTTCCGCATTGGCTCGATTACCAAGCAATTCACGGCGTCGGCGATATTGAAACTGCAGGAGGAGGGAAAACTGAGCGTGGACGATAAACTGGCCAAATATATCCCGGATTTTCCGCGCGGGGACCAGGTCACTCTGCGTGAATTGCTGGACCACACTTCCGGCATTCACGATTACTTGGACGAACCGGACTTCTGGAACCATGTGACCGACGACACCACCACCGAGGCCGCCATCGAGATGATAAAGAAGTATCCCTACGATTTCGATCCGGGGACGAAATGGAGCTATGACAATTCGGGCTACCTGTTGCTCGGTTACATTGTGCAGAAGGTATCGAGGCAAAATTACGGGGATTTTCTGCGTGAGAATTTTTTCGAGCCGTTGGGCATGACTAACACCGGCGTTTACCGCACGAATCTTGCTCTGCCGCACGAGGCGCTGGGCTACAGCCTGGGCACGAACCGCTTCGAGCGGGTGAACTGGCCTGGAGTTGACGACGACCCGTCGTGGTTTGGAGGTGACGGCGCGCTCTACTCCACAGTGGAGGACCTGTATCGCTGGAACGAGGGCATCTTCAATGGCCGGGTCTTGGACGCGGCCAGTCTCAAAGCGGCCTTCACTCCGGTCAAGAAGAAGGTAAGCCAGCTCAATTCGGGTCACGGCTACGGTTTCGGCTGGTTTGTCAGCCGGCGACCGCGGGTTGCGGGACATTTCGCACGGCGGCGGCATACCGGGCTTCACCAGCATGTTGCTGAGGCTGCCGGATGAAAAATTCACCGTGGCCGTTCTGGCCAACGCTTCGCCCGGCAGGCCACAGGCCAACCCGGAGCACCTGGCGTATCAAATGGTGGACATCTACTTGGCGAACAAGCTTGCGCCCCTGGCCGTCGTTAACACGAACGTCTCGCCCAAATCTTATGACGCCCTAACGGGCCGTTACGAATTCGAGGGAGGAATCTTGACCATCAGCAGACGGGGCACGCATCTTTTTGCGCAGATCGCAGACGACCCGGAAAGTGAAATCTTTCCCAAGTCCGACACTGAGTTCTTTTGGAAAGGCGGGGAGGACTTCATACCATTCACGTTCGTAAAGGACAGCAGCGGCAAGGCCGTTAAAATAATCTTCGACTGGTGCGGCATGGAATTTGCCGCTCCGCGGGCATAACGCAGCGTAGAGAAGAAGGTGGACACGGCGGTTTGCTACAGCATGGTCGGCAAATATGGCGTGCATCCTTCTAGGTGTCCCCATCCGGTGAGGAGGTTTCAATTCTCGCCCAACCGAATAGCAGAACGACAATGGGGGAGATTCAGCAAATTGCCCGCAAAGCACCGACGCGATCGAGAGTCGCCACCAGATCGAACACATCCCGCCGCAGACAAAACGCAACGTCATCGCGCAAATCAGGGATGGAAAGGAGCTGCCGGGCATTTTCCGCGGTGTGCAACTGGACGTTGAGATCTGAATTTGCCTGCCGGTACGCATGAAGAGCGATTTTGGCTGAATCCATCAAGGAATCGTGCCTGCCGGAAAGAAGAGCGCAAAGTGCGCCTGCGGCCAGGATGTCCTCCAGGGCCGCGTTCTCAAACGTGCCGGCACAGACGATAAACAGCTTTTCAAATTTTCCGCCTTGGATGAATTTCGCCGTCGCGCCGAGATTCAAAAGCGAGGCTGCCAGCACAGTTTTTGCCCCGGCACAGGCACGCAACGCGCGGGTACCGTTCGTAGTGGTGGAGACGATGGTTTTGCCGTGGACTTTTTCGGCCGTGTATTCGCGCGGCGAATTGCCGAACTCGAATTCAATCCCGTCCGCGCGGATTTTCAGGCCGTGGCGCTCGCCGCCGAGCAAAACACCGGGCTGCTTTTTCCGGATGGCCAGCGCCTCGGAGATTTCGCTGACTGGAATGATTCGTTCCGCTCCGTAATGCAAGGCGGTCACGAACGTACTCGTGGCGCGCAAGACATCAAAGACAGCACACACCGCCGCGCTTAGATCACGTTGGGCGAGCGTAGGCAATTCCGCTGGTGTCAGGATGACTTCGATGTTCATGTCCGCCGAAAACCGGCTGGAACAGGCTAGTTTAATTTGGTGCGGATGTAATGGAAAAGATATTGCTGGGCGTAACCGGCGTGGGGGCCAAAATGGGTGGAGACAAAATGGCGCAACTTCTTTTCGGGAGCCCGGCGGCGGGGGAAATAGAACTGCTGCAAGGCGCGTTCGATCCAGACATCCACCGGAAAAGCGGAGTCGAAACCGTAGGCGAACAACAGGACGCAATCGGCAATCTTGCCGCCGACGCCGCGCAGTTTCATCAATTCGGCGCGCGCGGCGGAATAATCCATCCTGCGGATTTTTTCCAAATCGATTTCGCCTTCGGCAATCCGCCGGGCGGCGGCCAAAAGATTGGGCGCGCGAAAGCCCATCTTGCAGTCCCGAAGTTGAGTTTCGGAAAGGGCGGCGATTTTTTTCGGCCCGGGAAATGAGTAAAACGACTCGCCCGGGCCTGACAGCGACACAATCTGTTCGCCGAAACATTCGCAAAGATTCGAGACGATCCGCCGGATCTGAACGATTTGCTTGGTGGAGGACATCATAAACGAGGCCAGGCATTCCCAGGGTTCCTGCCGCAATACACGGAGGCCATGGCAGGCCGCAATGGCGTTGTTCATCGGTTCGTCGTCAGGGAACGTTCGCAAAATTTTGTCCAGTTTGATGTCAGTCTGGAGAAACTCTTTCAGCCAATGCCAGTTCGCCTGCGGTCGCGCAGTCTCGGCAAGGATGGCGCCGTTATTTTTAGTCAGGCGGATCCAGTTTTTGCCGACGACGCCAATCCACGAATTTTCTTTTTGGCGCCAGCGAAAGACCTGGCCGGAATCGAGGGTCGCGGCCAGATCATAATCACGGGCTGGAAAAATGATTTCAGTCATCACTTTAAATTGTAGCAGGCCCAGAGATGGATGCGGTGAAAGACCCGATCGCCGACCTTATCCTCCCGTTCGCCAAGGTCGGTCACCGACTGAAATTCGTTTTGAATCTCCGGCGGGATGGTTTCGGGAGGCGGAATGCTTTTGTATCCGACCTGCTTGCCGGCGAGCCATTTCCCAATCCATCCGTTTGCGAGCGGATAGGGATCGATTTGAGAGACAAAAATGGCGTCCTGGCCTTTTCGCGCGGCGCGGTAATCGTATTCCGGCCAGAAATAGAACTGGTTCTCCGGCACGGTCGAATCCATCGAATAGACGAGCGGTTCGGATTTGAGCGCGTTTTTTGCATCGGGCAAATAGAAGGAAAACAAGCCGGTCAGGCCATAATGGTCGCAGATGATGAACGCGGGGACGCCGTTAGTCGCAAGCGTACTGCGCGCGTTATCGACGGAAACAGCCATTTGTTTCCAGGCGCGGAGGCGACGGGAGGGGTCCTTCTCACCGGGAAGCAAATTGCCAGCCAATCGTTTCACGATGTCAGTCTGGTACATGATGGCCACGGCGAAAAGTCCGATGAGCAGGCCGGTGGCCAGGAAGGGCTTGAGCGCACGCGAACCAGCGCGCCAGCGTTCGTCCCAATAGACGGCGGCCAGGCAGAAGAACGGGATGACGGCGGGCGCAATCCAGTTGGGCTGGATGCGCGAATGAAAAGACCAAATCAAATGGCCGAGGAGGACGGGCACGCTCATGCAGAAGAAATAGAGCCACAGCGGACGGCTTTGCCGAAACCTCCAGCCGGCAATCGCCGCCCAAATCGCGGCGAGAAGGAAAAAGGGGTTCAGCAGGGCCAGTTCGCCTGCGACGAAATCAATAAAGTAACGCAGGGTGGGGTGCCATTGCGAGTGCAGCCCGGCATTGCCGGCTACGTGAATGACGGTGATCCAATGATGTTGCGCATTCCAAATGACGACGGGAGCCATGCAGGCAAAAAAGACCAACAGCGCCAGCCATGGTCCGGGTTTCCGCAAATGAACCCGCGAGGGCGCCCATAACGCGAAGAAAATCGCGAAGCAGACAATTTGATAAAGGGCGCTGTATTTGCAGAGAAAGGCCACGCCCATCGCCAGGCCGGTTTCCAGCCAATCACGGGTTTTGCCTTCGGTTTGGACCGCGCGCCATCCGGCGAGCATGGCCCATGTCCAGCACAACACCAGGGGCGGGTCGATGGTCATTAAAATTGAGCCGATACCAAGCAATGGCACGGCAGTGACGGCGAAGAGCAACCAAAAGCCGGCACGGGCGCTGACTTCACGGGCGAACAGGCGAAAGACAATCAAACTTAAAATTGCGGCGAACAAGGGGGAAAAGAACCGGACGCCGAAGCCGTTGTCGCCAAACAGGGAGGTGCCCACGAATTGGATATAGGCGATGCCGGGTGGTTTGCTGTAATAGGACAGGGCAAGGTGCTTGGACCAGACCCACTGGTACGCTTCGTCCTGACCCAGTTCAACCACTCCGCTGGCGAGATAAATCCAGCGGCCGATGAGCGAAACAAATATCAAAAGATAACCGAGGCGCAGCCATTCAACTTCAGCGATGCGACCGGGAGTTTGCGGTTTATCGGGCGGATCGATCAAAACGGGTAATCGCTCATGCCAAAGCGGGAACCATCTTTTGCCGGCGAAATCCCATAGAGCCTGGGCGGCGACTATGAGCGCCACAGCATAACCGGCTCCGAGAATCGCTCCCGCCAAAACATCGGCGGGATAGTGAACGCCGTTGTACACGCGTGAGAAGGCGACGGCGGCGGCCATGCAAACCGTTGGGATGGTCAGCCAGCGTTTTTTGCGGTTAAAGAGAAAGACAACCATGGCGGCGGCGAACCAGTTGGCTGCATGGGATGAGGGCATGCTGCCGGAGTTGGTGCGACCGACGCGTGCGATGGCATCGGCAAGGACGATGCATGGGCGCGGACGGGCGACGGCGTGCTTGAGGGTGTTAATGATGAGCGGGTCGCCTAGGGCGACGACGAGCACGATCATCAGAGCGCACAGCCGGGCGCGGGTGTTTCCGAAAAAGATGGCGGCAAACGCGGCGAGCACGGCCAGGGGAACGAAAAACTGCATGGCGCCATTGCCGCCGCTCAGGATGGGCATCAACCAGTCGAAGAGCGGATTGCTCAACGAATGGTTGATAAAATAAAACAGGGTTGTATCGAGCGATTGCAGCCAATGCATTGGCAAGACGATAGCGGGAAACCGGGGACAGGAAAACTGAATTGCTTGGAGCACTTCAAGGAATGCCGCAAGGGTAAGGATCTCACTCAGGAGGAATTGCGCCTTTCACTTGCCTCACCCCTCACCCGGACCCTAATTCCCATGGGGACGAAATTCAGTTCATTCAATAATTGTGTTTATGCCCACTGGCTTGTTTGGTCTTTTGAAATGAATCCAGACTAACCATCCACTTACGATGATTGCGGTGAAATCCAGCCATGTTGTGTAATTCCATTGGAAGGATGCTTCGGCAATGGCGCTGGGCGGGCGGACGCTGGGAATCAGCCCCAAAGCTCTAAACAGCAAGTCCACGATGATTCCCGCAGCCACCATTGAAACAAATAAAACGGCGGTGATGTAAAGCGCGGCTTTTGTTCCGTAGTATTTCCGATAAATGAGAATGAGCGGAATGATTATCAAATCAGCATAGATAAACGAAATCACGCCGCCGAAACTGATGCCGCCAGACCACAGCACGCTTGCCAGCGGAATGTTGCCACACGAACATGCAAACGAGGCGACACCAATCAGCGAACCGACGATTGTATTTTCAACCAGACGCACAGAGCCGGTACCCTGGCTGATGAACAGATTTTTCCACCAATCACCCGGCACAAGCACCATCAAAAATCCGGCGATGAGGAAACCAGTCAGCATTTCCTTCCAAAGCATCAGGGCATCCATGATGAAAGCATCGGCAACGCGAATCCAATTCTCGCGGCGGCAGATTCTCTGTTTGAAAGGTTCTTCATCCGATTCCATTTCCAGTTCGTGACAACCGCCACAGCAAGATTTAACTTCGCCGCTATCGTGCACCCGCGCGATTTCTTCCAGTCCTTTCGGCAATGTCAGTTTCACCAGCAGCCACATTACGGCGATCAAAACGAATGAACCGACAACTTCCGCGAAAAGAAATGTCCAGCCGAGCAAAATCCAGAGGATGAATCCAAGTTCGAGGACAAGATTTGTTGAGGCGAACATGAACGCGAGTGTCGGAACTAACGCCGCGCCCTTTTTGAAAAAGTTTTTTGCCGTCGCAGTCGCAGCGTAAGAACATGACGAACTAACCGCGCCAAAAAATGTCGCCAAAGCGACTTCGCGCAAACCGGCGTGCCCAAAGTGCTTTGTGATTTGTTCTTTTCGGAAGAACACTTGTAAGAATGCGGAAAGGGCAAACCCCAAGACCAACGCCCAGAGCGTTTCCCAGAGCATCACCGCCGCCGCATATAGACTATGCCAGAGCCAGCTCATATTTCAGTTTGTCCTTTCATTTCCTGTTCGCGCAACCAAGTGAAGATTACGGGAGTCACAATCAAGATGCACGCGAGGCTACTCACCATGCCGCCGATGATCGGCGCAGCGAGTGGCTTCATCACTTCCGAACCAGCACGGTTGCTCCATAAAATCGGAAGCAAACTGGCGACGATGGTAGCAACGGTCATCACAATCGGGCGCAACCGCAACCGCGCACCATCTTTTACCGCTTGAACCAAATCCATCTGCGACATTTTGTTGCCGAGTTCCGCGCGTTTCTTTGCGACGGCTTCCTGCAAATATACTACCATAACCACGCCGGTTTGAATTGCCGTGCCAAATAACGCAATGTAACCAACCCAAACGGCCACGCTGAAGTTGTAGCCGAGAAACCATTGCAGAAACACACCGCCTGTCAGCGCAAAGGGCACGGCGAGAATGACGTGCGCGGCTTCCTTGAGACTGTGATAAACGATGTAGAGCAGCAGAAAGATGATGAACAATGCCGTCGGCACAATCAGCAGCAGCGTATGTTCAGCGCGGATTTGATCTTCATATTGGCCGCTCCATTCAATCGTCATGCCAGCGGGAAGTTGAATTTCCTTCGAAATCCGTGCCCGTGCTTCCTTCACGAAACCGCCGAGGTCGCGGCCTTCTACATTGGCTTGAACAAACACACGCAACTGTCCGTTCTCGCTGTCGATTTCATCCGGCCCAATGTCGCGGCTGATGGTGGCGATCTGGCCGAGCGGAATATATTTTCCCATTCCCATCGGCACAAGAATGTCACCGAGTTTTTCAATATCGTCGCGCTCGTCGCGTTCGAGCCGGACTTGAATCGGAATCCGCTCGCGGCCATCAATGACCGTCGAAACATTCATGCCCCCGATTCCAGTCTCGACAACATCCAAAATGTCCTGTGCGCGCAAACCGAAATGTGTCAAGTGCGCGCGATTGATTTCGATGTTCAGATAGGGCTTGCCTTGCATCCGCGACGCGGCCACGCCGACCGCGCCAGGAATGGTGCGAATGACACGTTCGATTTCAAACGCCTTTTGCTGGATCGCATCCAGATTATCACCGAGAACGTTGATTCCAACTTGTGCGCGAATGCCCGTGCTGACCATCAGGATCCGGTTTTGAATCGGCTGCAAAAAGCCTGGCACATAGCCCGGCACTCGCCCAAGCTTTTCCGTCAATTCGGCGATGAGTCTGTCTTTCGTCATGCCTTTGCGCCATTCTGATTCGGGTTTGAGCATAATGGTCGTCTCAATCATTTGCGCGGGCGCGGGGTCGGTCGGCGTTTCGGCGCGTCCAAGTTTTCCGGCGACGGATTCGACTTCGGGGGTGTCCTTGATAACGCGATCCTGCCAGGACATGATGCGTTGCACTTCCGAAATCGAAACCTGGGGCAGCAGCACCGGCATAAATAACAAACTGCCCTCGTTCAACGGCGGCATGAATTCACTGCCCATACCGTGTGGTAATTTATCCGCAAGACCCGGATTTACCTTTGAAATTCCGGCAATGATGGGTCGTGGCAAACCCAGTGCGAGAATCCATGCCGCCCCCAATAAAATTGCGGCCAATCCAATCACGGTTTTTCGATGTTTGAGCGCCCACGCAAGAACCGGGTCGTAAATTGCCAGTAGTCCGCGCATCAACCAGTTTTTATCCTCTGCCTGAAATGGCCCACGAATGAGTGTGGCGCACAGCACCGGCACAAGCGTTATTGCGAGAATCGCCGCGCCGACCATTGCAAATGTTTTGGTGAACGCGAGCGGATGAAACAATTTGCCTTCCTGTCCTGACAAAGCGAACACCGGCGTAAAGGCCAGAATGATAATGAGCACTGCAAAGAAAATCGGGCGACCCACTTGTTTTGCGGCGGCAAGCGTGACTTCAAAGATTTCCGCGCTCTTAAGCTGGCTGCCCTTCTCATTTTCAGCGCGTCCAGCCTGCCTAATAATATTTTCGACCATGACAATTCCCGCGTCCACCAGCACACCGATGGCAATGGCTATGCCGGAAAGCGACATAATGTTTGACGAAATGCCAAAGTGATTCATCAAAATGAACGAAGCCAGAATCGAAAGCGGCAACGGCAACACGACGATGAGGATGCTGCGAAAATGGAAAAGAAAAACGATGATGACGAGCGCGACCAAAATAATTTCTTCGGCCAGAGAATGCTTCAAAGTGTCAATTGTGCGCGAAATCAAATCGCTGCGGTCATAGAATGGTTTAATGCTAACACCCTGTGGCAAGCCGGATGAAATCTGCGCGATTTTATCCTTCACGGCTTTGATGACGGCCATCGCGTTTTCACCATTCCGCATAACGACGACTCCACCGACAGCTTCATGCCCGTTCACGTCCAATGCGCCGCGCCGGAAATCGCCACCGAGTTGAACAGTAGCAATATCTTTGAGATAAATTGGCATTCCATTGCTTTGCGAAACGACAATGTTTTCTATATCAGAAATCGAATGGACAAGGCCAATGCCACGCACGACAAACTCCATCCCGTTTTCTTCGATAATTTTTCCACCGACGTTAAGGTTGCTTTCCCTCACGACGTTCATCACGTCCATCAGCATCACGCCGTGGTCGCGCATTTTCAGCGACGAGACTTCAATCTGATATTGTTGCACCTGGCCGCCGATACTGGCGACCTCCGCGACACCGGAAACGGAATTCAATTGATAACGCACAAACCAGTCCTGAATGGAACGCAGTTGGCCTAAATCGTAACCGCCTTTCGGAGACGTTTTCGGGTCAACGTCCAAATAGTATTCGTAAATCCAGCCGAGGCCGGTTGCGTCGGGACCGAGTTTTGGCTCGACGCCTTGTGGCAATATATCACCGAGATAATTCAACCGTTCCATCACACGCGAACGCGCAAAATAATTGTCAATCTTGTCGTCAAAAACGACAGTGATGAGCGAGAAGCCGAACATTGAAGCGGCACGAACCGCTTTTACGCCAGCCAACCCTTGCAAGTTCACCGATAACGGATAAGTGACCTGATCTTCGACTTCTTGTGGGCTGCGCCCCATCCAGTCGGCATAGACAGTGACCTGGTTTTCACTCAAATCAGGAATCGCATCTACCGGTGTTTGATAGAGGGCGTGGATGCCGAAACCGGCGAGCAATAACGTACCACAAATGACGAGGAAGCGATTATGCAGCGACCATTCGATGATGCGATTGATCATAAAATTATTCGCCTGTAGTCAATTGCGCTTCCGAATCAATCAGCACATTGCCGGTCGTAACAACTTTTTCACCTTCTTTCAAACCAGCGAGAACCTCGGCAAATTCGTCGCCGATGCGGCCGAGTTCAATCGCGCGGGGCGCATAATGGCCGCCGCCGATGTCCACATACACCATTGGACCGATACCGCGTGAAATCACCGCGCTTCGCGGAATCGTCAGTGTCGGCTCAGTTTCAGCGACCAGATGAGCTTCAGCGTGAAGGCCGTTGAATAATTTGTGTTTACCAAAGTCGCCCGGCTGGATGGGTGCGCCCGAAATTTCCGCGCGAACGGTCGTGCTGCTCGTCATCATGTCGAAATTCGCGTCTGCAAACGGTTTCGTGCCGTGCTCTTTGATTTGCGCCGTATAAATTTTGTCCGGCACGCCCGTCACGAAAACATTGAGAGTCTGGCCGATTTTCAGCCATTCCAGATCGCGCTGATACGCGGTGAATTCAAACCATGCCGTTTGATACGAATTGCCGGCGATTTGTCCCGAAAAATGCAACGTGCGGCGCAGTGGACGAAGTTCGACTGAATCGGTCTGCACATTGATCGTGCTGATGCTATCCGGTTCGAGTGCGACCGTGCCCGAATTTGAATCGGTATCGGGAGCATCACCGCTTTCATTTGCATAAACCGGCGTCAAATTCATACCACATACCGGGCATTGGCCCGGCTTGCTTTCCCGGACCCACGGGTGCATTGAGCAGGTATAGTAAAGCACTTTGCGCCCCACGGAATTCCCGGCCGTGGTTGTGAACGGATGATCTATGGTAATCCAAAGAATTCCCGCGCTGATAATCAGAACGCCGACCACGAAAAAAATCATTTTCATATTCTTATTTGTTGGCAGCGGGTTCCGCGTCCTTAATTTTCTTCATGTATTTGCCGGGGTCTTGCAGGAAGATCGGTTTGCAGCCGGAGCAGCAAAATTTGATTTCCTGCCCCTGATACACAAACACATAAGGGTCGCCCATGCTGCCGAGTTTCATTCCGTCAACAACGCAGGTGTCCAATGGATAGGGCTTAGGTTTGGCGTCCGTTGCCGCGTTATTTGTTTCTGAGGACGGATTATTTGTCTGCGCAGACAAATGGGATGGGGCGAACAAAACCGCGCTACCGCCGAGAATCACCGCTAAAGCTGCAATCAAAATTACTTTCGTTTTCATAAAGTTTTAGTTTCAGTCCGCCATTTGTGCGCGGCGGAAAATTCAAAGACAATTCACGGGCACAAAATTTCCGTGGAGTAAAAGGAGAAAACTGAAATGCGCCAACTCAAGGCACACTACGGGCTTTTAATGGAGTTGAATCAGAGAAGCAGGGCACAGTTCCGCTCGTAAAGCGGAACACTTGTCGCCATCAATGGCAACACTGTGATGGAAGAAATCGCATTAGCCGGATTCTCCGGCAATGCCCAGGCCATAATCATCGGCGCGAGCAGTGAAACTTGATTTTGAGCATTGAATTGCGCTGGAACTGTGGGCGCAGGCTTTGAATCAGGCGAAGGATGAGCCACACAGCAATCCGCATCGCCACATGATGCAGCGCAAGTATCCGTTGTCACTTTTTGGCAGCAGGGTGACGTTAACGCAACTGCCGATAAAGGCGTAGTTTGCATACACACCAGCAGCACGCTGAACAAAATGGCGGATAGTTTTTTCAACCGATTACTAATTAGACACCAAACAGCCTGTATGTCAACATGATCTTCGACGAAGAGGATGAGAATGAGGATGATCAAAAATCAGTACACAACCAGGGAATTGATCTTGCAGCCTTTCAGCTTTTCACGTCCGTTCAAGAATTTCAATTCGATGAGGAAGCTGACTTCGAGGATCTCGGCGCCGAGTTTTTTGACAAGAGAGACGGCGGCGGCGGCGGTGCCACCGGTCGCCAGCAAATCATCGATCAACAACACGCGCGCGCCGGGCTTGAGCGCATCCACGTGCAAGGCCACGGTGGCGGCGCCGTATTCGAGGGCGTAATCCTGCTCGTGGGTCTTGTACGGCAGCTTCCCCTTTTTGCGAACAGGGACAAAACCGGCGCCCAGTTTCATGGCGGCGGCGGCGGCAAAAATGAACCCGCGCGCATCAATGCCGACAACGGCATCCACTGAGCCGGGCTTGAATCCATCGCACAGCAGATCAATGGTGCCGGCAAACAGCCGCGCGTCGGCGAGGACGGGGGTAATGTCTTTAAACTGGATGCCCGGCTTGGGAAAATCAGGGACATTGCGGATGGCGGCCTCGATTTCGGCGGGAGTGACTTTGGACATCATTCTTCCTTGTTTTTTTGGGATTCGAGTTTCTCGATCATCTTGCGCATTTTTTTGAGGGCCAGGTTCTGAATCTGGCGAACGCGCTCGCGGGTAACACCGAATTTCTCGCCGACTTCCTCCAGGGTTCTTTCCGAACCGCCATCCAGGCCGAAGCGATAGCGCAGGATCGTTGCTTCGCGATCGTCCAGATGCTTGACCATGTCCTGCAACATGCCGGTCACGGTCTTGTCCTCGAGATTTTCATATGGGGAAGTGGCGTTCTCGTCCTCGACGACGTCGGCAAAATTATTCGATTCATCATCGCCGATCGGGGCATCGAGCGAAGCCGGGCGGATGGCGGCCAGGCGCATCTGACGGACACGGGTGGCGGTCATGCCGAGTTCATCCGCCAATTCGTCATCGGTCGGTTCGCGGCCGAGTTCCTCCTGCAATTTCATGCCCACGCGGCGCATCTTGGAGATTTTGTCCACGAGATGCACGGGCAGGCGGATGGTTTTGGACTGGTTGGCGAGGGCGCGCTTGATGGCCTGCTTGATCCACCACGAGCCGTAGGTGGAAAGTTTGCCGCCTTTTTTTGGGTCGAAGCGTTCGACGGCTTTCATCAGGCCGATGTTGCCTTCGCTGATCAAATCCAGGAGCGGCAGGCCGATGCCTTCGTAATCGCGCGCGATCTTCACGACGAGACGGAGGTTTGCCTTGATCATCTGTTCGCGCGCTTTTTTGTCTCCTTTTTTGATGCGTGCGGCCAGCTCGATCTCCTCCAGCGGGGTGAGCAATTTGACCTGGCCGATTTCGCGAAGATAGAGTTTGATGGCGGTGTCGCCGTTGTAACGCTCGGTTTCGTGCCGGATGAAGGCGGTGGTGTCGCCTTCGGGCCTGGGCGGGGCGGGCGGGACGAGGTCCGGCGTGAATGGTTGGGGAGCGGGCGCGGGTTTGGAATCCTTCGCGAGCCGCCGGGGTTTGGACACCTTTATTTTTTTCACCACCATAAATTCAATGCAGATGCCTCACGTTAAGCGCGAAAACCGAACTGGCAAGAAAAAAACGTCCGTTTTATCGCCGATCGCGCGCCAATGAGAGGTAATAGACCAGGGTCAAAATGGAAGTGACGAGCGCGGCGACATAGGTCAAGGCCGCGGCATCCAAAACTTTGCTGACGCCGGCGCGTTCACGCTCATGGACCAGGCCGAGCTGAAACAATTGTACCTTGGCGCGGCGACTGGCGTCGTATTCGACGGGTAACGTCACCAGTTGGAATAAAGCAACAACAGAAAACAGGATGATTCCGGTCCAGATAAAATATGAGAACATGGACGGGGCGATCATCCCCATATTAGCAAGTATAAGACCTGCAATAATGATCAAGCCGCTTGCCGAACTGGCAAAATTAGTTGTCGGCACCATCATCATACGAAAGTTTAGCAAGGCATAGGATGCCTGGTGCTGCAAGGCATGGCCGGACTCATGCGCGGCCACGCCGACGGCGGCGATGCTGCGGCCACGGAAATTGTCTGATGACAAAAAGAGAGCCCGTTTGGTGGGATCGTAATGGTCGGTCAGCCGCCCGGGCACCTCTTCGACCGGGATGTTAATGAGACCGGCACGGTCCAAAATGTCTCGCGCAGCTTGGGCACCAGTGATGCCCGAATCAACAGGAATTTGGCTATACTTGCCGTAGGCATGGGACAATTTTATCTGCGCCCAGATACCGAGCAATAAACCGGGGCCAACGACCAACAGATACAAGGGATTAAACAAATTCCAAAACATCATATAATCAGTTCAGTTGACAACAATTTTGCCGTCAGCATTCAACAGCCAGTATTATGCCAGAGTAAAACATAGGAAAAACCAACAAAATCCGGAAATCCGGATTTAACTTTGCGCCAAGGCGGCACATGCGTAGCAAAAAAAGTGGCACACCTTCACATTTGGAACCATGCCAGAAAGGGTCACGCTTTTCGCGCCACAGGGGATGATCGGCGCATTTTCTTGAGGCGGTTTGCCAATTCGCCCATGGCCTCAACGGCTTCCAGTTTCTTACGGAGGGACAATTTTCTCCAGCGGCGAAGTTGTTCGAGGCGCGCGCCGTCCCAGGTGCCCGAACGCCATGGGTCGTTTCTGGAAGGCTTATTTCGCATCATCCAAACTTAGAATCGCTTTCAGATATTTAATGTCAACCTTATCTTCTGCCCGATTCGCCCTGGTCTTGAGTTTGATAAGTGTCTTTAGAGAAACAAACCGGACCCGCAGGCCGGAAGAGATTGTTTGAATGAGCGCCATCCGATATTCCGAATCAAAGTCGAACGGTTCTGTCATAAAGATATCCACGGGAGTCTGGGGATGCCTGTCACTCCACATTTGCAACACCATCATATTTTTCGTTTTGGATAAACTCTTACGGGCTTTTGAATCCGCAAATTCTTCGACAGTAATCGGTGTCAACGGATTGTACCCAAGCTTTTTTAAGGCTTTGAAGGCCGCAAAAATGTCTTTTTTCTCCAAACGAATAACCAGATCAATGTCATTGGTGAACCGGGCATACCCATGAGCGTTCACCGCCAGACCGCCGACAACCAGATAACGAACTTTTGCCTGATTCAGCGCACCGGCAATCTTTTCAAAGCTCGTCAATTTCATCCACAATGTGCTCGCGTTAAATTTCCAACATCTTCTCGAAGCGGGTGAGGTTTTTCGCTCCGTTGCCGGTGACGAGCGCGACGTCTTCCAACCGTACGCCGCCGATTTCGGGGTAATATAGTCCCGGCTCGACGGTCACGACGTGTCCGGCCTTCAATTTGCCGGCGGAGCTGGAGCCCACACGCGGCATTTCATGGATCTCCAGTCCAAGCCCGTGCCCGGTGCCATGGAAGAAACCTTCCATGTGGCCGTCGCGGCGACCGGTCTTGTAACCGCGACGCACAAAAAAGTCCTGCACCGCTTTGTGGATCTCCGGGGTCGCGGTCCCGGCCCGCATCCTGGCAAAAGCGATTTTCTGTCCCTGCAAGACGGTATCATAGAGTTTGCGGATGGCTTCGCCGGCGCGGCCGCGAACGGCGGTGCGGGTGATATCGCCAAAATAGCCGGTCTTTTGTGATCGCGGAAAAATATCAATGATGATCGGCTCGTTGGCGCGCAACGGGCCGAATCCCCGTTCATGGGGATCACAACCCTGTTTACCGCCGGCGACGATGGTATTGGCCGCAAGCCCGCTGGCCTGCAAGACGGCGCAATCGATGATGGCGCGCAACCGTTCGGAGGTGAGCGGCGAGCCGCGATAGATGAGCCGCCGGCGCTTGTCTATTTTGGAAAGGCGCAAGGCCTGCATCCCCTCGGCCATGCCGACTTCGGCCATCGTCAACGCGGCGGAAATCTTTCGGACCTCGTCGGCATTTTTAAATTCGCGCCGGGGAAACACGTTGGCCTCCGGCTTGACTTTGACGCCGAGCTTTTTCAACTGCCGGGCGAGGCCCAACGGAAAGCTGTCGGGGACCACGACGCGGTGGATTTTTTTCTCGCGCAAGACGTACCGGATGACATGGGCGAATTTCGGCTGCTTGACCCCTTCGCGCCGGAGCTTGCGCTGGATCTCGCTCAAGGAAGCGACGCGACAGTGCGGGGCATTGGCGCGGGCGCGGTCAATCTCCAGGTCGCTCATCACCAGGAGGGGGCGCCGGTCGAGATTGAGGTAGATAAAGGGGTCGGGCACGAACAAGCCGGTGGCATACAGCATGTTCGCGTCACGCTCACTGTCAGCAACGATCAATAAAGCTTCGCTCATCTTTAAACCGCACCTCACGGATAGCGGATTCCATGAGTCACTTGTTTCCGATCTGCGTCAGGCCGCGGTCACGTTCCGAATAATCTGTCGCCGGCATCGCCAAGGCCCGGCAAAATATAACCGCGTTCATTCAATTTTTTGTCCACGGCGGCCGTGAAAACCGGCACGCGCGGATAATGGCTGCGCACAAACCTGATGCCTTCCGGCGCTGCGACCAGGTTGACGAGGCGGACATGCCGCGCGCCCTGTTCCACCAATAAATCAATGGCGGCCACGGCGCTGCCGCCGGTGGCCAACATCGGATCAATCAATACCACTTCAAAGTTTCCGAGATTTTTTGGAAAACTTTTGTGATAAAACTGCGCTCGCAATGTCGTCTCTTCCCGCTTCAAGCCAATGAAACCCACCCGCGCGTGCGGAATCAACTGTAAAATTGAATCCAACATTCCCAGGCCGGCGCGCAGGACCGGAACCAGCACAATTTCGCGTTCCAACCGGAATCCGGCGGCCGGGGCCAGCGGCGTCTGCACGGAAATTTTTTTCAAACCGAAATTACGTGTAGCTTCATAAATCATCAAGGACGCGATTTCGCCGAGTAAACGGCGGAATTCCTGCGGACGCGTCTGTTTATCGCGCAGCCGCGCAAGATTGTGTTGCACGAGCGGGTGCGCGATGACGGTAACCCTCTTCATTTAGTCGGACGGCGGCAACCAAAGATAATAACGCTGGCCGGCCACCAGTTTTGGGAGCTCCACTCCGAAGTCGAATTTGATTTCGGGCGCCTTGCCGCTTTGACCGAACATGGAAAGAAGGTCTGAAATATCATAGCGTTCGCGATATTCGACCAGATTGGCGTCCGGAATGCCGGCGATATCCTTGGTCTTCTCGACCGCGTCATCAAAATTTCCGACCTGGTCCACCAGCCCATAATCGAGCGCCTGTTGGCCGGAAAGAACGCGGCCATCGGCAATGCTCTCCCAATTCGGCGCGAGGGTTTTGCCGTCCTTGCCGTTCGCCTGGTTGGCGGCTGTCCGGCCGGCGCGAACCACATCCTTGAATTGCTGGAAGGTGTCATTGACCAGATCCTGCACCATTTGATGTTCCTCGGCCGGGACTTCATTGGTTTCGCGCATCGGACTGAGCATGTCTTTAAACTTGCCGCTCTTGTAAACCACCGGCGCGACGCCGACTTTATCCATGAGGCCGCGATAATTGATCCCCTCCATGATCACGCCGATGCTGCCGGTCAGGGTCAAGCGATTGGCAACGATCCAACGGCTGGCGCAGGAAATATAGTATCCGCCGCTGGCATCCAGGCTGCCCATCGAACAGATGACGGGTTTGGCGTCTTTGCCGCTTTGAAATTTTATCATCAACTGGTTGATCTGGTCCGAAGCCATGACTTCGCCGCCGGGAGAATCCACTTTGAGGATGACGGCTTTGACACGCGGGTCGTTCCTGGCGCGGTCCAATTGGGCGCGGATAACATCCACCATAGTATTGCCGGCCTGATCGGCGGTCTCACTGGTGATAATGCCTTCGAGCGGGATGACGGCGATTTCGTTGTGTGAATCATTGTCTTTGGTGATGACCTCGTCGAGGCGGGGGCCGACTT
>Ga0206862_1090_pt1 | contig 23425 bp, 25 predicted proteins | sample Alteio_BWOrgCont_43_FD_152625 | JGI IMG/M metagenome (GOLD analysis project Ga0206862, IMG submission 152625) | Enriched cells from forest soil in Barre Woods Harvard Forest LTER site, Petersham, Massachusetts, United States -... | ecosystem: Environmental > Terrestrial > Soil > Temperate forest >... | reverse complement strand
CATAAGCCCCCCAGTACGCTCTTGCTTGTAATCCGACATCTGCTAGCGTGAAAAGAATAGAGGCAGATGGGCTTTTCTTTAATAAAGGAAATGTGGCTTGTGTTAACAAAAAAGCACTGTTTAAATTCACCTGCATCACTTGCTGCCATTGATCTAAGGGATAATGTTCGATGGGGCAAAGACTGCCCAGCATGGCCGCATTATGAATGACCGCATCCAGACGTCCAAAATGTTGATGAATATTATTTGCGAGATCTTGATAATCTTGGTGGGTTGCGTTGGCAAGATTAAAAGGATACAAGGCAGGTTTGGGATAATTCAACTGTTCAATTTCATCGTACAACGATTCAAGTTGTTTGACGGTCCGTGAAAGTAAAATGACCGTTGCCCCTTGTGCTGCACATCCTTTAGCCACTGCACGACCGATACCACGAGAAGCGCCGGTAATTAATAATATCTGATCTCTTAAAAAAGGGGGCGCTGACGATGTATGTGCAACAGAGGAAGAGTTTATCGGGGACGATGGTTTCGCATTAGACGATGTATTCATCCAGAAATATTAACACAAACAATATTAAGTTATTCAAATAATTTTATTTCATAAAACAGACAAAATTCCCATACATTGTTATAATGTCGAGGACAGAAACTTTTTTTCTAAATAAAGAGACGCTTGTGGTTAAAATTATTCGCCAATGGTTTAATCGATATTTCTCTGATCCAGAAGCTGTTCTTTTATCTTGCATTCTGATACTTGGTTTTGGACTAGTCTTTTTGTTTGGTGGCATTTTAGCCCCGGTATTAGTCAGTCTCGTATTTGCATATTTGTTGGAATGGGTAGTAAAGCGTTTACAAAAATTAAATATTCCTAGGCTTCCCGCGGTTCTGATTGTATTTATAGGCTTTTTAGCTTTGTTTTTATTGGCAATATTTTTCATCATGCCGTTGATTTGGCATCAATTAGTTGCCTTATTTCAAGATCTCCCAACCATGCTCACAAAAGGCGAAAAAATTCTTTTAGAATACACAAATAAATATCCAGAGATACTTTCCCCGGATCAATTACAAGAGGTGGCAAGTTCCGCGGTGTCCGACGTTCGCGTCTGGGGAAAAGCGGGTTTAGCCGCATCCATTTTTTATATTTCTAGTGTATTAACTTGGCTTGTTTATTTGGTATTAATGCCTTTGTTGTTGTTCTTTTTCTTAAAAGATAAGGATCAAATTTTAAAATGGTTGAGCGGATTTTTACCCAGGAAGCGTGGCGTATTAAGACAAGTATCACGCGAAGTGAACGATCAAATCGGCAATTATATACGAGGAAAAATATTTGAAATTATTATCGTTGGCATTGTCACGTATATTGCTTTTTGGTTTTTTGGTTTACAGTATGCAGCGTTACTAGGTTTTTTAGTTGGCTTATCCGTTCTCATTCCCTATGTCGGCATTGTGGTTGTGTCAATACCTGTCATTTTGGTGGCTTATCTGCAATGGGGTTTTAATTCACCCTTTGGATATTTTTTAATTGTGTATGCACTCATACAAGGATTAGATGCAAATCTTTTAGTCCCAGTCTTATTTTCTGAAGCGGTAAATTTGCATCCCGTGGCAATTATCGTGGCTACACTCTTTTTTGGCGGAATTTGGGGCTTCTGGGGAATATTTTTTGCCATTCCTTTAGCAACGCTTATTAAAGCGGTTATCAATGCTTGGCCTAAACATTCGGAAGCTTAACATTGAGTGAATAAGCGGGTTGAGTGGGTTGCGGAACACCCGCCGCAACCTCTGGTTTCTTTGCTGCCACATGATTCTTAAATCCTGGAACAAAGTTCCTAAAAACCTCACAATTCACGCAATGCCTATCAAAATATTCTGCAACAGTCGCTGCCGTGGGTCTTTTGGCTGGATCTTCTTGTAAAAGCGCTGAAATTATGGTGCTTAATGGTTCATTCAATGATTTCGGACAATCCTCAAGGATTGCAAAAGGTTTTGCTATTGTTTCTTTACTCGGATCTTTTCCGGAAACAATTTCCCAAATCGTGACACCTAAACTATAATTATCGGAAGCTTTACTATATTCTCCATTTGCTAGGACTTCAGGCGCCATCCATGCTTTAGTTCCCACAATTTTAGATTTTTCTACCCTAAAACCATCTTGTTCTAGTTGTCGATTTTGTAATTTTATGGCGAAACCAAAATCTGAGAGTTTGACCGAAAAGTCACGGTTCACTAGAATGTTTCTTGATTTGATATCTCGATGAAGAACGTTTTCCTGATGAATAAAAAGCACCGCATTGATCAGATCTCTAATCATTTGAATTCGCATTTTCCAGTCAAGCTGGGATTTTTGTAGAACGCGATTAAGGGAGCCACGCTTCATAAGTTCCATAACGAGATATTTTTTTGATGGACATTGTTCAGTTTTTTCTGTTTGTCCGTGACCATAAAATTGTACAATGTTTTTATGACGCATTTGTGCCGCCATCAAAATTTCATTTGCATGCGGATCTTCACCACTGACATGAACAGGCGGATCCTGCAGAATTATTTTGACAGCGACCCTAATATTGCGCCATATACCTTCATGTACTGCACCGAAACTCCCATTCTTTAATAATTTACCCCATTGAATTTCTTGTGGTGAAATACGAGGAACATAAAGTTGGTGGTCGTCTACAATACTATTTTGAACTTCAGTGAGCATCGATCTCAATTTTTGTTTTGCGAGTTCATCTCCTTTCTCTGCGCCTCTTTGATAATCATCGAAAGCCTTTGTGAGATCTACTTTTACTCCAAATTTACCACATCTATACATTTCGGCAAGCCAAAATAAAGAACAAACATCTTGCTTTTCGGCCAATGCTTCATGCAATTGAATGGCTTGTTTGATACTTTGAGGGTCGCCTCCATTTTCAAATTCATTTTCTAACTCAAACGCAAGACGGAATTGTGCTTGGGAATGATCTTTCGACGCGGACATTTGTAAATATTCACGTCCTTTTTTGAGATCTTGGGTGGCTTGGTGTGGAGACAGATACTTGAGTGCAATTTGATATGATGCATTCACATGACCCTTTTCGGCCGCCATTTGAAGGTATTCTCCTGCTTTTTTGCTATCTTTCTCCGCCCCGGATCCACCGTTAAGCATTCCGGCAAGCTTGTATTGCGATTCTGTATGGCCTTGTTCTGCAGCTTTTTGATAATATTCTCGGGCTTTTGGAAAATTTCTATGATCATTATCATATATTTGTGCAACAGTATATTGAGCAACTCGGTGACCATTATCAGCGGCCATTTCGAAGTATCCAAATGATTTTTGCTTTGTTTTAAGTGCTTTTATGTTGTGTTTTATTAAACTACTATTAGGGGCACTTTCAGATTTGGGCCAATCATGATACATGCAGCCCACTTCATATTGGGCTGCTGCGTCTCCCAGTTCTGCAGCTTTTAAAAAATAAGTTAAAGCTTTTTGTGGGTTTTTAGGAATTTTTCCTTGGCCATTGTAATATATGTACGCAAGATTCATAGATGCATATAGATGACCCAGCTGAGCGGCTCTTGCATACCATTTTATGGCAATTGCATCATTCTTGGTGATATTTTCAATGGTGTCAAGGGTTGCCTCAGTATCGAAAGCAAAAGCCAGCGAATATTGCGCTGCAGAATTTCCCTGGGTAGCCGCACTCTTTAAATATTTTAATGCTTTAGTATGATCTTTCGTGATGCCTTTTCCTCGGAGGTATTTAAGACCAAGTGCATCTTGAGCTGCACTATCCCCCGCATCGGCTTTTCGAGTGAGTTCCGCGATGTCTTCGTGCGTATCTAACTCTTTTTCCTTTTTTTCTGTAATTTCAGGTTTTGTCTCTTTAGATTTTGATTCGAAACTAGACTGAGCTGTCAGTTTATTTTGAGCATCCGCATGGCCTTGTTCTGCAGCTTTTTGATAGTATTCTAGCGCTTTTTGGGTGTTTTGATCAATGCCGAATCCTTCCTCAAACATGCAGGCGACCTTGAATTGAGCTTTAGGATGACCTCTCATTGCAGCCACATGATAGTATTCAAAAGCTATTTTCTCATCTTCCACAATTTGCCCTAAACCAAGATGGAACATCAAACCGACTTCGTATTGTGCTTCTGGGGCACCTTGCTCTGCGGCCTTTTGGTAATAATAAAAAGCCCAATTAATATTTTGAAAAATTTTTCCTTGACCATTTTTATATATCTTTGCCAGTTTTAAATAAGCACTTGTATACCCTTGTTGAGCGGCTTTCCCATACCAATAAAGCGCTGTTTCGTCATTTTTTGTTACATTGTCGATAAATTCTTCTTTTGCAGTACTATCAAATAACAAACCAAGCATAAATTGTGCATGCGAGTGCCCTGCATTTGCTGCATTTTGTAAATATTCGAAGCCTTTTGTTGGATTTTTTTCGATTCCTTCACCAGACAGGTATCTTTCCCCAAGCTCACATTGTGCAACCACATCGCCTGTGAGCGCTTTCCAGATGAGTTCTGCAATGTTGTTAAAACTTTGTTCTGCTAGATGAATGGGATTTATTGTTGAAGTGGTCTCTGAAGTTTCAGTTGATCCAGCAGTGGCCATATTTTGTATCAATGGTTCAAATGCGATCATAAAGTTCCCCAACTCGTATTTTATACATTGTTTAATAGGCACATCTTAGAACAGAACCTAATCGTTCGACAAGTTTTCAATCTCGTTTGGTTCTAAATCTTTCCATTTGCCGGGTCTTAAAAATCTGGGTAAAGTAATCGGTCCGAAACGAACACGAATCAATCGACTTACCTTGACTCCTTGCGATTCCCAGAGGCGCCGCACTTCTCGATTTCGACCTTCGTGCAATATCACATGATACCAAGTATTTGCGCCTTCCCCCCCTGCGAAGGATATTTCATCAAAATGTGCCATCCCATCTTCCAAACGTACCCCACGTTTTAACCGTTGTAACACGTCTTCTTGTACCCGGCCCAATACGCGCACCGCATATTCTCTCTCAATTTCCGAGGAGGGATGCATTAAACGATGGGCGAGTTCGCCGTCTGTGGTAAAAAGCAAAAGGCCCGAAGTATTAAAATCCAGGCGTCCAATTGAAATCCAACGTCGATTACGTAGGGAGGGGAGTGCATCAAAAACAGTGGGTCTACGTTCTTCATCTTGTCGTGAGCAAATTTCACCCGCCGGCTTATGATACATAATGACGCGCGCGCTTGGCTTTTTTACGAATTTAAGTTTTACTGCTTTGCCATCGAGGGTGAGTTTATCGTTTTCTGAAACGCAATCCGCGAGTTCAGCGACTTGACCGTTTACGGTGATGCGACCTGCTCGAATCCAACCTTCAATTTCTCGACGCGATCCAAACCCCAAACGCGCCAATACTTTTTGAATTCTCTCTCCGCGATTTTTCATAGTGTTGAATCATTATTAATAAAATTTAGTGGATTTTATCCGTCATGTTCGTTTCGTCAAGATCCATTTCGTCTTCAGGATAAGCTTCGGAATCTTCTTCGCTTGCTTCCATTTCGGTTTCAATCGCTTGTTTTTCATTCGGGACGCTCCGAAGTTCTATTCCCACACGTTTTAAAGCTTCTAGTGCCGCTTCCGGCAGTTCAACAGAATCCAAATTCATGATTTCTGGCAAAGAGGGCAATTCTTCTAAACTTTTTAAACCGAAGTAATCCAAGAAATTTTTAGTGGTTGCATATAAAGCAGGCCTTCCCGGGACTTCTTTGTGTCCGACCACGCGGATCCATTCGCGTTCTTCCAATAACGTTTTAAAAATGGAAAGACTTAAGCTCACGCCTCGAATTTCTTCAATTTCGCCACGCGTAATGGGTTGTCGATAAGCAATTAAAGCCAAAGTTTCAAATAAAGCGCGTGAATATTTGGGTGCTTTTTCTTCCCATAATCTTGCGACCACCGGGGCCCATTCTAATTTCACATGAAATTGATACCCGCTGGCTATTTCGACTAAAGTGATACCACGGGGTTCACAACTGTCTTGTAATTCTTTCAAAGCAACCCTTAATTCTTTCTTAGTGGGTTTTTGAAAATCTACAAACAATTTGAGCATTTCTTCTTCAGAAATAGGGCGACCGGCCGCTAAGATAATGGCTTCCAACAATGCGGGCAAGCTACTTACCGTGGGGGAAGCGACGGGGGTTGCAGGGGAGGAATCGGGCAAGACATCCTCTGCTGTAGCTTCCATTGCTTCAGAAGAGGTTAGTGCTTGTGAATCTACTAAATCTATGGATTCTAATTTGGTTTCTTCTAACATCCAGGCACCCTTATATAAATTGGACCAAAATTTTCGTTTTGTACTAATTCAATCATACTTTCTCGCGTCAATTCCAAAATTGCAAGAAAAGAGACTACAATGCCAAGCCGTCCTTCTTCCATATTAAAAAATGAGACGAATTCGATAAATTGTTCCCCTTTCAGGCGTGCGAGAATATCAGACATTTTTTCTCTGACAGATAAACCTTCTTTAGCGACTGTGTGAACGGCCTTGAGATCGGCTTTGTTCAAAACATCTTTAAACGCCAACAAAACATCGCGCAAATCCACTTCTGGATGAATTTTGATTCGCTCAATGTTTTCTGCAGACGCTTGGACAAAAAAGATATCTCGTCCCAATCGCGGTAGTTTGTCCAGATGTTCAGCAGCTTGCTTGAATCGCTCATATTCCTGTAAACGTTTTACCAATTCGGCGCGAGGATCAAGGGCTTCCTCGGTTTCGCTGGGCGGTCTTGGCAACAGCATACGAGATTTAATCTCAGTTAAGAAGGCCGCCATTTCTAAATAATCTGCTGCTAATTCTATGCGAAAAGTGGTCATTACATCCATATATTCCATGTATTGCCGTGTGATGTCGGCCACTGGAATATTTAAAATATCGATATTATGTTTTTTAATCAGATATAAAAGTAAATCGAGGGGTCCTTCAAAGACTTCCAGAATCACTTCCATTGCATCTGGAGGGATATAGAGATCTTGTGGTAGATTGAGTAAAGTTTGGCCACACACTCGTGCAAGCGGGGTTTGTGCCTCCAGCGGGGTTTGTCCCTCTAGCGGCGTTTGTACTTCATCTGAAATGCCAGAGCTTTCCGAAACGCTTATGTCTGCATTCTCTGTCGTTTCTCTGGTTTCTGAAATTTGCTTAGTATCCAAAACGAGAGACACTTCAGTTTCTAAGTCTAATTCCAACATCTAAAAACACTCACTCATGCTATTCCGACTATTCTGATAAACCCATACATTGCTTTACCTCTTTCAATGTCTTTTGTGCAACTTCACGTGCGGCTTCAGCCCCTTGTTTCAATAGCGCCCGCACCTCCCTTGGATTCTCTTGGTATTCTTGTGCTTTGGCGCGAATAGGTGCTTGTTCCGCTAATACGGCGTCTATCACTGGACGCTTACATTCTATACATCCAATCCCTGCGGTTCGACAACCTACTTGGACCCACTCCTGGACTTCAGAATTGGAGTAAACTTGATGAAACCGCCAAACCGGGCATTTTTCAGGTTCGCCAGGATCGCTTCTTCGCACGCGAGCGGGGTCGGTTGGCATGGTTTTTAGTTTGTGCTCAACGGACTTGGGATCCTCACGTAATTCAATCGTATTGTGATAGGATTTTGACATTTTTTGCCCATCCAGTCCAGGCATTTTTGAGCTTTTTGTGAGCAAAGGACGTGGTTCGGGCAACACGGGAGTTTGTTCCCCTTTTGCGTATAGATGATTAAAATGACGTGCTATTTCTCGCGTCAGTTCAATGTGAGAGATTTGATCCTCTCCCACAGGAACGCCATTTGCTTTGTAAAGCAAAATATCTGCCGATTGTAGAACCGGATAGCCTAAAAAACCATGCGTTGCCAAATGCTTTTCCTTTAATTTTTGCTTGAGCTCTTTGTACGTGGGCACGCGCTCCAACCAACTGAGGGGCGTTAGCATAGAAAGCAATAAGAAAAATTCCGCATGTTCGGGTACGTGTGATTGTATGAAGAGTGTCGCTTGACGAGGGTCAAGACCTGCACCCAACCAATCCAAGATAATTTCTGAGGTATTGGTACTTATCTTATCTGGATGTTCATAATCCGTGGTTAACGCATGCCAATCTGCTGCAAAGAAAAAACATCGATTATCAGACTGCAATTTTATCCAGTTTTTTAAGGCGCCATGATAATTTCCGAGATGTAACCGACCCGTTGTTCTCATGCCAGAGACAATACAGTGATTTTTTGGCAAAATTTCGATATCATACATGTTGGTACAGCCCGACCTCTGTCCTTGGGAAAATAATAGGACAATATTCACTTTACACTGCAATGTCAGGTAAGTACAGCGGATATGCCAATTGTTGGGTAGGGGCCTTAATGTACGAAAATGCCCAAAGATGGACGTTCTGAGAAATGCCTAAAGATGGGCGTTCTCTGAACAGTGTTAGAGCATTTACCGCAATGCGTATGGTTGGAGTTTAATCCTATAGATCTTTAGAGAGAGAGCCTAATGAAAATTTTGTTTGAATTCTTTCCAATAATTGCTTTTTTCATCGCCTATAAATGGGGCGGAATTTACTGGGCGACTGGGGTTGCCATGGCTGCTAGCCTTGTGCAAGTCGCTTGGTCTCGTTATAAGCATCGGCGATTTGAAATATTACCGCTCGTTACCTTAGGCGTCATTCTTATTTTAGGGGCTGCCACTTTACTATTAAAAGATGAGTATTTCATTAAATGGAAGCCAACGGTCGTTTACTGGGTATTGGCATTGGTGTTTCTGGCCAGTCATTTTGTCGGCAGCAAAAAAACCATTATTCAACGTTTAGCTGGAGCAAATATTACTTTGCCGCTCTTGATATGGCGTCGTCTTAATATCAGTTGGGTTCTATTTTTTATTTGCATGGGAATATTGAATCTTTATGTGGTTTATCACTTTAATACCGACACTTGGGTAAACTTTAAATTGTTTGGAACCTTAATTTGTACCTTAATTTTTATTATTGGACAGGGCATTTATATGTTTAAACATCAGTCTACCTCACCCACTTCACAAGAAGGGCAAAAGGAGTAGGAGAACACTCGATGATAACCCCGATTGAGAGAACAAATGCGATTGAAGAGCGTTTAAAGAAAGCCTTGCAACCGAGCTTTTTAAATGTGCGCGACGATAGCCGGCATCACGTGGGTCATCCTGGCGCCGCAGGGGGAGGACATTATAGTGTCACCATTGTGAGTGCTGCATTTGAAGGTAAAAATCTATTACAACGTCACAAACTGGTTTATCAAGCGTTGGAGGGATGGATTGGTAAAGAAATCCATGCGATCCAGATTAATGCAAAAACCCCTGCGGAACATTAGGGCCGAGCGAAATATCAACAGGCACAGGTCCCAGTGCATAGATATATTCGAGTGATTAGAAATATTAAAGCAATATTTATTACAGCCCCATCTTGGCCTATTGCAATTCCCTCGAATTATTAAACAGGTGGTCGACAGGATTTCCAAAGAAAATAGCTAAAAATGAGTCCTTTTAATAAGGAACTTTTGCAATTTTAGGCGGTCGCAAGAAGTAGAGCCCTACTTCTTACGAGGCCTAAAATGGGTGTGGCAACAGAAGACTTTGATCCTGAAACGGATATCATTGTCTATGTTAAAAATTCAATCGCAAACGCTTATGGATCGAATCGATCATCTCGATCTTCCACGTCTCAAAAATTGCAGGACCCTGCTCGTGTTCGACAAGTCGTGCAGCAAAACCTCTCTCGCAGGTTAGAAAAATATTTCAATCAACAACTCAAAAAGCAAACGTCGAATGGCAATCCAGAAAGATTAATAGAATTAGCCTCCCGATTGCAGGGAAAAGTGTTTGATAAAATCAAAACATTAAATCCAAGCCATGAAAATGATCACGCGAAACAAACGTTATTAAAAGAAGAAAAATACCATATGGAACTATTTCAAGCAGCTTTATTTGGTGCTTTACAAAAATACCTTCAACAAGAAAAATTTAAACAAATGGTAAAAAAACTAAGGCAAAAGAAACGAGAATTTTTTCTTAAAAGGCGACATAAGAAAAAAATAAAACAGATCTTAGAAAGAGAACAAGAAATACGTCGCATGAGCGAAGAAGAAAACAAAGAAGAAGAAAACAGCGCAAAGGAAGCACAAGCAAGGCTTCGTGCAATACGGTTAGAAGTAGAACGATTGTTCGAGGGACGGGCAATGAGATACCAGCATGAATCTTATTTGTCTGTATTGACTGAGGCAGAAATCATTGCTGCCATTAATAATACAGAAAACTTTGGAGCGAATGTGCGTCATCTGATGTCAGACTTATATAAAAATATAGGGATGTTAGAAAACATGTCCTCACAAGAAAAAGAATCATTTAGAGCGGACATCGAAGCATTCAAACAAAATCTTCTTGAAATATATACAACAATGCCTTTAACCGAGGCGGAACAAAAACGTATTCTTCTGAAATTTGAAACAGAAATTCTTGGTCAACTCGATACCTGGAAAGAAAACTGTAAACAATATATAGATAATACCAATCCAGCAGAAGTTGAAAAACTAGAAAATTGTTTCTCACAAATTTCTTCTGGGTTAATAAGTTGGGCACGCAAAGAACCCATTTTACCTATGGATGCCATATCTCTGCAGAAGTCCACAGAGATACTTCGAGAAGAAGCAGAGACGGCGGCAAGAGCGGCTAAGGAAAAGGAATCTGCGTCAGGGATGGAAAGTGCGTATTCACTGCATAAGACGCGCGAGCAAACCGAAGCGCCCTCAAAAGCGCAAAGAGAGAAGGTGGAAGTAAAGCCAGAGCCAGGGAAGCAAAAAAAAAGAATCTAAACCAACTGCTTTCTAAAAGCATTGAGGGTGGTTTTGTAATCCCCTCTTTTGTCAAAAATAGCAGAGCCCGAAACAAAAGTATCTGCGCCCGCTTCTTTTGCTAATGCAATGGTCTCTAAATTAATACCACCATCCACTTCTAATCGAACAGATTTACCCGATGCATCGATCGCTTTTCGAGCGGCTCGAATTTTACTTAACACCGCAGGAATAAAAGTTTGTCCAGAAAAACCAGGATTGACAGTCATGAGCAATAAGATATCACATGCCTCCATAACGTGCGGCAACAAAGAGAGTGGTGTGGCTGGATTAAAAGCAAGCCCCGCTTGGCATCCGAGTTCTTTAATTAAACGCAAACTTCGATCGATGTGTTCGCTCGCTTCAGGATGGAAAGTGATGGAGGAGGCCCCCGCCTTTGCAAACATCGTAATTAAGTGGTCGACGGGTTTTACCATCAAATGAACATCAATAGGTGCCTGAATGCCATAATCACGCAAAGACTGGCAGATGACGGGACCGAATGTTAAATTTGGAACGTAATGATTATCCATCACATCAAAGTGGATCCAATCCGCTCCGGCCTCCAAAACAGCCTCTACTTCTTGTCCAATTCGGGCCCAATCCGCGGATAAAATGGAAGCGGCGATGATGTAAGAAGATGTCATAGTGTTTACCTTTTGATCTTAAACGCAAGCCGATTCTTTATTTTAGCAAATTTCGCCTTCACATCTGGACTGTCTTAATTTACAGTCTTTCTACCGGGGCATGTCCTATACTATTAAGACTATTCAAGTTAGCATTCACCATGTGCCAAATAGCGAGATCAAACGATAGAGGAAAAAACAAAAATAAGATAAAACAATTGCTGATTGTTTTATCTTGTTTTCTATCATGCTTCCTCCCAGCGCCTTTATATTGTGCAGGTGAGGAACCCTCAACGAATGTAAACGCATCTCCGGCATCTACGTATGCCATAGAAGATTCTGTCATCACACAAATCCTTAAGAAAAAGCTTGCAGAAGATCTCAGAATCACTTCTCCAAATATTACCGTTCAGACCAATGAAGGGATTGTTGTTTTAACAGGCACTTTTGATGCAAAATCAGAAGCGGCTGCTGCCATCGAAGATATTATTTCTACGCCTGGTGTACAAGATATCGATGTGTCTGAAATCACTTTATCGACAGGCGTGGATCCGACATTTGATGACGTTGTGATTATCGCAAGAATTAAAGGATTATATCTTCGATATAGGATATTTGGACTCAATCCAATTAGTATTATAACCATTGAAAGCAGAGACGGTGTAGTATTTTTAACAGGGGCAGTGGACGATCTAGCACAACGAGAGAGAGCGATAGAATTGGCGAGAACCGTGCCGAATGTGAAAAAAGTCATTCCTAATATACATATTAAATATTAAAATTAATCGAAATGAATGTACCCACAGCATTTTGAGTTGTGACAAGGCAAAGAATCTATTAGGGTATAACCAAAACATTCAAAGGTGTTGTGGACAATTGATAGTCATAGGGGGGTGCTGCAGTCACAACGTCTAAAGGCGTGACAGTTTCAGGAATTGTAGTGCTACGTATCACAATGGTTCTTGGAATTAAATCTGCAGAAACCACATCCGGTTTACTGATTTCTTCAAAAGCAACAATCTTTCCATAATTATCCCATAGAATGTTATCGTAATACCATCCGATATGTTTTCCTGAAAAAGTATAAACAGCATTATTGATATCAACATAAGCCACGGGATTACCCGTGGAAGCCAAATATAAGATGGGTCTGTCCGTTGTGCCATTGCCTGTATCTAAAACAGAAGATACATTGCCTGTTTCATCATAGAAATAGAGTAAGTTGGCAGAACAGACCTGGGAAAACACCATAATTAAGGTGGCAAATAGTAATTTTAAAATAATTTTCATCATTTATGGACGCACTCACAATTCTTTTGTTTCTTTGCGAATAAAAAATAAAATGATAAAAATTGCAAAACAGAGGATAGATATAAAGAAAAGAATTTTCGCCATAAAAGTAACGGCAACAACAACGCCCGTAAAACCGAGTACCCCGGTTGCAATTGCAATGAGTAAAAAGATAATAGACCATAGTAACATGTCGTTGTCTCCCTTTTTCTGCGGTTTTTCTGCTTACTTTAAATATAGCAAATGATCAATCAAGTTTTATGAATAGGTAACTACACTGAATACTTTCTGAACTATATTTAATGGTGCGATGGCACTGCACAAATATCGAAAAAAGAGAGATTTTTTAATCACCCCGGAACCTAAAAAAAATAGCTCCAAAAAAGTCTTTCGTTCTATTTTTGTGGTTCAATTACACGATGCCTCGCATTTGCATTACGATTTTAGACTTCGAATGGGTAGGGTATTGAAATCCTGGGCAATACCAAAGGGGCCTTCTCTCAAAACTACGGATAAAAGGCTCGCCGTTGAAACCGAGGATCATCCCTTAGAATATGCAAATTTTGAAGGAGTTATCCCAGAAAAACAATATGGCGCTGGGTTAGTTTTAATTTGGGATAAAGGGACTTTTAAAAATCTAAGTGTTCATCAAAATAAGCGATTATCCATTCAGAAGGCCTATGAAAGAGGCCATATGATGTTCGAACTGAATGGAGAGAAATTGAAGGGAAAATTTCTTTTGCAGCATCTAAACACCTTCGGTCCCAAGAGCTGGCTATTGATTAAGCTCAAAGATGAATTTGCAAGCAAGATCGATATTATCAAAAAAATGCCTAAATCTGTTATCAGTGGGATTTCATTACAGGATTATGAGAGATATCGTAAGACCACAAAATGATTAGGGTGTGTCGGGAGGGCCGCCCGCCCCACGCCCCCGAGTTTTATTTTGCTCTATACTTAAATAATACGTATTACCTATAACAGAGTATGACGATGGCAACAAGACCCATTTGGAGTGGTACAATTTCTTTCGGATTGGTGTCTATCCCCGTATCATTATTTTCTGGAGAACAATCAGAACGTGCACATTTTCACTTATTAGATAAGCGGAACGATGCACGTATTCATTATGAAAGAGTGAATGAAGTAACAGGCAAAAAAGTACCCTGGGAAGAGGTTGTCAAAGCCTATGAGTTTGAAAAAAATAATTTTGTGATTGTGGATGAGAAACAACTTGAAAATACAAACACAAAAGAGTTTAAAACCATTGAAATTACGGAGTTTGTAGAAAAAAATTCAATTGAGTTTCCTTTTTTGAATAAGCCCTATTATTTAGTTCCTTCAAAGGGCGGTGAAAAAGGGTATCATCTACTGTTGAAAATTTTAAATGATAGTAAAAAAGCAGCTATTTCCAAAATGATGATAAAAACAAAACAACATCTTGCGGCTATCGTGCCTTATCATCATGTTTTATTATTAGATATGATGCGTTTTTTAGACGAAATTCGTAAACCAGAAGAATTTTATTCCGACAAGGTTAAAAATTCTAGCAAAGCCACTGGAAGAACGGCAAAGAAGTTCGCAAGCGAAGTCACCGCTCAGGAAGTCAAAATTGCCAATCAATTGATAGAAAGCATGACGGGAAAATGGGACCCCGAAAAATACCGCAATGAGAGCAACGAAATTTTGCGTAAAGCAATCACGCAAAAAATTAAAAAAGGTAAATCGATTGTCGTAGCAGAAAAAGCAGAGAAGCCTGGCCAGAAAGCATCAGGAAAAGTGGTAGATTTTATGGAGTTGCTTAAAAAAAGTGTAAAAGAACGAGAAAAGAAGAAGAAAACATCGCAGAAAAAAACAGCCCATAAAAAGTAAATGCTTAAAAGAATTCGTTTAAACGCACAAGGGAGAATGATTTGAATAAAAAAAATCAAAATTTTCCAACACAATTTAAGCCAGAACTTGCTTATCTAGCAGATAAAACACCTGCAGGCCATCAATGGATCCATGAAATAAAATATGATGGCTATCGAGCCTTGTGTATGATTAAAGATAACATTGTATCGCTTGTTTCAAGAAACGGAAACGATTTAAGTGAAAGCTTCCCGAACGTTGCTCAAAGTCTAAAGCATTTTCCTTTTAAAAAGTCAATTTTAGATGGTGAGTTGGTTGTTTTAAATGAAACAGGAATTAGCAATTTTCAGTCATTGCAGAATATTTTATCCGATGCGCGTTTACATGAAAGTGCAACTCTATTTGTTTTTGATATTCCCTTCTTGAACGGAGAAAATTTGACGGGTTTACCGCTTAAAGAAAGAAAAAAAATATTGAAAGCAACGTTTAAACAATGGAAGAAACCACATCCAAATATTATTTTAACAGACTACATTAAAGGAAAAGGACCAGAAACATTTAAAGAAGCCTGTAAACAATCTTTAGAAGGTATTATATCAAAAAAACTAACCAGCAGTTATGAACAAAAACGCTCTCACGCTTGGCTTAAATCGAAATGTATTTCTCGGCAGGAGTTGGTGATTGGCGGGTATACAAAACCTAAAGGAACGCGTACAGGTTTTGGGGCTTTATTATTGGGGTATTATGAAAATAGAAAATTTATTTATTGTGGTAAAGTGGGTACAGGCTTTGATGCTACGACGCTGGAAGAAGTTTATGCTAAAATGAAACCTTTGACCCAAAAAAAATGTCCTTTTACGGAGTTACGTGACTCGCAGAGAGCATCGAGCGCGCGCTTTTTTTCAGAAGCTCATTGGATAAAACCAAAACTTGTCGCCGAAATTAAATTTACTGAATGGACAAAAGACAATTTATTGCGGCATCCAAGCTTTGTTGGTTTGCGATTTGATAAAAAAGCTTCGGATGTGCATCGAGAAAATTAAAGATCGCGTGCCTTTGGTTCTAGGTAAAATAATGATGGATAATTTCATAATTGAAGGTGTTCACATCACGCATCCGGATAGGATAATAAAATCTACCGGTATTCTAAAAAAACAATTGGTGGCCTATTATCATAGCGTCAGTGATTTAATCTTACCTTATTTGATAAATCGACCACTGGTGTTATATCGTTGTCCGGAAGAGAGCGATTGTTTCTTTCAAAAACATCATACCAAAGCTTTCGATAAATCCGTTTATAGCATCGATATTCGTGAAGAAGGAAAAGAAAAAAAGGCACCTTATTTAATGATTAAAAATAAACGGGGATTAATTGCTTTAATTCAATTTGGAACCGTTGAGTTCCATGCCTGGGGATCGAATGTAAAATCTATTGAGAAACCAGATCAAATCACTTTTGATCTCGATCCCGATATTTCCGTGCCTTGGAAACAAGTTGTTGACACGGCCTTTTTATTGAAAGATATTTTTGAACAATTGAATTTAAAATCTTTTGTTAAAACCAGCGGGGGAAAAGGTTTGCATGTCGTTATCCCTGTTAAGCCGACACAACGTTTTGACGAAGTAAAATCTTTTGCGCATGCCATTGCATTGTTTTTACAAAATGCATACCCCAATCAATATACCGATAATCCTCTCAAAGCGAAAAGAAAAGGTAAAATATTTATTGATTATTTAAGAAATGGCAGGGGAGCAACCACGGTCGCTGCCTATTCAGCGCGTGCGAAAAAGGATGCGCCCATTTCAACGCCTCTGTCCTGGGATGAATTACCACGGATTAAATCAGCTTCACAATTCACCATCGCCAATATTAAGAAACGCCTCGGGCGCTTAGCCACCGATCCTTGGGAAGATTTCTTTCATTGTTCTCAACGAATCCCTAAAAAGCTAAAGATATAGTTTCTTCCTGTTAGTTTATTGACTTATATTCATTTATTTCAAACTTCTGATAAAATACCTTTACTATCTTTCAAAGTAATCTCAAAGTAAGATTAAAAGAGAAAAAAATGGCTGGACATAGTAAGTGGGCGAATATCCGCTTTCGTAAATCGGTGCAAGATGCCAAACGTGGCAAGCTTTTTACTAAATATATTCGTGAGATAACTGTTTCTGCACGCCAAGGTGGTGGCGATCCAGAAGCGAATCCACGCTTGCGTACCGCCATCGATAAAGCCTTAACTGCCAACATGACTCGCGATACCATCGATCGTGCCATTAAACGCGGTGCCGGTGGTCAAGAAGGACAAGATTTAGAAGAAGTACGATATGAAGGTTATGCGCCTGGGGGCATTGCTGTGATGGTGGATTGTTTAACCAACAATCGTAATCGAACCGTCGGAGAAGTGCGTCATGCGTTTACCAAAAATGGTGGCAATTTAGGCACCGATGGCTCGGTTTCTTATTTGTTCCAAAAGCGCGGGCAAATGGTGTTTCCTCCAGGGACTGAAGAAGAAAAAGTATTCGATATTGCCTTGGAAGCCGGTGCTGAAGATGTACAAAGCGACAGCGATGGCACGATAGAAGTATTTACCTCTTTCGAAACTTTAGGAAACGTTAAACAACACATGGAAGCAAAGGGGTTGAAACCTGAAAGAGCAGACATTAGTATGTTACCTTCCAATTTTATCACGATACAAGATAAAGAATCCGCGGAAAAATTCAACAAACTCATGGATACTTTAGAAGATCTGGATGATGTACAAGAAGTGTATTCCAATGGTGACATTGCAGAAAGCGTGCTACAGGAAATGGGCTATAAAACTTAATCAAGGAGAAGTTTTATTCGGATTTTAGGGGTCGATCCAGGTTCACATATCACAGGATTCGGTGTGGTAGAACAGCATCTTTCTCGACAAACCTACGTTGCCAGTGGTGTCGTTCGTATTGGAAAATATACCTGGCCGGAACGATTACAAAAATTATATGAAGGACTCTCAGAAATCATATCATTGCATGCACCAGAAGTGATGGTCATAGAGAAAATTTTCGTGGATAAAAATGTTGCTTCAGCGTTGAAGTTAGGACAAGTTCGAGGCGTTGCGATGGTGGTTGCAGCGATACATCATCTGCCTGTTGCGGAATATACCCCGCGTCAAGTAAAAAAAGCAGTGGTAGGTTATGGGGGAGCTGAGAAGCGTCAAATTCAACATATGATGCAAACCTTGTTAAAGTTAAGTGGATTGCCGCAAAGTGATGCCGCCGACGCATTGGCTGTCGCTTTATGTCATGGGCAAATGACTCGTGGTTTAACCATGAATAAAGGGGGTTCAACCATGAATAAAACAGATATCATGAATCGAACAGATTTCATGAATAAAAAAGATTTAAAGGAACGCAAACCCAATTCAAAAAGATTAAAAAATCGGAACAGGAAAGGTTAGGATAGTCATATGATTGGACGACTCACTGGAACTTTGCAAGTAAAAACACCTTCTCTATTGCTCATGGATGTGAATGGGGTCGGGTATGAAATTTTTGTACCCATGTCTACTTATTATCAATTGCCAGAGTTAGGAGAGTGCATCACTTTACTTACCCACTTTCATATACGAGAAGATTTGCAAGTACTGTATGGATTTTATGAAGAAAATGAGCGCGCTTTGTTTCGCGCTTTAATAAAAATTTCAGGCGTGGGGCCTAAAATGGCTTTAACGATTTTGTCTGGCATGGATGTGGATACTTTTCTGAATTGCGTCGAATATCGTGATCTGGATATTCTGGTTCGTTTACCTGGGGTAGGTAAGAAAACCGCAGAACGTTTAGTCGTTGAAATGGCGGGAAAGTTAAAGATCTTTGAGAAGGGACACTCCGGGATGTCTGACACTGCTTCAGATGAAGCGATATTAAAACGAAGAATATCCAATGGATCCGTGGTTTCCCCCGTAGAAGAAGCCACAGAAGCTTTGGTAAATTTAGGATATAAACCGCAGGAAGCGATGAGAGCGATTGCGCGTGTGATTGAAGATGAAAATGCAAAGGGAGAAGAAAACGCGAACAAACACTTACCAACACAGGATATTATCAGGCGAGCCTTACAAAGTTTTGCTAAAGTATAATAGCGATATGGCGATGATGAGCAAAAACCTGACTACAAGTGACATCCACACACAAGAGACACGAAAGACACGAGAGACATGAACACAAGAGACACAAGAAATACGAACACGAGAGACACAAGAGATACAAACACGAGAGACATGATTGGGCCAAAATATGATTGAAAATGATCGCATTATTTCAAGGGAAGCAATAAAAGATGAAGATCGCGTCGACAAAGCCATTCGTCCCCAATTATTAAGCGAATATGTGGGTCAAGAGAAAGTGCGAGAACAAATGGCATTATTTATTGATGCTGCCCGTCAACGCAATGAATCTTTAGATCATGTGCTTATTTTTGGTCCGCCAGGGCTTGGCAAAACCACTTTAGCCAATATTGTGGCAAAAGAAATGGGCGTGAATTTAAGACAAACCTCAGGCCCAGTATTAGAGCGGGCGGGCGATTTGGCTGCCATTTTAACCAATTTGGAAGCCAAAGATGTGTTGTTCATTGATGAGATTCATCGCCTGAGTCCTGTGGTCGAAGAAATTTTATATCCTGCCATGGAAGATGGGCAATTGGATATTGTGATTGGGGAAGGGCCTGCGGCGCGCACCATTAAGCTGGATTTACCGCCCTTTACGTTGATAGGCGCCACCACTCGAGCCGGTTTGTTAACCTCGCCACTCAGAGATAGATTTGGTATCGTGCAACGTCTTGAATTTTACGCAGTCGCCGATTTAGTCCAAATCGTCAGTCGATCCGCCCATATTTTAAAAGTTGCTTTATCGGCAGACGGGGCGCATGAAATTGCGAAACGCTCTCGCGGCACGCCGCGTATCGCTAATCGCTTATTGCGTCGCGTGCGAGATTTTGCTCAGGTAAAAAAGGTGGCGTCTATCACCGCGCCGGTGGCGAATCAAGCGCTGGAATTGTTGGAAGTCGACACTCAAGGGTTTGACCTAATGGATCGAAAACTATTGAAAACAGTCATTGAGCATTTTGAGGGGGGACCCGTGGGTTTGGATAGTATTGCGGCGGCCATTGGGGAGGAACGGGGAACCATCGAGGATGTGTTAGAGCCCTTTCTTATCCAGCAAGGATTTTTGATGCGTACCCCAAGAGGCAGGATAGTCACTAAAAAAGCTTATTTGCATTTCGGACTTACTAAAAATGAAGCGATTGAAAAATGAAGCAACTGAATAGAAGAAATTGAAACATGAAGCGACTAAAAAAAGAAGCGATTGAAACATGAAACTATCTAATTCATCTACTGGTGAAATCACCGCTGTGCCCGTGATTGCGGTCGATGGCCCTAGCGGTTCTGGTAAAGGGACTATCAGCTCGATGTTAGCTAGGGCTTTAAATTGGCATTTCCTAGACAGTGGTGCCGTTTATCGAGTGTTGGCCTTTGCAGCATTACAGAAAGAGATGGATTTAACGCAAGAAAAAGCCTTATCCGACCTCGCACAGCGGTTGGTGATAAGCTTTCAAGCGGGTAATTCTGGTGACACGGATAATATGGGTAACACGGTTGGCATGGCTAACATGGGTGACACGGGTAGCACGGGTAACGTGGGTAATGGGGATACAGCGGCGGTTAACGAAAGTAAAAGGGTTAAAAGTAAAAGGGTTAACGGAGGTAGCGGGGTTGAGCGTGTGATATGTGAGGGTCAGAATGTCACCGAACAAATTCGCAGCGAAGCCTGTGGGAATGCAGCGTCTAAAATTGCTGTTTTTCCAAGCGTCCGCGAAGCTTTATTAATGCGGCAAAGGGCTTTTCGAAAACCCCCAGGTTTGGTTGCCGATGGCCGAGACATGGGGACAGTGGTATTTCAAGACGCTTTTCTTAAGATTTTTTTAGAAGCCACCCCTGCCGAGAGGGCAAAACGTCGATTTTTGCAGTTGAAGGATACGATGCACAATGTTACTCTACAGAGTCTTTTGACTGAGATAGAAGAGAGAGATCGACGAGACACACAACGTGCAGTCGCACCTTTGAAGCCAGCGAAAGATGCTGTGGTGATTGATACCACAGGGTTAGGGATAGAGGTTGTGTTTGATAAAGTCATGGCTGAAGTCAAACAACGTCTCTATAAACAGTAATTTGGCCTATACCTTTCTCTTGAATGAAATAAGAGAGGAGCGTATGGAGAACATTGGAAATAAAACAGTATGATCGAAAAAAATGAAAGTTTTGCAGAACTCTTTGAACAAAGCCGTCGACAAGGTGAGATTCAACCAGGATCTGTCTTAAAAGGTACAGTACTTAAAATTGGAGAAGAATGGGTCACCATTAATGCCGGCTTGAAATCTGAAGGACGCATCCCGATAGATCAGTTCTACGGTGAACAGGGTCAATTAGATGTAAAAGAAGGCGATGAAATCGAAGTGGTTTTAGAAGCCGTGGAAGATGGCTTTGGAGAAACTCGTTTATCTCGTGATAAAGCCAAACGCGCAGAAGCGTGGCGTTGGTTAGCAAAAGCGCATGAAGCTCAAGAACCTGTGAAGGGAATTATCAGCGGCAAGGTAAAAGGTGGTTTCACCGTCGACATTCATAACATTCGTGCCTTTTTACCAGGATCTTTGGTTGATGTACGCCCAGTTCGCGATACTCAAATCTTGGAAGGTAAAGAATTAGAATTTAAAGTAATTAAGCTTGATCAGAAACGTAATAACGTTGTGGTATCGAGACGTTCCGCCATGGAAACCGAGGGTTCACCTGAACGTGAATTACTCATGACCAATTTACAAGAGGGTCAAGAAATTAAGGGTGTCGTTAAAAACTTAACGGATTACGGCGCCTTTGTTGATTTAGGCGGCGTGGATGGATTACTTCATATCACAGATATGGCTTGGCGCCGTGTGAAACATCCCAACGAAATTGTCACTGTTGGCCAGGAAATCATGGTGAAAGTCTTAAAGTTCGATCGCGATCGCAATCGTGTTTCTTTAGGATTAAAACAGCTCGGGACGGATCCTTGGGCGGATATCACAGCGCGCTATCCAGTGGGCACACGCTTAACCGGCAAAGTGACAAATATTACCGATTACGGCTGTTTTGTTGAGATAGAAGAAGGGGTGGAAGGCTTGGTGCACGTTTCCGAGATGGATTGGACCAACAAAAACATTCATCCTTCTAAAGTGGTTCAATTAGGCATGGATGTGGAAGTCCTCGTGCTCGATATTGATGAAGAACGTCGTCGTATTTCGCTTGGATTGAAACAATGTAAGGCGAATCCTTGGGATGCCTTTGCCGCCACTCATAATAAGGGCGATAAAGTTTCGGGTAAAATTAAATCTATCACCGATTTCGGTATCTTTATTGGATTAGAAGGCGGTATTGATGGATTGGTGCATTTATCCGATATTTCTTGGAATGAGAGTGGGGAAGAAGCCGTTCGTCATTATAAGAAAGGTGAAGAAGTCGAAGCGGTGGTCTTAGGGGTCGATCCAGAAAGAGAACGCATTTCTTTGGGTATCAAGCAACTCGAGCGTGATCCTTTCGGCAGTTTTGTCGCAGAACATGCGAAAGGCAGCATTGTCACAGGCAGTGTGATTTCTGTCGATGCGAAAGGCGCGACCATTCAGTTGGCAGACAGCGTGGAAGGGTATCTACGAGCCAATGAGCTCAGTCGAGAACGTGTGGAAGATGCGCGCACTATATTGAAAGAAGGCGATACGGTGGAAGCGAAAATCACCAATCTTGATCGTAAAAATCGATCCATCACCTTGTCCATTAAAGCGAAAGAGACTCAAGAAGAGCAAGATGTGATGCGCGAATTAAATCGCAGCGAAACACAAAGCGCAACCCTTGGGGATCTCTTGAAAGAGCAGATGGATAATCGGGAGAAATAACCAAACCCGACCGAGGTCTGCCTAGTCTGGTTTGCCTCGGTCTGGCCGTTCTTGAACAATGCGTGAGCGGTTAGCTTAGGAGGAGCTTTGATGAGACTAATCGGGATTATAATCTTAAGCTTGGTGGCTTTGCTTGGATTTAGTTTCGCATTGCTAAATGCCCAGCCCGTGTCGATCTACTATTATATAGGGATGCGAGATTTACCTCTTTCTATATTGTTAGTCATTGCCTTTGTAGTTGGAATACTATTTGGGATGTGTCTCTTGCTTCCTGCAAATTTAAGGTTAAAATTTGAAATAAGAAGACTTCGACATCGAGAAGGCTAGCACACATGCTGGAATTATTATTTTTTCTATTGCCTTTAGCCGCGTTGTCGGGATGGGTGATTGGGCGGCGACGGGTGCTGACATCTCGTTCAAATGAGCGTTTAATGGGATTAACCGATCTCATTACCCGACGTCCAGAAAAAAATGCCGATGTTTTTGTACAATGGTTAGAAGCGAATAAAGAAACCATTGAAACGCATCTTACCCTAGGAAGTTTGTTTAGGCGTCGCGGAGAAGTCGATAAGGCCATTGGTATTCATCAGAATTTAATTACCAAGCCCAGTTTAACCCAAGAGCAACGTGGAATTTCTTTATTAGAATTGAGCCGCGATTATATGCGAGCAGGCATGCTCGATCGCGCTGAGCATATATTATTAGAATTAGTCACTAAGGGTCAGGAATTAGATGCAAGTTATCAGCATCTAATTGAAATTTATCAACAAGGAAAAGATTGGGTGCGCGCCATTGAAGTTGCAGAAAAATTGGAAAAGACTG
>Ga0206862_1096_pt1 | contig 23666 bp, 17 predicted proteins | sample Alteio_BWOrgCont_43_FD_152625 | JGI IMG/M metagenome (GOLD analysis project Ga0206862, IMG submission 152625) | Enriched cells from forest soil in Barre Woods Harvard Forest LTER site, Petersham, Massachusetts, United States -... | ecosystem: Environmental > Terrestrial > Soil > Temperate forest >... | reverse complement strand
CGCCGTTTCTTTGCGAAGTTCTACGAAGAAGGGTGTGCCAGGAGGACTGTGCTCAGAAGGTTTTCCTCACTGCGCTCGTTATTTAAGTATATGGTTAAGGAAAAACTTCTCTCGATCAATCCTCTCGATGAGCTGCAAAGGCCGAAACTGGATAAAACGTTGCCAAGGCCGCTAACTCTGCCCGAGATAAAGTTTTTTTTTGCGCAGCCTGATGTTACGACGCTCATGGGCGTTCGGGATCGGGCAATGATGGAACTTTTCTATAGTTCAGGCTTGCGCTTAAGTGAACTGGCGCAGCTGAACCGATCGTCCTTCGATTTCAGAGGTAAGCGCGTCAAAGTACATGGCAAAGGTAAGAAAGAGCGGGTGATTCCCCTCACGCCCAATGCATTGATGTGGCTTCAAAGATACCTTGAATGTCCAAGCCGGTTTCATGACGGGGATATGCATGTGGGCCAAGTCGATCCAGAGGCGGTGTTTCTCAATCGGTGGGGAAAAAGGCTTACTACGCGCTCGATCGATCGCCTCTTCAAAGAGTATCTCCGTTCAAGCGGCCTCTCCCACCGTCTTACGCCCCACGTCCTACGGCATAGCATCGCTACGCATCTCCTAGAACAAGGGATGGATCTCAAATCGATCCAGGTGCTCCTAGGACATAGCTCTCTTTCCACGACGACGATCTACACGCAGGTCTCGACCAGGCTCAAGCGGGAAGTCTATGAAAAAGCACACCCACTAGAAAAGGGGAGAGAGAAAGACGTAGATATTCTCTAACTCCAGTAACTCTAAGAGGATGGTAAAAAAGTACGGGAAAGCATTAAGCCGGATTCTGTCGGCCGTGGTGAGACGGCGGGCAATCATTCCTCTAGGGTCTCTGTCGCCAGAAACCTCAGGCGGCCTTATCACTAAAGGCGCCTGCGGAGAGCAGGTATTTGCCTTTAGGTTTTCTTAGCCTTGCTTCAGATAGGGTTTGTCGCATCCAGCATTTCTGCCGGTAAGGCCAACTCATTCAAGCTGGCATTTTCATCCTAGCTCGCATAAGGGTTATGGGAGCGGGTCTATTTTCTGTTACACTTTCCGTAGCCTTGCGGCCCCCAGCCTTTCGCTGGTATCTTCTCCTGCGAAGTCCAGACTTTCCTCCCCCATAGGAACTAACCTACGGCGGCGATTGCCTTGCTTTCCCGAAAAAAGGATCATCTTACTGAGCGGTAGCTGCTTTTCTGCGACGACGGCGTGTTGTTGCAGCACTTCCTTCGATTTCCACGCTTTCTTGCCAGTAATGTATGCGGGAGCAATGCTCGCAGAAAACGATATTTTCTCCCTTGCGTACGAGGTTCTCATGCTGAGCGGTCAACGTGATATGGCAGCCGCTACAGGTGCGGTTTTCGATCGGCACAATGACGCGATCTTTCTTGTTGCGTAGCAGGCGCTCGTAGATTCTCAGGATTTCTGGATCAGCTTGAGCAGTTAATACATCGCGCGCTACTTTAAGGGCCAAACCCTCTTCATTGATGACTTGGATGCTTGCGTTGATCTCTTTTTCAAGAGCTAGGCTGCTTCCCTCGGAATTTTTTAAGCTCTCTTTGATTTTCTGAAGAATTTCTTCCTCGGCTACGCGTTTATCGACGAGATCGGAAGTTTTTTGCTCTAAATTAATGCGCTCTCGTTCAGCGGAAGTCGTTTCCTGTGTTAGCGCGTTAAATTCGTCGACTTTCTTCACATTGACTTGCTGAGATTCAAGTTTTTTTATCTTGGTAGAAATCTCCTGAATTTTCGTTTCCATGATCAAGATGTTTTTGGACAAATTCTCAATCTCTTGCTCTTTTTCGGTGATTTGTGCATGCAGTTCGCGTCGTAAATCGGCGATTTGCTCAAGCTCTTTACGACGATCTTTTTTTACGCGCATCAGGCGAATCATTTTCATGTCTAATTCTTGAATGTCCAAAATGACGCGGAGAGAATCTTGCATGGAAGTTCCGTAAGGTTATAAAGCAAGACAACAGTGTATCGAGAGTAACGAATATTCCTCAAGAAAAACTCCATAGCAAAGTAAAAATAAAAATTTTATAGTCAGGCTTAAAAGAGGGGACATTTATGGCTGTTACAACAGGATGGATGAGTAAGTTGAAAAAGATTTTATCTGGAAGTAAACAGAACGATATATCGAAAGTCGAGGTGCACTACGACGCTGGCTTTGGCAACGCCTTGTTTATCCGCGGAAAGGGGGCTGGGCTAAATTGGGAAAAGGGGGTGGCCCTAAAGAATGTTTCTCCAGATATATGGATGTGGGAAACGGACAACTCTTTTGAGTCTTGCACCTTCAAGCTGCTTCTCAACGATGTGCAATACGAAACCGGAGAAAACCACTTTTTACAATTTGGAGGTATTGTTCACTATACGCCTAGATTTTGATTTTCTTTTTCGTCTATACTGCTGATAGTGAATAATTTTTAAAAATCGGTGAGGTGGTAAGGTGTCTTATCTAAAACGTTATTTTAAACAGATTGTTGAAGAAGAAAGAACGCCGCAAGGGTTGGCGTTTATGGCCTCTCTCGATGCTATTCATGCTGAATACCCTCTCATCGCCGAAAAGATTGTGCAAGAACTCAAAGACCAGCGGTCCTATCTCAAATTGATTGCTTCAGAAAATTATTCTTCTCTAGCGGTGCAATTGTCCATGGGGAATTTATTGACCGATAAATATGCGGAAGGATACCCGGGACATCGCTTTTATGCTGGATGTGAGAATATCGATGCCATTGAAGGGGCAGCGGTACAGAAGCTCAAAGAACTCTTTGGTTGCGAGCACGCGTATGTTCAGCCCCATTCAGGAGCTGATGCTAACCTCGTCGCGTTTTGGTCGATCCTCGTCGCAAAAGTGCAGACGCCTGAAGTACAGCGTTTAGCAAAAAAATCGATCGATGAGCTTTCGCACGAAGAGTACGAAAAAGTGCGATTGATGCTTTGCGGTCAAAAAATCATGGGCCTTTCGCTCGGTTCAGGGGGGCATTTGACGCATGGCTATCGCCATAACGTCTCTTCCAAATTTATGCAGGCGTTGAGCTACAATGTCAATAAGGAAACGGGCTTGATCGACTACGAAGAACTAGCTGCACAGGTAAAAAAAGAGAAGCCTCTCATTCTGATCGCCGGATATTCTGCCTATCCTCGCCTCATCAATTTCGCAACGATGCGTGAGATTGCTGATAGTGTGGGAGCCGTTTTGATGGTGGATATGGCGCATTTTGCAGGGCTTGTCGCCGGCAAGGTCATGCAGGGTGATTATGACCCAGTGCCTTTTGCCCATATTGTTACTTCGACGACGCATAAGACCTTGCGCGGTCCGCGAGGAGGGATTGTCCTTTGCAAAAAAGAGTTTCAAGAGTCGGTGGACAAGGGATGTCCTATGGTTCTCGGTGGCCCTTTGCCGCATGTGATCGCTGCAAAGGCGATTGCTTTCAAAGAGGCTCTTAAGCCTGATTTCCGCGATTATGCACAGCAAGTCGTGCGAAATGCTAAAGCACTTGCCGAACGGCTCATGTCGCATGGCGTTCGTTTGACGACGAATGGTACAGACAATCATCTACTGGTTTTTGACGTCGCTTCGAGTTTTGGCCTGACAGGCAGGCAGGCGGAACTGCTTCTTCGCAACGCCAGGATGACAGTGAATCGCAATGCCATTCCTTTCGATACGAATGGAGCATGGTATACTTCCGGTGTGCGAATTGGCACGCCTGCGCTAACGACGCTTGGTATGAAGGAGGAGGAGATGGCGATCATTGGAGATTTGATCGTGAAGCTTCTCAAGGCAGCTCGTCCGATGTCCGATGAAAATGGCCAACCTAGTCGAGCCAAAGTGCATTGCGAAACAGGAATCCTCGAGACCGTTCAAAAAAATGTAATAGAATTGCTCGAACATTTCCCGCTCTATCCAGAACTTGTGATCGACGAAAAAAGCAGTGTTTCCCATAATACTGAGGTAACCTCGACTTTGTAACTTTTTAGGGTCGAAGGCCTCGAAATATTTATTCTCGGGGGAGTTATTTAAAACAAGAAGGGGTTAGAAACCTCTTCCTGTTTCAAATAATCTCCCAGTTCGACCCCAGGTTGAACGTCCGAGGACAAATAGACGAGGCAGGCGGCCCTAAAAAATTGCAAAGTCGAGTTAACTTAAAGGGAACTTTATGGCTAAACGAGACGAAGAACCTGAAAATCTCGAAAAGAAAACCAAATCTGTTGAGGACAAGATCGATGAAGCGTTGCTAAAGGCTCGCCGTATTTTCTTTTCCGATGCGGTGGATTCGTCGAGCGCCCGAGAAGCTATTCGCAAGATTTGGTACCTGGAATTGTCCGATCCCGGCAAGCCCATTCTTTTTGTCATCAATTCTCCAGGCGGTTCAGTAGATGCTGGTTTTGCGATCTGGGATCAGATCAAAATGATCACATCGCCAGTGACTACCTTGGTCACTGGGCTGGCTGCTTCCATGGGTTCGGTTATTTCTTTATGTGCTGCTCCTGGACGTCGATTTGCCACCCCCTATGCTCGTATCATGGTTCATCAACCATCGATTAGCGGTATTTTCAAAGGGCAGGCAACCGATTTGGATATTCAGGCTAAAGAGATCATCAAAACGCGCGACATGCTCGTCGACCTCTATGCCGCCTCTACTGGCAGGAATCGTAAAGAGGTCGAAAAAGCGCTCGATCGCGATACATGGCTAAGCGCTGAAGAAGCCTTGCAATTCGGCCTGCTCGATAAAGTTGTCTCTTCCTATAAAGAAGTTGGGATCTAAAGAACCATCTAAAGAATAGACCTCTTTCGAAACTAAGGGTTCGTCAATTTTCTGGATTATTTTGGCCGATTTTCGATTCAAATTGCGGGGATAATATACTTTTGTCGATATTACCCCCGCAATTTGAATCGAAAATCGGCTCAAAAGAACCTGAAAATTGACAGAACCTTAATTTCGAAAGAGGTCTAATGAACCGGTTACCCTTTGTCAAGGCTCACGGAGCCGGTAACGATTTTATCCTGATCGATAATAGACACTATGTTTTTCCTCTTGGAAACAGCTCGTTGATCGAACATTTGTGCCATCGACGGTTTGGTATTGGCGCAGATGGGTTGATTCTTGTACAACAGTCAATGAAGGCCGATTATCGCATGGTCTATTTCAATGCCGATGGCAAAGAAGCAGATCTATGCGGCAATGGGTTACGGTGCTTTGTCGTTTTTGTTTGTGAATTAGGAGATCGCCGAGAATCACTGACCATTGAAACGAAAAGCGGGCTTATTGAATGTAAAAGAAATGGACAACGGATCACTTCTCGCTTTCCCGAACCACAAATTTTGCGAAGATCTTTTCCCTTAGCGCTTTCAGGGGGAATTCGCGAGACTTTTCTCGTCTTTAGCGGCGTGCCACACGCAGTGATTTTCAGTGATGAGCTTGAGGAGGAGGATCTTCAGTCACTGGGAAGAGAAGTGAGAAACCATCCAGCTTTTTTCCCTGCGGGAGTGAATGTCAACCTCATCGACTGTGAAGAAGCTACGGTGCGCATTCGCACTTACGAACGCGGGGTCGAAGCAGAGACATTCGCTTGCGGTACGGCAGCTCTAGCGGCGGCCAAGGTTGTTTCGACTTTAAGAAAACTCGAACGCGTTGTCATCCACCCACGTTCTCAGGAAGCGCTTGAAGTGAACATCAGAAACTGGGAACTGACCGGTTCCGCACAGCTTGTCTTTAAAGGAACGATTCTCTAAAATTCTTTGGTTGGAATGAACTCGTTACCTTAACTCGACTTTGTAACTTTTTAGGGCCGAAGGCCTCGAGATATTTGTTCTCGGGGGAGTTATTTAAAACAGGAAGGGGTTAGAAACCCCTTCCTGTTTTAAATAATCTCCCAGTTCGACCTTGGGTCGAACGTCCGAGGACAAATAGACGAGGCAGGCGACCCTAAAAAGTTACAAAGTCGAGCTTAAGTGTAATAACACTTTCTGGATATACAGATTATGTCGTTCGGAGTTTCTGGTTTGTCTCAGGTACCACAGGTTTCGCATTTTTCGGGATTGCCTAGCGGTGACTTATCCGATAAAGCGGATTCTTTTTTCAAGCATTCTTCACCATTGTATGAAGTGGAAGATCCTAAGCAGCCTTCTCCACAGTCTCAGAGTTCCTCTTTGAATAGGCTCCCCATAACAAATTCGGATCTATTGAGGATCCACCAAGAAAGGGGACTACAATTAGAAAAAATGAGAAGCCATCTAGATGTTCTAGATTACCTACAAAGCCAAGCGAAATCTTCCCCTTTGATACTAGATGGGTTTCTTCGCTCTGAGCAACCGATGCAAAAGGCTTTCACAGATCAAAGACCATCGATGGATTTTAGTTTAACAAATAAAAAGAATCTTTCTTCTTCCAAGAAAAGATCTATTATTCAGTCTATTTTTACCACAAATACGCCTAAACGCAAGGTTGAAGATTCTTCTCCAGAAGGAGATCGTTTTTCTGATGAAGATAGGGTTTCCCACGATCAGCCTTTACCGCGAAATTCAGAGGAGCCGGGTTTGTTGAACGCAACTTGCCCAGAAATCGAGGGGAATTCTTCTTCAATGACAAAACCTATCGTTCAGCCTATTCATGCTAAAAACCCGCAGAATGAAGTAAGGGTTTGGCATATCGACGATAGAGTGCGTACTCTTTATGAAGACGAGAGAGTGCACAATTTTTATAATTACCGCAATACTCCATTAACGGCCAATCAACAAGCAGAACTTGAGAGGAGGCAGAATCTTGCTATGGATGAATCAAATAAAAAAAGAAGAACGCTAGTAAAAAGTGCAGCCGATTTTCGAAGGCGATGCAAACAAACAAATAGGAACGTTGAAATCCTAAATCAGTTTGAAAGTCTGAAAAAAAAATGTGAAAATTTAGAAGCTAGGTTATCAACATGCCAAAACTACTGCGTGCAGAAAGAGCTTACTAGCTTAGAACAACGTGTCTTTGTACAATTTTGTGATTAACTTTCTAGCGCCCGTCGATCATAAGATTGGACAAGGAAAGAGTTGATAGAGAGCTCTCCATAACGCATACTCGTGGAGATATAGATTGTGTCCTTTGAATTTCCTAGTTCGCTCAGTACACCAGAATGTGATCCCAATTTTTCGCTATTACTTAACAATCTCTTATCTGATAAAGAGGACTGTTTTCCCAGCTATTCTTCACCGGTGAATGAGAGCGAAGATCCTCGACCGCCAAGTATGCATTCTCAAAACTCCTCTTTGAATAGGCTCCCCATAACAAATTTAGAGCTGATCAGGCTTATTCAAGAAAAGGACCCGCAATTAAATTCGATAGAATCCTCTCTAATAGGAGACTGTCCACAAACTCTGAGTCCATCCTCTTCGAACCCTTTTTGCGATCTTTCGCCCGACTTTGAGACGCCTACGTCGCCTGTGGCATATGCCACCTCAAATCCGGACGAAACCTTCTCGAAAAAAGTTTCCGAATCTGATGGATTGATAGTTTGTGGACAGTCTCTAAGCGAGGAGAATGTTTCCTTTCCAATAACAAGACCTATCGTTCAGCCTATTTCTCCCACAACTACGCGTAATGAAGATAGTTCTTTCCTTGGTCGGCCTGTTCTTTCGCAGAAGAGAGAATATTATCCCTCTGAGCAGTTCCCTCTGCCTGCTCAAAATCCTCATTTGAACGAGCTCGCCCAGTTCAAGTTACATCTACTAAACCGGCATCAAGAAGAAATTCTGCGAATAAAAAAAATTGAAAATTTCCTAAAGACCGTAGACTGCCAAAGCATTAAACGGAATTCTCCTTCCTCTTCTTCAATGGCTGCTCATAGTGTACGGCCTATGGTACCACAAGAAATGAGCAAGTCGTTAGACCCTCAGGGAGGTTTTGGAGATCAGAGTTCGCCTATACCTGATTGGCTAAAAAGCGGGGAGGATTTTTCTTCTTCAAGGACAAGACCTGTCGTTCGGCCTGTTCGTGCTAAAAATAAGCAGAAGCGCAAGCTTGTAGGGTCTGAGAAGAGAATGTATGAGTTTTATCGATGCGAGGAGACTCCATTAACAGACGCACAACAAGCACAAATTAATCTGAAGAAGTCTCTTCTAAAGGATCTGCCAGAAAAGCGAAGAACAAGAATAAGAAAAAATATTATTGAACAAGAAAGGCGGTGCAAGCAAAGAAATAAGAAAATTGAAATCATGAATGAGTTTAAACGTCTGAAAAAAAAATGTGAAGAGCTAGAAACCAGGTTAGCAAAAGAAACTGGGAACTGACCGGTTCTGCATAGCTTGTCTTTAACTCGACTTTAAAGGAATGATTATCTAAAATTCTTTGATCGTGGTAGCCTTGTTATCCTAAAGAGCCTACTAGCTTAGAACAACGCGTCTTTGTACAATTATGTGATTAACTCTCTAGCGTTTGTCGATCATAAGATTGGACAAGGAAAGAGTTGATAGAGAGCACTCCATCACGCATATTCTCGGAGATATAAATTATGTCCTTTGAATCTTCTAGTTTGTCCTATAAACCACAATGTGATCCCAATTTTTCGCGATTACTTAACAATCTCTTGTCTGATAAAGAGGACTGTTTTCCCGGCCATTCTTCACCGTTGTATGAGAGCGAAGATCCTCGATTGCCGAGGATGCATTCTCAAAACTCCTCTTTGAATAGGCTCCCCATAACAAATTTAGAGCTGATCAGGCTTATTCAAGAAAAGGACCTGCAATTAAAAATGATGAACGAGCGTCTAATGGCTGAAACCAGCCTACGAAAAGAAGAGAACCCTCCCGTTTTGTTACCAAAACCTTTGGTTCAGCCTACCCAAACAATTCAAGGGGCTCCTGCAGATCGAGAGTCTTCGATAGAATCCTATCTAGTAAGAGACTGTCCACAAACTCTGAGTCCATCCTCTTCGAACCCTTTTCGCGATCTTTCGCCCGGCTTTGAGGCGCCTACGTCGCCTGTGGCATATGCCACCTCAAATCCGGACGAAACCTTCTCGAAAAAGGTTTCCGAATCTGATGGATTGATAGTTTGTGGACTGCCTCTAGGCGAGAAAAATATTTCCTTTCCAATAGCAAGACCTATCGTTCAGCCTATTTCTCCCACAAATACGCGTAATGAAAATAGTTCTTTCCTTCGTCGGCCTGTTCTTTCGCAGAAGAGAGGAGATTATCCTTCCGAGCAGTCCCCTCTGTCTGCTCAAAATCCTCATTTGATCGAGCTCGCCCAGGTCAGGTTGCATCTACTAAACCGGCATCAAGATGAAATTCTGCGAATAAAAAAAATTGAAAATTTTCTAAAGACCGTAGACTACCAAATCACTAAACGGAATCCTCCTTCCTCTTCTTCAATGGCTGCTCACAGTGTACGGCCTACTGTACCACAAGAAATGAGCAAGTCGTTAGACCCTCAAGAAGGTTCTGGAGATCAGAGTTCGCCTATACCTGATTGGCTAAAAAGCGGGGAGGATTTTTCTTCTTCAAAGATAAGGCCTGTTCCTGCTAAAAATAAGCAGAAGCGAGGGCTTGTAGAGTCTGAGATGAGAATGTATGAGTTTTATCGATGCGAGAAGACTCCATTAACAGATAGACAACGAGCAGAAAGTAAGCTGAAGTATTCTCTTCTAAAGAATGTGCCAGAAAAACGAAGAAAAAGAATGAGAAAGAGTATTCTTGAACAAGAAAGGCGGTACAGGCAAAAAAATAAGAAAATTGAAATCATGGATGGGTTTGAACGTCTGAAAGAAAAATATATAGAGCTAGAAACTAGATTAGCACAATGTCAATGTCTCAATGTGCAGAAACCAGGGCGCATACAATTGAATCAATGTTTTGAAACCTCTTAAGTGTAACAACACTTTCTGGAGATACAGATTATGTCGTTCGGAGTTTTTGGTTTGTCTCAGATACCACAGGTTTCGCATTTTTCGGGATTGCCCAGCGGTCCCTTATCCAATGAAACCGATTCTTCTCTCAAGCATTCTTCACCGCTGCATGAAGGGGAAGATCCTAAGCAGTCTCCTCCACAGTCTCAGAGTTTCTCTTTAAATTGGCTCCCCATAACAAATTTGGATCTATTCACGATCAACCAAGAAAGGGAACTGCACTTAAAAAAAATGAGAGAGCATCTAGATGCTCTAGATCGCCTACAAATCCAAGAGAAATCTTCCCCTTTGTTACTAAATATGCATAAACGCAAGGTTGAAGATTCTTATCCGAAAGAGGATCGTTTTCCTGGTGAAGATAGGGTTTCCCACGATCAGCCTTTGCCACGGAGTTCAGAGAAGCCGAGCTTGTTGATCTCAACCTGCCAAAAAATCGAGGGAATTTCTTCTTCAATGACAACACCTATCGTTCGGCCTATTGCTAGAAAACCGCAGAAAAAAGTGAGATTTTATCATAAAGACAAGAGAACGCGTAATCTTGGTTCAGTGCGTGATTTCTTTGCTTGCCGCGATACTCTATTAACAGCCGAGCAACAAGCAGAAATTGAGAAGAGGAAGAGTGTTCATAAGAATGAAGTAGAAGCAGAAAGAATAGTGCTAGCAAAAAGAAATTTAGATGAATTTCGAAGGCGATGCAGAAAAAAAAATAGGGAGATTGAAATCGTAAATGAGTTTGTAAGTCTGAAAAAAAGATGTGAAAATTTAGAAGCTAGGTTATCAAAATGTCAATGCCCCGACGTGCAGAAAGAGCCTACTAGCTCAGAATAACAAGACCTTGTACAATTTTGTACTGAACTCGTTAACGTTCATCAATCATAAGATGGTGCAAGGAAAGAACCGTCAGCAGTATAGCTTAGCTCTAGGGCGTGACAAACGCTCGTTCCTCGCATTCGTCACAGCGTTTTTAAGCACCCATTTTGCTTGGCATTTTGTCTCATGTTTCCAAGCTGTATTTGAGACAGAAATGCTCTGGAACAATTTAACGATGACAGACGCGAGGAACGAGCGTTTGTCACATCCCAGCTTAGCTCGAGAACTTTCCAAGTGTCGGTTGGACGAGCTCGATCAAGTCCTTAGCTAGCATCACGATGGATTCGGTTGTCAAACCGCAATTAAATGCCGCCTGGGTATTCCTTTCTAAAGTTTCATCAAAGAATGTTTCCAGATTGAGCAACCGGCCGAAAGGCGGGATGCTGCCAATCTCTAACCCAAAACGTTCCTTGATCACTGCAGGATCTTCGAATTCGCATTTTTCTCCAGTTGCTTCTGCTACGGCTTTCATATCGAGCTTAGCGCTAGCCGGTAGGTTGAATTGGTAGTTTTTCTTGCTGGATTTACCACGTAGGATAATCGATTTGACCCCTTCTTCAAGCCTTGTATTGCGTACGCGGGCAGAATCTTCTGAGGTCATCGTTGGTTGATGTTGAATGTGCTGAAATGTACAGCTCTTTTGCTTGAGTAAATGGATGATCTCCCCTCGAATGTTCTCACCCCCAAAGAAAATGCGCGCTTTAATGCGGTTGCCAGCAATGCGTTTTGGATCAGAGGGAAAAAGAGATGTTTCTCGGATGTTGCGTAACCGCAATAGCGTCATGGTGAGCCTTTCAAGACCCATTCCAAAGCCCCCATGAGGCGGCATCCCATAACGGAAAATACTCAGGTAGTCGGCAAAATTAGCCGGATCCATTTTTTTTAGCAGGATGCCTTCGATCATAGACTCATAGGTATGGCGTCTTTGTCCCCCGGAAGTAATCTCGGTCCCTGCGCAGAGGAGATCGAAGGTATTACTTAATTCAGGATGATCCTCTTTCGGGTAAGCGTAAAATGGGCGTTTGCTCGTTTTCCAATCGATGACAAAAACAAGTTCTGTATGATGGTGTTCAAGTGCCCAGGCGCATAGCTCTCGTTCGGCATGAGGGCTTAGATCTGGTTCGCCCCGTTCGTCGATGCCTGTTCTTTGATAGAAAATTTCCTGTGCTTCCTCAAAAGTCAACCGGGGAAACGGACTATGCGAAGGAGCCTTAACTAGGGGATTGCCCAGCACCTCGAGCTCTTTCGCGCAGTGGGTTTCGAGATGGCGGACAATGGCTTTGATGCAATTTTCTTGGATATCGAGAATGGTATGCCAATGATCGAAGAACCCCATTTCGAATTCAAACTGCTTGCCTTCCGAGAGATGACGAGGAGTATGAGAGGGCTCAGCTCGAAAAAAGGGCATCAAGGCGAAAACTCTTTCATTAACACCCACCATGATTTGCTTGTAAAGCTGACTGCTTTGCGCCAAAGTAGCTGTATAGCCAAAATAGTCAACGTTAAAGAACTCAGCCCCCCCCTCTGAAGAAGCGCCAATGATATTGGGGGCAAAATATTCCACTGCTCTCATCTCATCATGCATGAAGAGACGATAGGCGTGGACGATTTCAGCTTGAATCTTAAAGACGGCTTGAAGGCAGCGATTACGTAGAGCAATCGGTCGATGATCGAGAATATATTCGAGATCAGAAGGAATCGTTGGTTTATAATACTCAACAGGTGGTGCTTCGCGGATAGGTATGAGGACATCGATTTTGGGATCGATGATCTCGACTCCTAGCTCAGCTTGAGGAGATGCCTTGGCTTTTCCTCTCACAGAAAGGATAGAGCCTGGTTGTAGATCAGCAATTCGCTTGAAATCTTCTTTATTTTCGATTACGGCCTGGATCAAGCCGCTTCGATCGCGCAGAATGAGAAAATTGATTTTACCCAAAGAGCGAAAGTTGTTAAGCCAACCTTTTAGATGAACTTCTTGGCCTACATGGGAAGAAAGTTCACTTGCAAGAATTCGAGAGGACATAAATTTGATGGTTTTTTCCAATTTATTGCGCTATGAGGTTATAAGATGGGCCAATAAAGTTCCATGAACCAAGATTCTTTTTCGAAAATTACTCTGAGAGAGGGGCGTAAGCTACTGGAAGCAGGAGCAATACGCAACTTGCAATTTGTTGATGGAATTTATCAGTTTACCATCAAGGCGGCAAAGGGTAAGAAATTTTTATATCCTGTGCTGCATGTCGATGAAAAAGGAATTTTGATCGACGCTCTGTGCGATTGCTCTAAGTCGGTTGAACAGAGAAGCTGTGTTCATATAGCGGCCGCTTGGCTCAAGATCTTCGAGCATTCCTATCTTCCTATGCATGTTCGTTTTCGCGATTCCTTTTGGAATAGTTTTTTCAAAATAGCAGCCGGACGGCATGCATGTGCCCTCGATGACCTCAAGAAAAAAAACAAAGAACAATGGCAAATTCTCTCTTCCTCGGGGCAAGCGCTCTTTGTATTGAAAGCATTGAATAAGAAGGGACAAAAAAGGGTTGCTGAGTTTCTCAGCCACCCAAAAAAAGCGCAGGAAAATAGCCTTAAATTCTCGAGCCTTTCTCCAGAAGAACATTTTATGTTGCGGGAAGGAAAAGCGCCTTTTGCCTTGCGCTATCGCCTTTCTCCTTGGAGTGAGCTAGCAGAGTGGTGTTTTCTCAAACAAGAAATGCAGGAAAAGTATCGAATTCATTTTCTGGCAGATGAAGATTCATTGCCTCAAGAAATTCAAATTCGCTTCTCCGATATGGAAATAACTCTTCTCATGATGGAGGAGAATTGGCCGGAGTTGATTTCGAAGATTCCCACGGTTTCTTCGCCTTTGCAGACGTTCACTTCACAATATGCCCCTATTCGAGCGATTAGTTATGATGAGGCAAATCAACAACTGAAGGTTTCCTTTGCTTCCTCTCCCATGTTAGCAGAAGGCGATCGCAAAAAAAATATTGTGCTAATAGATCAATGGTTTTTTATTGCAGGGTTAGGATTTTTTCCTGCTCATCGCGACCCGCTTTTGGGTGAAAAACAGCTAAGCGGTGGAAAAATTGCTGAGTTCTTTGATCGATATCTGTCCATTGCCCAAGCAACACTCGTTGGCACGCGCATTTACCCAACGCAACATTCGGTAAAATATTCTCTAGGATTCATTGAAAAAAAAGGGCTGAAGATCAGCGGCTATCTTTTTGAGCCAGGAGATCTCGATCAACCAGGCGTGGCTCAATTTGGCGAGTGGGTTTATTTACCTGGCCACGGATTTTATAAAATCTCGGCCTCACTCAAGGTCATTCATAAAATGATTCCTCTTGAGAAACTTTCGAGTTTTATTGCCCAACATCGATTGTTTTTGGCTGAGCACGAGGGATTTCAAATCCATTTGACAACCATCGAAGCTGCGCTCTCTTTTCATGTCGACGAAGAAGGGAGCCTTCTCTTTGATTTATCTCTTGAAGAAGGGCTGGAACAAGAGGGAGTCTATGATCTTGGCGAATGGGTCTATATTCATAGCCGTGGCTTTTACCCTAAAGCTAAACAGAGCGGCATCATTCGAGCTGGTCTTGTCATTACTAAAAGAGAGCTCTCGTTGTTCATAGACCGGAATCGTTTAGAATTAGAAACCCTTAGCGGCTTTTTTGCTTCCCACTGTCCAATCGAAACCTCTGGTCTTATTGTCTTTCTAAATGAAGAAAAGAGGATCGTCATCAGTCCGCGCTATGAAATGGCGCCTGCGTACACCTTGGCTGCTGTGCGAATATTAGGCGACTACACGTATGTAAAAGGTGAGGGATTTTATGAGATTCCAGCCCCGATTCGATTGCCCGATGTTTTTGTGCAGAAAAGAACGATCGGCGCCTCACAAGAAGCGCACTTCATCATGCATCAACTAGAGACGCTAAGCCCCTTTTTACTAGAAGTCGATCAACGTTTAATCAAACCCGAGCGATTATTCCTAAAGCTCCTCAAATTTAAAAAAAGCGCAGCATTTGTCCCAAGCTGGCATCTGGAGTTTCTTTATAAAAGCGAGTTTGGCGAGGTTTCTTTGAGCGAGATCAAACAAGCGATTAGCAAGAAGCAAAGCTATTTATTTACACCGGCGGGACTGATTATGCTCGACCTGCCGCGATTTACATGGATCAAGGAGCTCGCTGCAAAAGCTTTTAAAAAGGACTCAGGACGCATCACCCTGACAACGTTAGAATGTCTTAAGCTAGCGGCATTTGAAGAAGTTGTCGATAAACAAGGCAAAGTGTTGGCACCTGAGGATTGGCAGGCACTCTTCGAAAGACACGCCAAAGCAGAAACAGCTTCTTTGAAAGGCCTTAAAAGCATTCTTCGACCGTATCAAGCTAAAGGGTTTGAATGGCTGTGGGTCCTTCATATGCAAGGCCTTTCCGGGCTTCTTTGCGATGAAATGGGGTTAGGTAAAACGCATCAGGCGATGGCGTTGATCGCAGCATTGCGGAATCAAACAAAAGAGGGAAAAAAAGGACGCAAGCTATTTCTCGTGGTTTGCCCTACCTCGGTCATCTTCCACTGGCAGGAGTTGTTTCAACGTTTCTTGCCCGGGGCCAGGGTACTTGTCTTTCATGGGATCCAAAGAAATGCCAATAGGTTAGAGGAGGATCCTGAAATTGTCATCACTTCCTATGGCATTCTACGGAGCGAAAAAGCTCTTTTCAAAAAACTTGAATTTACCTTGGCCATCTTAGATGAAATTCAAATGGCTAAAAACACGAATTCACTCACGCACAAGATATTAAAACAGCTCGATGCCAACATGCGACTTGGATTGACAGGCACGCCTATTGAAAACCGTCTGCTCGATCTCAAAGCACTTTTCGATATTATTTTGCCGAATTATTTGCCCAGCCATTTTGAACAGCTGTTTCAGGTGAATGGGGGTGTAGAGATGGATCCCAAACACAAGGAATTGCTAAGGCATCTCGTAAGGCCTTTTATCTTACGCCGAAGAAAAAGCGAGGTATTGACCGAATTACCGGAAAAAACAGAAGAATTGTACTACTGCGTACTTTCTGCCGAACAGGTTAAGCTCTACAACGAAGTTCTTAGGGTCGATGCTGAGGGCTTATTGAGCGAGTTGAAAGACGAAAACAAGTCTGTTTCCTATCTTCATATCTTTACGATCTTAACGCGTCTTAAGCAAATCTGCGACCATCCATGTCTTGTATTGCCAGAAGTGGAGAACTATTTTTCCCATCATTCAGGAAAATGGGAACTTTTTGTGGAACTGCTAAGCGAAGCGCGCGAGAGCGGACAAAAAGTGGTTGTTTTCTCCCAATTTCTCAAGATGCTCGATATCATCGAAGCGTATCTCGATGAAAGAAATATCGGCCATGCGGGTATTCGTGGATCTACGCGTGACCGCCAAGCAGAAGTGCATCGCTTTCGCGATGATCCAAACTGTGAAGTCTTTGTGGCATCGCTCCAAGCTGCAGGCGTAGGGATCGACCTCGTAGCAGCCTCAGTTGTTATCCACTACGATCGTTGGTGGAACCCAGCCAAGGAAAACCAAGCCACGGACCGCGTCCATCGCATTGGGCAGCAGCGGGGAGTCCAAGTTTTCAAACTGATCGCGAAAAATACCATCGAGGAGCATATCGATCGCCTTATCCAGCGCAAGACCAAGCTGCTTCGCGAAGCTGTTGGTTTTGACGATCAAGAGACGTTAAAACAATTTGATCGCAGTGAACTCATCGAAGTATTGCAAAGCTCCCTGCCATAGCTTTTTTCCAAAAATAGCTGGAGGCCGCGATTTACGAGCTACCCATGAGAGGTATTGGCCTGGATCTTGAAGCCTTTAAAGAAATCAGCCTTGATCCTCTACATGGCCTGCTGATACACTGCTGTTTTTTCTACAAGTCGATGGAATTTATGCCAGAAATCAGCCGGTTTTTGGGGATCGTCATTAAAATGTTTATTAAAGAACATAACCCACCTCATTTCCATGCATTTTATGCTGGGTACGCGGCTTCTTTTAGTATCGAAACTGGACAAATGATTCAGGGAGATTTACCTGCAAAAAAGGCTGCCCTTGTAACAGCTTGGGCGATCATTCACCAAAAAGAATTGCTAAAAAACTGGAATAGTTTATTAAAAGGCTCAGAAGCTAAAAAGATCGATCCGTTAAGGTAGAAGTATGCAAATGATACGAGTGAAAAAAGTAGAATACCTGTGTGAATACAAACTCAAAATTTTGTTCAGCGATGGGAAAACAAAAATAGTCGATTTTAAGGATTGGATTTCCGAAGGGAAAGGCTACTTTAAACCTCTGAAAGATATCGAGTTTTTTAAAAGTGTTCACCTAGACGATTGCAAATATTCTATTTGCTGGTCTAATGGAGCCGATTTTTGTCCCGATGTTCTTTATGCAATGGGACAAGATGTACGAAAAAGCCACGTCATCAAGCATCTTAAAAAGACGCAAAACCGTTCAACGAAGCCCAGTGCAAGACGCAAGAGAAAAATTAACACACCGATCAAGTAAAGAAATCAGCATCAAAACGGCCGAAAGTCACCGATTTCTCAATCTACTCAAACAAAAATAGTACATCCTTAAAAACCTCTGATTTTTTCAAGCAAAGCAGGTTACGCAAGATGTCTAATGCAAACTGTCGACAAAAAATCTTTAACATACTAGAGTCCTGTCCTCCTCGAGTCAGGAGATAATCATGCTTAATTTGGGCTTTCATGAAATTCACTAGACTTTGCTTAATGGCGCTTTGTCTGACACTAAAGATATGGGGTGACCCTACGGAAGATATTTTAGATTCCTGGCAAACTGTGGAAAGGAGCTTTTCCGGGATAAAATACGTTGGTCTTCAAGTGATGGATAAACAGGAAGATGAGCAGATTGTCAATGCTATCGAACAAGCTGTTCTCGATACCTTTACGAAACACAACCAGCCACTTGCTTCAAAAGAGGAGTACGATTTACAAGATTCTCAGCTTGGGATTTTCATCTCCCGGGAACAAGGGATCGATACAGTGACGATCTTATTCCATATTCTCATCGATGAAGAGCCTGAATTATTTTATGTCGATTGTTTTTCTTCTGAGGAAGAGGGGATCCTTCAAAAAATCACATCCAAGGTCGGTGAGATCATCAGCGACATGCTTCAAGGCAACAGTTCTTTCAAAATATTCATAGAGGAGTAAAGATGAAACGCCTTTTTAGAATTTTTTTGAGTGTGGTTTTTGCTGCGAACGCATTGCTTATTGCCGAAGAAGAAGAAGCGATAGAAATAGATCCATTTTCGTTTTTTTCTCAGGCGATCAAAGACACTAGGCTTTTGTCAGTGAATGTAAGTGTTTGGTTTAAAGACCAGAACATGGAAAATGAAATCGTTTGGGGAATGGAGGAGGCATTAGAGGGCGCAGTGCAAAAAAAATTCGCAGAAAAAGGATTTGTTGCGGATGTTTTCCAAGATCTTCCTCTTCAACCTTTCTATCAAAGGAACCCGGATTTTTATGAGGATCAACTCGATTTAGCCTCAAATCTCGTCATTGATGTGCTGAAAAAGAATGATGCCGTTTTTGTAAAGATCTATTGCTATAAGGACTATCCCGAATTCCATGCATTAATTTTTGAAAGGACATTCCGCATCGATCCGAAACAGTTCTCGAATGAACAGGATAAAATGACAGGGTGGTGGCCGATCGTATGCAATCCTATTCTTCAACGTATCGACGAGTTTCTGAGCGACTTTACGCAGATCAATCCTGGACCTTATGGGTGGGTGCTTCCGTGATTAAAAATCTTTAAGGCTCGCAAAAGCGCTCTGAATCTCTATTTTTTCACAACCTCACAGGCGCTGCTTCGTCGCCTGCTGACGCCTGTCTCAAATTCAGTGCGGTAGCTATGCCAAAATTCCAATTGAGGATTTATGTCTTTAGTTACAAAGGTAAATCAACCATCGTCAGACGTTGCTATTCGCTTAGAGAAGCTTCAAAACCTCTACCAAGTGCTCACAAAAAATAAGCCCAATCAACACATTTCCAAAGAGTTTATAAACCTTGAAAAAATCGATCGCCATGCGATCCGCACTATGAACTCTGCCGAAACAATAGGCCATAAGCACATTCTCAACAAAATCGCCATGAGGGATGCCGTTGAAAGGCATATGGAGGCTCTTAAAAAAGCAGAACAGGTTTTTCAAACTGCTATCGTAAAAGACCAAGCAAAAGGCGAGGGGATACTCCCTAACTCTTCAAAGCAGCAAAACAAAAATCCATTAGTTAAACTTCCGCAGGATGTGCTCGTAAATAAAGTACTTCCTTTTCTCACAAGGGAAGAAGCGACGAACTTCCAAACAGCTTGTATTGGCTACAGTTCTTTAACGGCGTCTAGATTTCATCGTTTAAATAACCTTTCCCATGCAATCCTACAAGATCAAGCAGAAATACCCGTCCTATTCCAAGAGCTCCATAAAGACGATCGAACGAGGATTCTTGACAAGTTCAAGAAAGAAAAATTCGATTGGAACCAGATGAAAGAACACAAAAAACTCCTCCTAAAAGAGATCGAGATGATGAAAGTTAACCATAGCTTTACCATCCCTTCCTCGAAATCCATCAACTACCTACAAAAGCTCTCTATTCCCCGGATATCCACCTCTGTAGGTCCTTTCCTCACAGAAAAAGAGAGGGCCGATCTACGAAGGGGTTGTAAGGCTACCCATAAGATCCAAAGCCCCGCTTCTTCGATCATCAAAACCTACCATCTCGAAAACCTCATAGAAACCTATCTTCATGTTTCTTCCTCCGCCTTAACCCCAAGCGACAAGGCAAAGGCACTCCATAACTTGATGTCTATGGCATACAGTTTAAGCGAGTTCGAGGAACTCCCTTACCCAGAGTATTCATCTCTCTCTGCTTTTTTTCAGCAGGTAGAAGCACGCAACCTCATCAGAATGATAAGGGCAATCCATGAAAGGCATGTACCTCCCGTACTTCCCAATCTGCCGGCAGGCGTCGAGGACCTTCATATTCCGAATGATCCCACAAAAGCGATGCAACAAGCAGGCCTTTTACGCGATTGGATCCATCAAGGTGCTTTATCAACTACTGACAAACTCTGTTTTCGGATAATTCGCAGAGTATGTGATTGGATCTCTCAAGGCGCTTTAGTAGCTTGTGCAGGTATTGGGCGCGTCCTAGATCTTAGCGATTGCGGCTTAAGCCTTGTTCCAAAGGAAGTCGGATATCTGTCGACATTTCGAACGCTTAATTTGAGCAACAACCATCTTGTTAGTGTACCAGAAGAAATCGGTCAGCTAAAGGCATTACAAGGGCTTTATTTGTACAACAACTGTCTTGTCAGCATACCTAAAGAAATCGTTCAGCTAAAAGCATTGCAAAATCTTTATTTATACAACAACCGGCTTGTCAGCATACCTAAAGAAATCGGTCAGCTAAAGGCATTGGAACATCTTCAATTGGAAAAAAACCGGTTTGTCAGCGTACCAAAAGAAATCGGCCAGCTACAGGCATTGGAAGGGCTTTATTTGTACAACAACCGTCTTGTCAGCATACCAAAAGAAATCGGCCAGCTAAAGGCATTGGAATGGCTTCAATTGGAAAACAACCGGCTTGTCAGCGTACCAAAAGAAATCGGCCAGCTACAGGCATTGCGACGGCTTCATTTGGAAAACAACCGTCTTCTCAGTGTACCTAAAGAAATCGGTCAGCTACAGGCATTGCAACAGCTTCAATTGGACAACAACCGTCTTCTCAGTGTACCTAAAGAAATCGGTCAACTACAGGCATTGGAATTCCTTTCATTGAAAACCAACGGGTTGATTGGCTTACCTCCGGTGCTGGATCGATTTAAGGGTGCCTTCATGGAACAAAATAGACAGCTTCAAGTTAAAAACTTTCTCAGGCAGCTCTCTCTTTGTGTTACCGGGCAACATAACACGAAAAAAATCGCAGATCTTTTAGATACCATGGAAAAGCTGCTGGGAAAAAAAACACGCAGCCAACTCCATCACTGTTTGTATGAAGTAGTGCAAGAAGCTGCAAAAGCCGATAAGACACTGCGTAAAAAACTAAAAGGTAAACAATTCGGTAGAAAAGCTTTCCTAGGAAAAGCTTTCCTAGATGGGAGCATCGACCCCAAGCTTAAAGCGGCTGCGATCGCACGCTTTAGAGACTGTTAACGGATTCAGTTTCTGTCGGATTTTTCTGTTCTTTTGAATCGAAAATCGGCCAAAAAACTCGACGAAACCTGAATCCGTTAACAGTCGCTTAGAGACCTCCACATAACTCAGCTTACTTGTGTAAAAATTATTGAGGATTTATGTCTTTAGTTACAAAGGTAAGTCAACTATCGTCAAACGTTGCCATTCGCTTAGAGAAGCTCCAAAATCTCTACCAGGAGCTCACAAAAAATAAGCCCAATCAACACATTTCCAAAATGTTTACAAACCTTGAAAAAATCGACCGGCAAGTGATCCGTACTATGGGCTCGTGCGTAACGATAGGCCGTAAGCACATTATCAACAAAATCGCCATGATGGATGCCGTTGAAGGACATATAGAAGCTCTTAAAAAAGTAGAACAGGTTTTTCAAACTAGTGTCGTAAAAGACCAAACAAAAAGCCAGGAGGCAATCCCCAACTCTTCAAAGCAGCAAAGCATAAATCCATTATTAAACCTTATACAGGGCGTGCTCGCATATAAAGTACTTCCTTTTCTCACAAGAGAAGAAGCGACGAACTTCCAAACAGCCTGTGTTGGTTACAGTTCTTTGACGGCCTCTAGGTTTCATCGTTTAAACACTCTTTCCCAGGCAATCGTACAAGATCGAGCAGAAATACCCGTGCTATTCCAAGAGCTCCATGAAGACGATCGAACGAAGATTCTTACCAAGTTCCAGAAACAAAATTTCGATTGGAACCAAATGAAAGAACACAAAGAACCCCTCCTAAAAGAGATCGAAGCGATGAAAGCTAAGCATAGCTTTACCATCCCCTCCTCAAAATCCGTCAACCACCTAAAAAAGCTCCCTATTCCCCTGATGTCCGCCTCTGTAGGTTCTTTCCTCACAGAAAAAGAGAGGGGCGACCTTCGAAGCAGTTGTAAGGATACCCGTAAGATCCAAACCCCCGCTTCTTCGATCATCAAAACCTACCATCTCGAAGGCCTCATAGAAACCTACCTTCACGTTTCTTCTTCCCACTTAACCCCAAGCGACAAGGCAAAGACACTCCATAAACTGCTATCTATGGCATACAGCTTAAGCGAGATCGAAAAACTCCCTCGCCCAACTTACCTTTCGCTACCAGCTTTTTTCCAGGAGGTAGAAGCACGCAACCTCATCAGGATGATAGGGGCAATCGATGACGCAAGGCCGCTTCCACATCCGCCGGCAGGTGTCGAGGACCTTCATATTCCAAATGATCCTACAAAGGCAATGCAAAAGGCAGACCGTTTACGTGATTGGATCAATCAAGGTGCAATAGCAGCTATTGACGGTAACCTAGATCTTGGGAATAAGGACTTAAGCCTCTTACCAAAAGAAATCGGTCAGCTAAAGAGATTGCAAAAACTTAGTTTGCTTTGCAACCCCCTCATTAGCGTACCTAAAGAGATCGGTCAGCTAAAGGCATTAAAATGGCTTTATTTGCACTGCAACCGTTTTGACAGCGTACCTAAAGAGATCGGTCAGCTACAGGCATTGGAAGGGCTTCATTTGGGCAACACCCGTTTTGACAGCGTGCCTAAAGAAATTGGTCAGTTAAAGGCATTGGAATGGCTTAGTTTGAGCGGCAACCGTCTTGTCAGCATACCTAAAGAAATCGGTCAGCTACAGGCATTGCAAGATCTTCGTTTGCACAACAACCGTCTTGTCAGCATCCCTAAAGAAATCGGTCAGCTACAGGCATTGCAACAGCTTTATTTGGATAACAACGGGTTGATTAGCTTACCCCAGGAGCTGGATCGATTTAAGGGTAACCTCAAGAGACAAAACAAACAGCTTCAAGTTAAAAACTTTCTCAGGCAGCTCTCTCTTTGTGCTACCGGACAACATAACACGAAAAAAATCGCAAATCTTTTAAAGGCTATGGAAAAGCTGATAGGAAAAGAAACACGCAGCCAACTCCACCGCTGTTTGCATGAAGTGGCTAAGGAAGCTGCAAAAGCCGATAAGACACTGCGTAAAAAACTAGAAGATAAACAATTCGGTAGAAAAGCTTTCCTAGATGAGAGCATCGACCCCAAGCTTAAAGCGGCTGCGATCGCAAACTTTAGAAAAACCCTTGGGGAATAGGTTTTAGCTGAGGTGTGACAAACGCTCGTTCCTCGTGTCTGTCACAGCGTTTTTTTGGTTGCCGTTTTGGTGGAACATCCAAGAGACGTATTTAGAAATTACGCTGGAATCATTTCGCTGTGACAAACGCTCGTTCCTCACGTCTGTCACACCCCAGGTTTTAGCAATAAAGAAGGGGTTTGAAACGGTTCCACTCCTGTATCAATAAAAAAATTTTACTTATTAGACATTTATTTTTTAAGTACGATTATATTGTATTTAGTTTTTGTTTTAATATGCATTTGTTATAATAACAGCCGAAATATTAAAAAATGTTGAGGGTTTATGTCTTTAGTTTCAAATACAAATCAGTCATCGTTAAATGTTGCCATTCGATTGGAGAAGCTCCAAAATCTCTACCAAGTGCTCACAAAAAATAAGCCCAATCAACACATTTCCAAAGTGTTTGCAAACCTTGAAAAAATCGACCGCCATGCGATCCGCACGATGAGCTCTGCCGAAACGATAGGCGGTAAGTACATTGTCAACAAAATCGCCATGAGGACTGCCGTTG
>Ga0206862_1095_pt1 | contig 23761 bp, 23 predicted proteins | sample Alteio_BWOrgCont_43_FD_152625 | JGI IMG/M metagenome (GOLD analysis project Ga0206862, IMG submission 152625) | Enriched cells from forest soil in Barre Woods Harvard Forest LTER site, Petersham, Massachusetts, United States -... | ecosystem: Environmental > Terrestrial > Soil > Temperate forest >... | reverse complement strand
GCCACCCGGCTCGGGTTGCTCCATCCAATTCGGGGCCAAGATAACGTCGGCTGCGCCAGGATCGGCCCAAGGCCTTTACCTGATAGTCTCCGACGTTGAGGCTGCGCGAAAGGATCTGGTCGGCTGCGGTATTGAGGTGAGTGAGGTGTTCCACGCTGGAACGCCAGGGGCTCAGTTCCAGGTCGACGGCAGCGGTCGCATCAACGGGCCTGCACCCGGCCGTGCCACCTACAGCTCGTTCGCCACGTTTCGTGATCCTGACGGCAATGGATGGCTGGTTCAGGAGGTCACAACCCGACTGCCCGGGCGAGGACTCAGTACTCTGGATGTTGCAACCCTCACGAAACTTTTAGAAGAAACAGAGCAACACCATGCCGAATACGAGCCTACGGCTCCTAAGCACCACTGGTCGAGTTGGTATGCCGCCTACATCGTCGCGCGTCAGGAGGGCAAGACCCCCGAAGAGGCAGCCAAAGCAGGCAAGATTCAAATAGAAGAAGCGCACTGACTCCTACGATGAAACGGGTTTTGAGATCAGAGGGGCATGGAAAGATCGCCGCAGTTGGTACAGTCTCACGCTTGCGTGCCTCCGGTAGTGCGCTTGACCATGGCGCCACAATCAAAAGAGTGCTGAACTCTCACTTCGGGTGAAATGCCGAATTAATGGCCCTGAGTAGCGCTGTGTCGCTGAATGGCTTGAACAGGCACTCTGTTGCACCCTGTTCGATTAGTTGGGGGCGCACAGCCTGATCTGTACTAGCGGTGATGAAGATAATCGGAATCTCGTGCCGGCGAAGCTTCAATTCGCGCTGAAGCTCTGGCCCGCTCATTCCCGGCATGGCAATGTCGAGGATCAAGCAACCGGTCTGGTCGATGCAATCGGAAGTAAGGAACTCTTCCGCGGATGAGAATGTACGGGCTGCAAAGCCGAGCTCGCCAAGGAGGTCGGGCAGCGATTCGCGAACAGACTCATCGTCATCAACGACCGATACCAGTGGACGTTCTACGGCACGCCCTTCCTGGCGCAATTCCATGCTATAAGAATGCGCCTCGCGTGGGAGGGAGTCTATTAGACCTTGGTATCAATCTGGGGACCGAGATCAATTGCGGCCAGGCAACGACCACGGATGGCTCATGCGGCATCCGACGCGGAAGGAATGCGACTGGCGTGAGTAGCATCGCTCGTCAAACCTTCCGGGTTACAGGGGATAGAAAACGAGAACGTAACTCCCGGACCATTATTTGGCGTCGCCCACAGACGGCCATAATGACGCTCGATAATAGAACGGCTGACCGACAATCCGATTCCCATGCCTTCATTCTTCGTCGTGTAGAAGGCTTCGAAAAGCTTGCTCGTAGCTTGAGGCTCGAAGCCGATTCCAACATCACTCACACTGAGGCGCACCCGATCATGATTATTGGGATCAGTATCATCTGGCTCAGTTCGAATCAGCAAATCTCTCGGACGATCTTCGATGGTGCTCATGGCATCCGAAGCATTGCGAAGCAGGTTCAAAATGACCTGCTGGAGCTGGACGCGATCGCCGGTGACGAGCGGGAGGTCAGGGGCAAGTTCCGGCCGCAGGGTCACGCGATTTTTCTGAAGCTCACTCAATGACAGCGCGATTACCTCTCGTGCAGCTTCATTCAGGTCCATTGACTGGGCGGTGGGAGATTTCTTGCCGTAGAGCGCGCGCAATCGAGTGATTACCTCAGAGGCACGGTTGCCATCGCGAATCGTGCGCCGAGCGGTCTCACGAGCGCCGTCCACGTTGGGCGGATCGGTGGCCAGCATCCGCAGACAGGTGCTGGCATTGGTGACAATGCCCGAAAGCGGCTGGTTGACCTCGTGTGCGATGGATGCCGTCAATACTCCAAGGCTCGTAACCCTGGCGACGCGTGCGAGGTCCGACCGAGCCTTGCTGAGCGCCTCCTCGGAGAGCCGGCGTTCTGTCACGTCCTGAACTGCGCCGAAGTACTCCCGTCGACCGTGATCACCCCGAAAGTGAGCAGCGACGTGTACGTACTTGACCGCGCCGTCCGGCATCTGCAGGCGGAATTCCAGTTGGACATCGCTGCGGTCGCGGCGAGATCGCTCAATATGTTCCTGGAATACTGATAAATCTTCAGGGTGGATTCGAGTACCAATGAGTTCAAAGGTCACCTGCGCATCCCTGTCAATCTGAAAAATGCGATAAAGCTGTTCTGAACAGGTGATTTCGTCGGTCGCTACGCGCCAGGAAAAACTGCCGATTCGACTAAGATGCTGGGCTTCCGCGAGAAACGCCTCGCTGCGTCGTAGTTCATGCTCCGCCCGTTTGCGTTCCGTAATGTCGCGCAGATAGCCGGTGAAGGAGGGCGGCCCTTCCAACGGAATGCGTGTGATTGCGAGCTCAACGGGAAATTCGCTTCCGTCGGCACGTACTGCCGTCATCTCGATGCGTTTCCCAAGCACTCGCGCCTCGCCCGTGGCTAGATAGCGGGCAAAACCTTGCCGATGCTTTTCGCGGAGGGATAATGGAACGATGACGTTTGCCAGAGGCCTTCCCAGGACTTCGTCCCGACGGTAGCCGAAGGTACGCTCCGCCGCTGGATTGAACTCGGTGATCGAGCCCTCGTGATCGATCGTCACAATGCAGTCGAGCGCCGAGTCCACGATCGCTGCCTTGCGAACCTCGCTGCGCTTCAGTTCCCTCTCCTCTTGCTGGAGCTTTTCTTCTACCAGTCTGCGTTCAGCAAGTTGCTTTTTGAGCTCTGCGTTGGCAGCGGCAAGTTCGGCCGTTTGTTGCGCGACCTGCTGATCGAGTTCGCCGGCAAGGGAAATCGGCGCTGTGGTCTTCTTCATGCTGTTCTTCTCGAATCACTACGACGGTGAATATGACCGTTACGCCGCCATGATCGCTCCGGCTTCGGGGCGCAGTCTCGCGGCCATTTTCACCAGGTCGGCGAGAGAGTCGGCCTTCATCTTCTGCATCACCTTTCCCCGGTGTGCCTTGACCGTGATCTCGCTGATACCGAGCTCGCCGCCGACTTGTTTATTCAACAGGCCCGAGACCACCAATGCCATAACCTGCCGTTCTCGCTGCGATAGTGATGCGTAACGGTCCCGGAGTATTTGCATCTCCGCCTCCAGACTAAGCGCAACTCGGCTACGCTCCAGGGCGGTCCGGATCGCGGCCAAAAGTACGTCATCGTTGAACGGCTTGGTCAAGAATTCGACGGCTCCGGCCTTCATGGCTCGGACCGTCATAGGCACATCGCCGTGGCCCGTGATGAAAATGATCGGCATGTCGGTGCGTTCGTGGGCGACGAGGCCCTGGAGGTCCAGACCGTTGAGTCCAGGAAGAGAAACGTCAAGTACGAGGCAGTTCGGAGTATGAACTCGGGGGTAATCGAGGAATTCCTGGGCGGACGCGAATGTCTGCGGCTGCAAGCCTTCACAGCGGATCAATGACTCCAGCGACTCGCGTACGGAGAAATCGTCGTCAACAACGAACACGATTGGCGTAGTATCCGACATGGGTTAATCCCATTTTTTGCCTACGATTGGACGAAGACCCACCACTGTTCGAGGGATTGTATCAGAGATCCACTCATTTACCTTGTAGGAGACCGCAAGCATTTCGAGCCGGAATGGCCGACACTAGCCCGAACTCACGGAGATTATGGAGCCGATACGAAAGTATCGGCGATACCATTGTCCAATTGTTCATCTCCGGAGCTTCTGTTCTGATGAAGTAGATGAAGGCAGGACATGAAAATCTAGACATTAGGGAGAAGATAATTTATGTCACACCATTACTCCGGTCCCGACTTTGGCTTTCCTCATGGGGACGCCCGCCTCGATTTTACTGACTTGTACGCTTTCCCCAAGCCTGGGGATGCTAGCAAGTCGATCCTAATTATGAATGTGCATCCGTCGGCCGGCGTGAATCCGCCAGGACCGACAACAGACGAGCCCTTCGCGACCAAGGCCGTCTATGAACTCAGGATTGATACCAACGGCGATGCCGTCGCCGATATCGCATATCGAATCCGTTTCACCGCGGACAAAGACGGAGCGCAGACTGCGACGCTTCGCCGCGTTGAGGGCGCACAGGCTGCCGGGATAGGCGACGACGGGCAAGTCATTGTCGAGGGCGCGCCGGTCTCGACGGGGCTGGATACGCGGGTGACCGAGGGCGGGGACTACCGCTTCTTTGCCGGCTGGAGGAGCGATCCCTTTTTCTTTGACGTACAGGGCGCACTCAACAATCTGCAGTTTACCGGTGACGACTACTTCACCGACAAGGACGTGTGCAGCATCGTGCTGGAAGTGCCCAACTCTGCCCTCGGTGGAAAGATGGGCTTGTGGGTTCGGACAGTCGACGGCACGAGCGGGAAATGGGTACAGGCGGATCGCGGTGCGCGGTCGAATCAAACTCCGTTCCTCGCCGGCGAACAGAACGCCGCTTATCTCGCTGCGGAGCCGGCCGACGATTCCCGTTTTATCCCCGTCTTTGCACATGCGCTGGAGCACGCCGGTGGTTATACGCCGGGGGAAGCAATGCGGGTCGCCGGAACGTTGCTGCCGGACGTCCTACACTATGACCCCAAGCGGCCAGCGGTCTATCCGGAGAATGGCAGGACACTCACCGACGACGTCGTGGATTTCTTTCTTCCTCTCCTCTCCAATGGGAAGGTGACGCAAGATAAGGTAGGGCCCCACAAGGACCTGCTCGCGGCGTTCCCCTACGTCGGTGCGCCGCACAAGGCGCGATCGGCGAAAAAGGCCGCCTAAAACGAAAGGCAATTCAATATAGGGGCGGATCCGATCCTAAAATCGCAGTCTCCGTATAACCAACATCTGTGAGGCGCAATGGTGAAAACGTCGGGTTTTCAAGCGGACATTCGCCCGCTCTTTACGGAGCGAGACATTCAAGGCATGAGCAAGGCGTTCAACCTGGGAAGTTACGATGACGTCAAGAAACACGCTGTCGCCATCTACGATCGCATTCGTGGGATCGGCGGCGCCGTGATGCCGTCCCCGCCACCAAGAGGAGAAGGTCCTTGGCCGCAATCTCAAATTGAGCTATTCGCCAAGTGGATGGCGGACGGGCTCCAACCTTAGTCAGCCGGATGTTTACCACACCTTGGAGTTCGATGAGGTACGCATGCCCCGATTGCTTTCTGTAAATGTCGGCCTCCCGCGGGACGTGATATGGAACGGCAAAACGGTCAGAACCGCCATCTGGAAATCTCCGGTTACCGGACGACGAATGGTGCGCACGCTCGATATCGATGGTGATGCGCAAGCCGATCTCGCCGGTCATGGCGGCGAGCACCGCGCAGTATTCGTCTACCAGATGGATTCTTACCATTACTGGGAGCAGTTTTTGGGCCGCAACGATTTTACTTTCGGCCAGTTCGGAGAGAACTTCACCGTCGACGGACTTCCTGATAATGAAGTTTGTATCGGCGATCGATACCGCATCGGTGGCGCTGAATTTGAAGTGACGCAGCCGCGCGTGACGTGCTACCGCGTTGGTATTCGCATGAATGAGCCTCGTATGCCAGCGCTGCTCGTGGCCCATCACAGGCCAGGATTCTACTTTCGCGTTTTGCAGGAAGGAGAAGTTGGTGCCGGCGATGACATCATACAAATCGCCGATGATCATGGAACAGGCACCCCCGAGCGAATGACTGTGGCTGACATTGACGCCCTCCTGTATTTACCCGGACAATCCAGCGAGCAAGTGCAACGCGCGCTGCGAATTCCTGCACTTAGCAAGGGTTGGCAGAGTTCGTTCCAGGCAATGCTGCAACAAGACTTGACGTCCAAAGCTGCGGCTGGAAATCCAGGACTCGCGAACGAGGAACAAGCGCCAGCGTGGCCCGGCTTTCGGCAGATGCGAGTTGCGAATATTCATAAGGAAAGCGATAGCGTAACTTCTCTAGTTCTGCAGCCAATCGACGGGCAGCCTCTTCCTCTCTGCCAGGCGGGTCAATTTGTGGTTTTACGTTTGCTCGTCGATCCAAGCAAACCGCCGGTCCTTCGAAGCTATTCGCTATCTGATTTACCGGCAGCCGACCATTTCCGTATCAGCGTCAAGAGCGAATTAAATGGCATTGCAAGTTCGTTTCTTTGCAATCGTGAGCGAGAAGGCGATGTGTTGGACGTCAGTGCGCCGCGCGGAAGTTTTACTGTGCGCCCCAACCAAAGTCCTGTGGTTCTGCTGAGCGCCGGAGTGGGCGCAACGCCCGTGATGTCGATGCTGCATGAGCTCGCCGCCGAAAAATCGCAACGAGAGATCTGGTGGATCTATGGAGCGCGCAATCGCGCTGACCATCCATTTGCAGAAGAGTCGCGTTCGTTATTGAAGCTGCTCTCTCGCGGGCGAGGCTACATCGTGTACAGCCGGCCCTCGGCAAGCGACCAACTCGGGGCAGATTTCGATGCTCCCGGGCACATTGACACACATTTGCTGGAGAAGATTGGCGTGTCAAAGGGGAGCGAGTTCTATCTGTGTGGCCCGCCTTCATTCTTGCAGAATATGCGCGACGGGCTGGGAAACTGGGGTGTGCTCGCGGAGAATGTGCACACGGAGATTTTCGGTTCTCTCGAGGCGATTACCCCTGGCATGGCGAAGGTTGTTCACGCTCCACATTTGCCACAAGGGCCGCCCGGATCTGGCCCTGCTGTCTCATTCGCGCGCAGCGGGATTACCGCAGCTTGGGATCCGAAATTCGCGAGCTTGCTTGAACTGGCAGAGGCGTGCGACGTTCCCGTCAGATGGTCGTGCCGGACTGGAGTTTGTCATACCTGCATGACCGGTTTAATCGGCGGGGCGATTATTTATAGTCCTGAGCCGCTGGAGGGGCCTGCTCCCGGGAACGTGCTCATATGCTGTTCCCAACCAACCGCGGGTGTCACTTTGGATCTCTAAGAGGGCCGAACTTCAAGACGATTTTTAAGAGAAACGAGAGGATTCGAATCATGCGTTCTGATATTGTGCCCGGCGGCATTTTCCCCGACTACGAGCTGCGCGATCACACGGAAAATCTGCGCAAGCTCAGCGAACTACAGGGTGACGATCCGTTGATCCTTACGCTCGCGCGCGGCCACTACTGCCCAAAGGAACATCAGCAGCATTTAGAACTCGCCGCGTTCTATCCGAAAATCGCAGTGGCGTATACGCAGATCGCCACGATCGCCACCGACGATCACCATACGCTGCAGGAATTTCGCGCGTCAGTCGGAGCCCAGTGGACCTTTCTTTCGGATCCCGACCGAAAGGTTCAGAAGGATCTCGACATTCAGGAGTACACCGATCCCGACAATAATCCGATGATCCCGCATACGCTGGTGCTCAAACCAGGACTTGTGATCTACAGCATTTACAACGGCTATTGGTTCTGGGGGCGTCCGTCGATCGCCGATCTTTGGCGCGACCTGCGCGTCGTGACGAGCGAAATACGCCCCGACTGGGACCTGAGCAAACCCGGACTCCGTGAGGCATGGAATGCGGGTGACTTTTCGCGTTTCCACGGCTGGAACAAGAAGACAGGTGTGGAAGCGGCCTCGATTGTAAGGGAGAAATAGCTGCGCCCCTTTACGTATGGCGCTGAGTCAAAACCCGACCGCAAGGGGGCTAAATCATGCGAAGGTATCGATCCATACCATCGTCCAATAGACTCCGCTCGTTGGTTCTGGCTTAATTGGATGTGCGTTTGCAAGCGACCGCGAGCTTCCTTGCAATTGGGCAGGTCAAGAAGATGCGAGGTAACAAAATGCCAGCCGCCACGAATTACGAATTGAACGATGCCGCGACCGTGGGAAATTCATTCATTACAAGTGAAGAGGCAACGCTGTTGGCTTCCGCCAGAGCGGGTAACTCAGCGGCCTTTGAATGTCTTGTCATGCCGCACTGGGACGCTCTTCTTCGCGTTACCCAACGCATTCTGCGCAATCGAGAAGATGCGGAGGACGCCGTTCAAAGTACATTTCTGGATGCTTTCCGGAATCTGAATCGCTTCCATGGGCATTCGCGATTCTCTTCGTGGCTCACTCGCATCGCAATGAACGCGGCCTTCATGCGCCTGCGCGTGAGCCGGCGAAAAAGAGAAACATCGCTTGATGAAATAACTGAAACCGGTAAGGCTCGGGCGCCGTTTCATCTAGTAGAAACAAGACAGAATCCCGAGCAGGAGTACTTATCGAAGGAGGACCGAGTTCTGCTTAAAAAAGGACTCAAGAAATTGGGACCGCTCGATGTTGAAGTCCTGCATCTGCGCAACGTGCAGGAGTTTTCGGCCATAGAGACAGCAAGAATTTTGGCGTTGCCGCTGGGAACAGTGAAGGCGAGGCTGCATCGAGCACGCGCAAAATTAGCGCGACATGTGCAGTCAATCGCTAGAAGCAAGGCACGCTTGCGGATCCAATAGGCTCGTCTCTGATCTTCTGGCTTAAGTCATAGCTGTGCATAATGCCTTCGTGGGAACTGGTAGTTTGGAGATGTAACCATGATTGAGTCTGCTGATCTTTCTTCTGCCGTTTTTTCTGATCTTCGGCTGACAACATCGCCGCTCAACAACGGCACTGGCCAAATGCCAGCACTCGGTTTTGGCACTTTAATTCCCGATCCGGCCCTGACCAGAACTGCGACCAGAGACGCGCTGGGCGCTGGCTTTCGACACTTCGACTGCGCGGAACGATACCGCAACGAGCGCACTACCTGATTGAGCCTCTGCCTGGTCTGAATGCGATTGATTTCGTTCAACGAAAACAGGCGTTCCTGGTTTCATCGCACAAGGTAATTGACCTAAACCAGGACCGTACCTCCATCCACGACGACGATCTGGCCGGTGCTGAATCCTTCCTGCATCAAAAACAAATAAGCTTGCGCTATGTCATGAGGCTCGCCGACTCGGCCAACCGGCAGGCTCTTTCCCACGGTCTCAAACAGGTTCTCGCGTTCAGCCACGGTCATGCCTTGCCAGAGGTTCGTCCGTACAACTCCAGGAGATACCGCGTTTACCCGTATAGGTGCCAACTCAACCGCCAGGGCCCGCGTTAGTGCCTCGATGGTCCCGCAGACGCTTGCGGCGATTACCCATCCCTTGCGCGGGCGCTGGCCAGCGATTCCGGTTGTGAGCACAATAGAGCCTTCCTTGCGAATATGTGGGCTTCCGTATTTGACCGCGGCGAGTGCTGCCCAATAGCGCAGTTCAAAGGCATGTCTTGCCTGCTGGAGATCCGTAGCGGCAAGATCATGCAAGTGCAGGCTGTCGCCCGCGGTAAATACCAAATGATCGAAAGTGCCGAGTTTGGAAAAAAAGGCTTCGACTGCTCGTTCGTCAGAGACGTCAAGCGCCTGGCCCTGCGCTTTTCCGCCGATCGATGCAACGACTTTCTGAACTCGTCCCGCATCACTGGAGGCGATAATGATGCTCGCTCCCTGCGACGCTGCCTGCTCAGCGACTGCCAGACCGATCCCCGACGAACCACCCAGTACAACCACCCGCTTGTCTTGTAAACCGTTTCCTTGCATTGGATCCTCCATATGCATTCTTCTTTACACAGCAAAAGATGATTCTCAGCCACATGCGGTTCATACATAATATTCATAGCTGCCATGCGTTTAGAGAAATTACGACAAGTCGATTTAAACCTCCTGATTACATTTGCCGCGATTGCAGAGGAGAAAAGCATCACTGCGGCTGCATCCCGGCTGCTGCTGAGCCAGCCTGCGGTAAGCCGCGCATTGCAGCGCGCCCGGACGATGTTTCAAGATGACCTTCTGGTGCGATCGCCACAAGGTTTCGAACTTACGTTGCGAGGCCGCAAGATTCTCCAGGAACTTGAGGGCTTGTTGCCCAAGATGGAGAATCTGGTCACGCCGAGTCTATTCGATCCGATGCGGGAGAAGAGCCATTTCCGCATCTCGGGTCCTGACAATGTCTGCACGGTTGTGCTCCCCCGCTTGTGCCGGCAGTATGCGAACGGACGCTACCAGGTTCAATTTGAATTTCTTCCGTGGCGGAGTGGCATCGCCGAATTAGTGGAGCACGGCCAAGTCGATCTTGTTCTACACATCGATGATGGGCTTCTTCCCTCTCACTTTCAGTCAGAAAGACTCTATCGCGAAGATTGGATTTGCGCCGTGGCTCGTGCAAGCCGCTTCGGCGACCGGCTGTCGCTTAAGCAGTACTTAGCGGCGAACCACATCGTCGTATCTACGCTCCCCGGTGTGCAGACGATCCCGGACAAGCAACTTGCAGCTCTCGGCGCCAAACGGAGTTCGTCTATTCGAGTGCCTTACTTCGGTGTGGCCCTACGATGCCTTCCCGGCACGGAACTCGTGCTCACCCTAACTAGTGGTATGACATCAGCGGTGCTAGGGAACCGGGAGTTACGCCTTGTGAAAGCACCACACGAGTTGCATCCGTTTCATTTCTTGATGGCATGGCATCCAAGACTTAACAGCGATCCTCGTCATATGTGGCTTCGCCAGGCGATGCGATCCGCAACTGTGGCTCTGTATGGATAACCATTGGGCGATAATTCCCCCCTCTGACCTCGCTTTAAGCCAACGCGTAGAGATACTCGACAAAGGAGCGTACAGCTCCGTCGATCCCGGCAACCTTTGCATTGGTGGAATCGATCAGATAGTACTCATTCGGAGCATGTGCCCCGGTCCCGTGTCCCGCTCCAAAATGTCCCGCCGGAAGATTGAGAGGTTCGGAGGTGAAGATGTAGCCCGGCCAGGAACCGGCGGAACGAGGCCACAGTACGGGATCCAGACCCAGCTTGCGGTAAGTCGCAATTTGCGCCTGGATGAGCTTTGAATCCGGTGATGTCTGGGTCGGATCGTATCCACCACTCATATTGACCTCGATGTCGCCAAAACCGTGTTTGGCGAGATGGTCTTTGAGAAGTGCCAACGTCCCTGCCGCCGTCATGTCGGGCACTAACCGCATGTCAATCTTCGCAACCGCGCGATGTGGCAGAACTGTCTTGCCGCCAGGACCGGTGTAGCCACCGACCAAGCCCTCGATGTTGATGGTGGGCTTGGATTCGAGCAGCACGAGCGAGTCGAGCCAGTTTGTGTCATGCACCCAATGCTCAACTCCAAGCTGCTGCTTCACTGTGGCTTCACTGCGGCGAGCGGCAACCTCCTGAATCATCTTCATTTGTGCCGGAGTGAGAGGCTTGACCTTGTCAAAAAACCCCGCAACCGCAGGTGTGTGTCCGTCGGGCTCAATCAGAGTATTAAGCGCTTGCACCAGGTGCCAGGAAGGACTGTCGACCTGCGCCTCTAGGCTGGAGTGAACATCATGTTTGGGCCCTCGTCCCCAGCGTTCTCCACTGGAAACCAGTTCAAGCTCAACTACGCCTTTGGCGCCTACTGATATCTGTACGCCTCCATCCGGGTCTTGACCCGCTTCCGGCATGAACACACCCATGCATTTCTTCAACGCAGCGGTCACCTTGGGCTGGTGGACAATTTCCGGAAAGTGGGTCGAAGCAATCTCTTCTTCGCCTTCACAGACGAGCACGAGATTTACAGGCAACTTTTTCCCCGCCGCCTTGAAGGCATGAAGGGCGCCAAGAAAAGCTGTCTCCGGACCCTTCTGGTTCACAGCGCCGCGACCGACGCAGATCCGGCCCAACCCCTCTTTTTCGACGATCCGGCCTTCGAGCGGAGGCGAAGACCACTCCGACGGATCAAACTGCTTGACGTCGTACATGAAATAAATGCCGACGGTGGTTGCTGCACCGGCATCAAGAAGGCCGAAGACTCCTGGCTTGCCCGATGTTGGCAAAATCTCAACGTTCGCGAATCCGGCATCACGAGCGAGTTGCGCCATATAGTCAGGGCCCTGCGGATAATTGCGGTTCTCGGCCGCGATTGAGGGCAGAGCGATCCAGTCCTGCAGACGCTTCACATTCTCGTCATGCATCTTTGGTACTTGGCTCAGCACCGACTGAAGATCGGAATTGTCGGCCGAGAAAGCGGAAATTGGCAAAGCGGCGAAGGCGGCGCCTGCAAGCGCACCCTGGATGAAATCTCGACGATTAAACGCGCTACTGCTCGAGTCAGTCAATGCGTCCCCCAATGGCCGAACAAAGATGGCTATCGCTTGATTGGTCTCACACTAGATTCAAGAAAGAGAACAATTCGGTTTTTATCGAAGGACATCATATCAATTTGTTACCTTCAGGCTAGCAATTTTTCTCCTGGAGGCAGCGAGGTGCGTCCCCTCTGTCGTTCGCCGATAGCCTATCTAGAAACGGGCATTTGGCAAGTAACGTAACCCTCGGCTACCTTCACACCATTCCTTTGCGCAGTTCCTCCAATGGATACTTGGTTCCGCGCCACACAATGCCGTCGTTCTTAAGCGTGTGGAACATGGATCGCATCAGCGTGTACATGAACAGGCTGGTGCTGACCGGATGCAGAAAGAAATAATATGCCGGAACCGCCGATCTGGCTGACATTCCGTAATAAATCAAAAATAGCGAAACGAGCGCAATTGCGTATGGAACCCGCGCCCAACCATGCGACAGCAAGACGCCGAGGAATGGTCCGAGATTCAAGAATCCGAGGCCTATGATAGATGCCACTGTCCGCGGCCATTGAAAAGAGAGCACGGCAAAAAAATTCTTGGTGAGGTTGTTGACGATTCCAAAAGCGCCTTTTGCCCAGTGAAGCGAAATCAGGTCTTCCCCAAAAACATTGCGCTGGGCGAAGCCCGCATTCTTAATCACCTTACCCAGTTTCATGTCGTCGAGCACTTCCATGCGCAACGCCGAATATGTGCCAACCGCATCGTAGACCGAACGCCGGACCATATTGAAAGCTCCAACGCCCATGTGGTCGCGAGCTTTGGGATCGGCAACTTTCCACGGGCGATGTCCGAAGACGAAGAGCGCCTGAAAGAACGCGATCATCATTTTTTCGCTCGGACGCTTCATGATCATGCGCGGAAAAAGCACTACATGGTCGGCACGCTCCGCCTCAGCATAAGAAACGGCGCGGCGCACCGAATCTGGCTTGAATAGCACATCGGCATCGGTGAAGAGCAGCCAGTCTCCAGTCGCTTGCTGGCCAGCTGTCCACATAGCATGCGTTTTGCCTAACCACCCTGGGGGCAGTTCAGGAATGTGGATTACCTTAAGCAGGCCACGAGCGCGGGAACGCACGGCAACTTCATCCATGATCGGGCCGGTGTTATCCGTCGAGCGGTCGTTCACCGCGATGATTTCGTAGTTTGAATAATCGAGAGCGAGCAATTGCAGGAGCGTCTCGCGAATACTTTCTTCTTCGTTGCGCGCGGGAACAATAATGCTGACTCCAGGTTCGTCGTTTGGGGAGGCTGGATTCGGAGACGCTGGGCGGCGATCCCATTCGGGCCGCGCGATATCGGCGATATGCGGCATACCGAAAGCAGCTTGCACGATGCGCGAAAACCAAGCTAAGGCGAGTATGCCGCCTGCAATCCAGTTAATTATTTGCCAATGCATTCTGCTTAGGAAGATGCTCCTGAGGAAACTTACGACTCCGCCGAGTTGTATTCAATTTTGCGCACGCACTGGCGGGGCGAATCGCATGCCATAAAAGAGTATCGCAGAAGATAGAGCGATTGCGATGACGGGACCGAGAAATGCCAGTTGCAACGAATAATTGTCCGACAAGGCCCCAATCAGTGCGGCGGACGGTACATCTCCAAACAGATGGAAAATAAAAATATTTACTGCCAAGGCGGTGGCACGCACGTGTGGTCCCACCGAATTGATAACTGCGGCATTCAACGGGCCGGTGTTGAAGAGCAGCAAGAACTCGGCCACAAATATGCCCACGACCATTGTCGTGCCGCTGGCAAACAGAGCGATGCACATGGCGGGAATTCCCAGCCCCAAACTAACCGCAGAAACCAGATAGTGAGCAGACTTGGTACGGCGCAACAGCCAATCCGACACCCACCCGCCAGCTAGTGACGCGACCAAACCATTCACCAGAGTGCTCATTCCAAAAATGAGATTTGCATTTAGAAGGGTATAGCCGCGGGCGCGATGCAGAAAGGTCGGAAACCAGACCTGCAATCCGCCGAGGGCAAATGTCATCATGGCCATCCCCAGAGTGGCCGTGAGGAATGCGGGATTACGAAACAAACTCTTCCACGTGTCGCGCTCAGGAGATTTGCTCTCGGGCGAATCGAATTGACCTAGTTTCGGTTCCGGAATAAATAGCAGTAGTAAAGCCAGCAGCACTCCTGGCGCTGCCCCAACATAGAACGGAGCCCGCCATCCGTATTTTGGCCCCATGAATCCGCCGAGAAGATATCCCAGCGCGGTCCCGACCGGGATCGCAAGGTAAAACACTCCCATGACACGGCCGCGCTTTTCAACCGGAAACATATCCGCAACGAAGGTCGGAGAAAGAATGACAAAGCTGGCTTCGCCGAGGCCCACCAGGGTATGACGAATGAGCAATTCGTCGAAATTCTTTGTAAAAGCAGTAAGCAGAGTAGCCGCGCTCCACACCAATGCCCCTGCAACAATGACCCGTTTGCGGGAGAAACGCACGGAAAGTGGCCCCATGAATGGCGCGGCGCACATGTAAAAGACGAAAAAAACAGTAGTCAGTAACCCAAACTGCAAATCGCTGCGCGGAAACTCAGCTTTGACCAGATCCTGTACTGCATACAGCACGGAGCGGTCGATGTAATTGAGCAAATTCAGCGCGGTTAAGAGCGCGAGTGCGGTGCGGGGATAGAGTTTGGTCGGGGCCACGGGTCGAGAAAATATAGCATGCCGATTAATAAAACAACGCAGCCCGGAATACCATTAGCTAAAGGTTGATAGCATGATCATTTTCAAAAAAGGGACTCCCGGCTGGAGTATCCACCCGGGCGAAATTCTTCGTGAGGAGTTTCTGAAGCCGATGGGCATATCGGCTTACGAATTGGCGAAACGGCTGCATGTGCCCGCACCGCGAGTGAATGACATTGTTCTCGAACGGCGTGGCATCAGGGCCGATACAGCCATCCGCTTGTCCCGCTTTTTTGGGACGACTGAACAATTCTGGCCGAATTTGCAGGGAGCATACGAAATAAGCCGCATCAAAGCCGATCACGCATCTGAAATCGAGCTCATCAAGCCTCGAGCCGCAGCCACGTCGCGCTAAATTGCGCCGTGGACATCCTCTACGAAATTTCCGACGATCTAATCATTCCTGACCATTCGTCTCTCGCGGCCACTTTGCGATCACTACAGTCGCAATCCCACCACGCGGACGGAACTCTCCTTTGACTTCGGCCCATACAGGCTTCGCCCAGCGAACGACATCGTCGAGCACCTGATTCACGACGTTCTCCTGGAAGATGCCCAGGTTGCGATACGACTGGAGATACTCCTTCAGAGATTTCAACTCCAGGCACAGGCGATCGGGCTGGTAGCGAATCACGATGTCGCCGAAGTCCGGCAAGCTGGTCTTCGGGCAGACGGAGGTGAATTCGGGATCATCGATCACAATCTCATATCCTGAAAACTGGTTCGGCCAAGTTTCAATTTCCGGGAAATCGTGGTCGAGTCCGGCGCTGGCGTGCTCCTCGGTGTAGCCTGGCGAACTGGAACGTGGCGGCGCGGAAGGCGAAGAGGCTGAAGCGGAAGATTTCGGCATCTCGTTATTGTACTAACGGGCGGGGCACCTCTCTGAAAATTCCGCGATGCTTCTGGTGCAAACCACCGGCACGATGCATCTAAAAAGTAAGTCCGAGAGCGCTCAGTTTGCCTGCTCCCCGCAGCGCGTGGATGATACATTGAAGCTTGCGCTTTTCTTTGCATGCCATTGAATGGAAACAGTTCGGGACGCCAACCGCGGCGCTGGTGGTTAACGGCGCTTGTGCTGTTGGTGGCGGGAATTGGATTGGCCGCTTTCGTCTCCCATCGCGATGACCCGGTGACAGTGCGAACCGCCGTGGTTGGGCAGGGCTCAATTCGCAGTCTGGTTTCCACCAACGGAAAAATTGAGCCGGTCAATAACTTCGAAGCGCACGCTCCGGTGGCTACGAGTGTGCGGCGCGTTTTGATTAAAGAGGGCGACGCTGTCAAGAAGGGAGAATTACTCCTCGTTCTGGATGACGCCGACGCGCGCGCGCAAGCGGCTCGCGCCCAGACCCAATTGAAAGCCGCACAGTCCGATTTAAGCGCCGCCGAACGAGGCGGAAGTCAAGAAGAAGTGCTCGCTCTGCAAGCCCAACTTGTGAAAGCCAGTACCGACCGCGACACAGCCCAACGAAACTTAGACGCGCTGAAAAAACTTGAGCAGCAGGGTGCAGCCTCGGCGGGAGAAGTGCGGACTGCGCAAGATGCGCTTGCCAGCGCCGATGCGCAACTCACCTTTCTCCGGCAAAAGCAGACGAAACGTTATTCGAACGCGGAGTTAGCGCACGTCGATGCACAGAGAGCTGATGCGCAGGCGACGTTCGATGCCGCGCAGGATGTGCTGGCGAAATCGAATGTCCGCGCGCCTTTTGACGGCATTGTGTATTCACTGCCTGCAAAACAAGGCGGCTTCGTAGGCGCTGGCGATCTTCTGCTGCAAGTGGCGGACCTGCGAAAAGTTCTGGTGCGAACCTTCGTCGATGAGCCGGACGTGGGTAGACTTGCCGTGGGAGATCCGATTGAGATTACGTGGGACGCGGTCCCAGGCCGCGTATGGCGAGCCACTGTCACTTCTGTTCCCTCAACGGTGAAGTTGCGTGGGTCACGCAATGTCGGCGAGACGACCAGCATTGTAGACAACAAAGATTTGAAACTCCTGCCCAATATCAATGTGGGAGTGACGATCGTCTCCGCCGAGCACGATAACGTGCTGGTCGTGCCGCGAGAGGCGGTTCGAATGGACGACTCCAAGCCTTATGTTTTGCAGGTGACGGGCCACGAGCTCAAACGCCGGGATGTAAATACTTCTCTTTCCAATCTTACGCAAGTCGAAATCACCCACGGCCTGTCGGCCAACGATGTGGTGGCGATCAGCTCGTGGAATGGCAAGCCGATTGGCGATGGCACACAAGTCAAGTTTTAGGATGTTTTTGCCGATGTCTATAGTGATATTTGTTTCTAAGATATTCATGCGTACTTCGAAAGTTTTCCCAATCCTGATGCTACTTGCGGCGGTAGCCGTGTGCCGTGCAGACTCCGCCAAGGAGATGCTGGCGTCAGGCCGCGTTGATGAAGTTATCACCGAACTGAACGGTCATCCTTCTTCTACCGACGCGGAATCCTCTAACCTTCTCTGCCGCGCTTACTTTGCACTCGAAGATTGGGATCGGGCAGAATCATCCTGCAAAAAAGCAGTTGCTTTGGACCCGGAAAATAGCCGTTTTCATTTGTGGTTAGGTCGCGTCTACGGCGAGAAAGCGGACCGCGCAAATTTCCTGGCAGCGGCCGGCCTGGCCGGAAAAGTTCGCGGAGAGTTTGAGCGTGCAGTGCAACTGAATCCCAAAGACGTGGACGCGCGGCTCGATCTCGCCGAGTTTTATCTGGAAGCGCCCGGCATCGTCGGCGGTGGCGAACAGAAAGCCCGCGAACAGGCACGAGTGATTGGAACCCTAAACCCTGCCCGTGAGCACTGGGTTTATGCGCGTATTGCGGAGAAGAAAAAAGACGATGCCACGGCCGAGCGGGAATATCACCAGTACATCGATCTGAGTAAGGGTGACGCGGAGGCGTGGCTCAACCTCGCCCTTTTTCTCCGTCGCCAGAATCGCCTCGACGAGATGGAACAGGCCATAGTTAAGCTCAGCCAAGCTCCGAAGCCGAAACCTGATGTTCTGGTGGAAGCGGCGGAGATGTTATATCGCACTGGTCGAAACTATTCTTTCGCGACTGAACTGCTGCGCCGTTATCTCGCCTCGGGCCCGGTAGAGGCGGCTCCTGCCTTCAAGGCCCGTTATGTTCTCGGCTTACTGCTTGAGAAACAAGGAGACAAAGCTGGCGCTGCTCAGGAGTACCGTGCCTCCCTGTCATTGGCGCGCAACTTTGACATGGCCCAACAAGCACTCAACCGAGTCGCTCACTGAGCATGGCGAGATTCCTGCCGTCTAGTCGTGTTTGTCCCAAATTATTTTCAACGCCACTGACGAGACAAAGGTGACGAGATGAAACTCCGATTGCCGAGGTGGTTGCGCTCCGCGAATCAGTTCCCCTTTTTTGTTATACCGGTACTGGCATTGGCACTGACGACGACTGTCCCGACGCGTGTCCAGGCTGAACCGCTGCCTCTCGAGCGTGCGATCCGGCTCGCGCTCACGCACAGCACGAGTTCAGCGATCGCACATGAAGATGTGCAGCATGCCTTTTCCACTTACGGAGAACTCCGCGATGGCTATATGCCTGAGCTATTCGCTGGTTCGGGTCTCGGCTGGACCTACGGCTATCCCCTCACGATCGATGGGTCGCCGCCCGCACTGCTGGATGTCATCGCGCGAAGCACAGTCTACAGTCCTGCGCAGCGTCAGTTCCTGAAAGCGGCGAAAATCGATTGGCTGGCTGCTCAGTCTCAAAATAAAGATCAGCGCAGCGCCGTTATTCAGGATGTCGTCCTAAGTTATGCCGAACTGGCCAAGTGGGAAACACGACTCATACACCTGCAACAGGACGACGCCCAAGCGTTGCAAATGCAACAGGCGGTAACCCAACGCGTTCAGGAAGGTGTGGATAGTACCGTAGATTTAAACAAGGCGAAACTTACCGCGGCGCGTGTGCGCCTTCGCCGCATCGAGGCACGTGGCTCCGCCGACGTTCTTCGGCAACATCTCGCGAACCTGACCGGGTTACCCACCTCCGCTATTGAAATCGTTCCTGAAACAATTCCCTCTTTGCCACCTGTCTCTTCCGAGGAAGATCTTCCTGGGAAGGCAATTGCATCCAGTCCTGCCATCAAGTTTGCTGAAAACCATTCTTTGGCGGAAGCGATGCGGGCTTCGGGCGAGCGCCGCGCTCTTTTACCGTCAATCGATTTTTCTGCCCAGTATGCGCGGTTTTCCACCTTCAATAACTACACGGTGTACTTCCCGAACCACTTTCAGAAGGACAATGCCACGGTCGGCTTTGGCATCAAAATCCCGATATTCAATGCCAGCCAGCATGCCCACGCCGAAGCGGCCGAGGCCGAAGCCCTTAAGGCACAGAAGCAAGCCGAGGCAACTCGCAATCAGGTAACGGAAGAAACGCTAAAGCTGCAACGCGCCGCAGAACAACTTGAAGCCGCCCGCGAAGTGGCGCAATTGGAATATCAACTGGCGCAGTCAAGCCTCGAAGCGGTTCAAACCCGGATCGACGCAAAAACTGGCACCTTGCACGAATTGGCCGATGCGCAGGTGCAAGCCGGCGAGCGCTATTTGCTTTTTCAGGATGCCGATTTTGAGTACCAGCGGGCGCGCCTGAACCTGTTGCGGGCCACTGGAGATTTAGAGAAGTGGGCGTTGCCGAACCCTACTTCAAAATGAAGCATCAAACTGGACAGCCAACCGGTACCGGATTCGAGCGTCTTAATGCGCCAGAGCGACGTTCGGCAAGGTTCTTTTGCGATTTGAAGTCCGCTAAGGCACACTTGAATAAAGGTTTCCACGCTTTCGCCACCGGTTCAAGACGTACCTGAATGGTAGCGTCGAGGACGCTACATACCCGCTTGAAGATGTTAAAATAGAGACAACCCTATGCCATTAAAAACACTGTTTTTGAACCCACCTTCATTTGAAAATTTCGATGGGGGCGCAGGCTCGCGCTGGCCCGCTACGCGTGAAATTGAATCGTACTGGTATCCGGTCTGGCTCGCCTATCCGACGGGCATGCTGGAGGGCGCCCGATTGCTCGACGCCCCGCCGCACCACATTACCGCGGAAGAGACCATCCGCACCTGTAAGGATTACGAACTGCTCGTTCTTTTCACCAGCACGCCGGGTTTCCCGGGCGACGTCCGCATCGCTGAGGCGATCAAAGACAGCAATCCGCACATCAAGATTGCCTTCGTCGGACCCCACGTCAGCGTGCTGCCTGAGAAGTCGTTGATGGAAGCGAAAGTCATCGACATAGCCTGCCGCAAGGAATTCGACTACTCCATCGTCGAATACGCGCAGGGCAAGCCGATTGAAGATATTCTCGGCATTTCCTACCGCAAAAACGGTGGGGTCGTTCATAATCCCGACCGTCCGACCATCGAGAATCTGGACGCTCTGCCGCACGTAACCGACGTCTACCGGCGCGACTTGGATGTCCGCCGCTACAACGTGCCATTTTTACTTAATCCATTTGTGTCGCTCTACACAACTCGCGGATGCCCAGCGCAGTGCACCTTCTGCCTCTGGCCGCAAACGCTCAGCGGACATCCGTGGCGCAAGCGCTCTACCGACGATGTAGCGCGTGAAATGGCTAAGGCGAAAGATTACTGGCCGTACGTCAAGGAATTTTTCTTCGACGACGACACCTTCAACCTGCAGAAAGCTCGCACCATCGAATTGTGCTCCAAGTTAAAGCCCCTGGGCTTGACCTGGTCGTGCACATCGCGAGTCACAACCGATTTCGACACTCTCAAGGCGATGAAAGAAGCGGGATGCCGTCTCCTGATTGTGGGCTACGAGTCGGGCGATCAGCAGATTCTGAAGAACATCAAGAAAGGCGCGACCATCGAGCGCGCCCGCCAGTTCACCAAGGATTGCCACAAACTGGGACTAGTCATCCACGGAGACTTTATTCTCGGACTGCCAGGCGAGAGTCGAGAGACCATCAAGAATACGATCAACTTCGCCAAAGAGCTCGACGTGGAAACGATTCAGGTTTCGGTGGCGCACGCGTATCCCGGAACCGAACTGCACGAGTTCGCGATGAAGAACGGATTCATGACCAGTGACTCCAAGATGGTGGATGACGGCGGCCACCAGATGGTGCAGATCCAGTACCCGGATTTGCCCGCCGCTGAAATTCTGGAGTCGGTGCACAATTTCTACGACCAATACTATTTCCGTCCGAAAGCCGCATATCGCATTTTGCGGAAGGCCATGTTCAACAATAACGATCGTAAGCGCTTATACAAAGAAGCGCGGACATTCTTGAAACTACGCTCGCAGCGCAACAAGTGGGTTAAGGATAATCGCAAGGAAGAAACGCCTGCCCCGCAACCGGCTAAGGCCTAGGCCGGAGTTGGATCGTAAGTGACGTTCCGAAAATACCTCGTTCTGGCGGGAATCACCATATTCAGTACGGCAGGTGATTCCCTGCTGGCTCGCGGCATGAAAAACCTCGGCAGTGTTTCCCTGCACAATCTTTCTGGCTTGCTGCTGTCGATTCTCAATCCCTGGGTAACTGCGGGAATCCTTCTACTGCTCGCGTTTTTCACCTGTTACATGTCGGCTCTCTCGTGGGCCGATCTCACCTACGTGCTGCCAGCGACATCGATCGGATATGTGCTCGTCGCTCTGATTGCTCACTTCAGTTTTCATGAACAAATCTCGCCAACCCGTTGGCTGGGCATCGCGCTGATTGCCGCAGGCGTCGGCTTTGTGGCGGCCGGTCCGTCGGTAACGCCCGATCATGAACGGTCGAATTTCCGCAGCACTTCTCATGACGCTATTTCGCCCGACGTTTCAGCCGAGGTGAAGTCATGAAGGAAGTGATTATGAATGACGCCTACGCGTGGGCAGCGATTGGGGTCATCATTCTCGCGTCGACCACCGGAGACGTGCTGCTTTCCTACTCCATGAAACGAGTTGGCGACGTCGGTGAGCTCTGGAAGCGGCGCGGAGTGGTGGCGGTGATTGGACGCATACTGGCGACACCCACGTTTGCACTCGGCTTAATGGCTATGGGCGTCGCGTTCTACAGCCTGCTCTTTGGCCTCTCGTGGGGAAATCTAAGTCTGGTCGTGCCCGCTTCGGCATCGCTCACCTTTGTCGCTAACGCAGTCGCAGCGCGGATATTTCTGCATGAACGAGTGGGGCGACGGCGTTGGATTGCAGCTTTGCTGGTGGCAGGTGGCGTGATACTGATGGCGGTTTAAACAGACAACCGTCTGAATTGCGCTAACCGAATAAATCGACAGTGATCACCAGTGGCTGTGCTTCTACGATCCGATCCTTCTTTATAGGTGAAGCAAAATCCGGTTCCACAGTTTCTGCGGAAAGAATTGTTCCGCGACAAGAAAACCGCGGGCTCCGCATCATCAGTTGCAAGTTTCTGTCCTCCAGTTCCCCTCTGAGCGCATCCGCATCAATTTCGCGGCGCGCCGACTTTAGCTTGTTCATCGCTGCCTGCAACTTCGCTAACTCATCGATCAGGTCTGCCAGCATGTCTTTTCCACCAGCGCTCAAGTGAACGAACTCCATGCTCGCTCCGGAGCGGCCTCGGATGGCTTTCACCTCGCCGATCGCACGGAATGAAGCAGCGTTGACGTGCACCATGATTTCAGCCCGCACACCACAATCAATGGGCAGGGTGGTATCGACGTAGCATCCGCCGAGACTGAGGTCGATGATCTTGCCTGGCAGAAAAATGCCATCTGACGGAAGGCGCACGATCTTCGCCTGACCACCGCAACTGAATCGCGGACTGCGGCGGCGATCTTTTTCTACATCGGTGGCTGCCTCGGCACGCTGATGCATGTTTATAAGATCGTAGGTTGAGCGAGGATTCTTGAGAATGGCATCAAGGTAACGCGGGATTGGAAACCGTAGTAATTCAAGCCGGCACCGAATCCGCCGAGCCTTGCTTATTTGAAAAACCGCATCAACCCACTCGGAGCCAGATCGGGAATAAGAAACTTGTTACTCTCAGCGCCCTCGACCCGTGCCAGCGCTTCAGCTGAAAGATAGCCGCTGCGCACTGCTCCCTCCATGGTGGCGGGCCAACCGGTCGCGGTCCAATCACCTGCCAGAAAGACGCGGGGCCATGCGGTCACCGGCTTGGGCCGCTGCTCGTCGATTCCCGGACACGGTGAGTATGTGGCGTGTACTTCTTTAATCACAGTCGACTTCAAGAGTTTCGCTTCCCGCGCAGCCGGAAAAAACTCTTGTGTTTCTTTCACTGCCATCTCGACAATCTCCGCCTTCGACATTTCAATCAGACTACGGGAGCAGCTCACAACCAGCTCAATATAGCTGCCGCCGGTATTCCCAGATTCGTTTTGAGATGTAACATTCCGAGCCGCGATGAGCCGCGATTTGTGAAACATCCATTGAATTGTGCGATCGAGCAAAACGGCATGGTCGAGATCGCTTATTTGACGATCGAACCACAGATGGATGCCCGTAATCGGCGAAGTAGAAAACTTTCCTAACGACGCAGCTAAAGGAGTAGCGGACGGAACGTCGGGTAACATGCGGCCGAGGACATCAAAAGGAACAGCCAGAACCAGATAATCAAATTTCTGCTCCTGCCCGTTCGTAGTAACGTTCACGCCAGAGGCTTCCGCTCGAAACGATTCGACTCCTGCCCGAAAGTGGATTTCTCCACCGCGGGCGCGAATGTAATTTCCAGCCGGGCTATAGAGTTCGGTAAGCGGCATAGTTGGAATCCCCATACGCCCGGCAGCTGCCGATTTAAGAAACGACTCGCGTACCACCTGCGCTGCATAAGGGACCGAAACCCGATCCAGATCTTCGTTCAAAGCGCTAACCAAAATTGTCTTCCAGAAACGGTCGATAGCTTGCGCGGTTTGTCCATGGCGTTTGAGCCAGTCGAGGAACGATTCGCCGTGATCCGCCGGAGTGGAGGGAGCAA
>Ga0206862_1094_pt1 | contig 23980 bp, 22 predicted proteins | sample Alteio_BWOrgCont_43_FD_152625 | JGI IMG/M metagenome (GOLD analysis project Ga0206862, IMG submission 152625) | Enriched cells from forest soil in Barre Woods Harvard Forest LTER site, Petersham, Massachusetts, United States -... | ecosystem: Environmental > Terrestrial > Soil > Temperate forest >... | reverse complement strand
TTACAAGTACGATCTCCTTAATCGCTGCATAGGAATAAAAAGCTGCGTTTATGAACAAGAAGTACCTGAAGGAGGTTATGATCCTTCGGGACGCTTGCAGAATTATACCGTGGGGGATAAGACCTATCGATTCAGCTATGATGACCTCTCTCAGTTGACAGCAGAGTCAGGTGGTCAATCGCATACTTATAAGTATGATTCTCTGAACAACCGTATTGAAAAAGATGGTGTTCACCATGAGATCAACTCGTTAAACCAGCTTGTCGCGCGTGGGGAGGATCGCTTTTTCTACGATTTCAATGGAAATATGATCAAACAGCAGATCGATGGCAAAGTCACAGAATTCTTTTACGACCCTCTCGATCGCCTTGTGCGCATTGTGGGAGGCAATGGCCAGATCACATATGAATATGATCCCTTCAACAGAAGAATCTCTCGAACTTTTGAAGGGCAAGAGCCTGAGCGATTTCTCTACCAAGGAGGTGAGGAGGTCGGACTCGAACGTGGTGATAAGATTGTTGAGCTCAAGCTGTTAAGTCCTTCTTCACATGCCGGAGCCATTGCTTTTGAGCTTAATGACCAGGTTTATGTCCCTCAACACGATCTTTTCGGCCATGTGGTTTCAATACGATCGTTAGCTGGGGAGATAATAGAAAAATACCAGTACACATCCTTTGGAGAGACTCTTTTATTTGATCAAAATAATAATCCATTAACTGAATCTCTCATTGGCAATCCCTGGCGCTATGCCAACAAGCGCATGGATTCCGAGAGCGGACTCTATGCCTTTGGTTTGCGTTACTATAACCCAGAGCTTGGCCGTTGGATCACAGCCGACCCTTCTGGCTTTAGTGACGGATCGAACCTCTACTCTTACGTCCATAACTCTCCCCTCCTCTTTACAGATGCTCTAGGTCTCTGGAGTGAGTCACTTGCATCATTCACTCCCGGAGGAATACCGAGCTTCAATGCCAGTCTCTCGTCTTTTTTTACGCCATTGCTTCAAAAGGCAAATTTCGTTCAGTGGAAGCCTAAAAGAGCGACTAAAGCTAACCCTGAAGTTACCTACGATAATTATGAAGACGATTTTGAGAAAAAAATTTCCTCATTCTCTGGTAAGTTAGGCGAGTGTGCCCGCAAGGCTTATCCTGATAAAACTCAATTCTTGGATTTAAATGATTATTCAATAGACAAAATGCCAACAGCGTCTGTTTTCCACCCTTGCTTTATTAATGGGATTTGCAATACCGTACCCAGCTGGCTGGAAGGCGCCTCATATCTATCTGAAATATTCGAAACAAATATAACAGGTGTTTACTCAGAAACTCATGGATTTCTTAATGATATTGTGCGTTTCCGAGAGTTAGCCTTTTACTTTAAAGCGTCCAAGCCAGAAATCTATTTGAGTCAAGAGTGGACTAGAATCTTATTGTCTGATCCTAATTGTTTTGTTATTATGGTGTGTCATAGCCGTGGAGCTTGCCATGTAAGAAATGCTCTAATGGATTTCCCTCCTGAGCTTAGAAAACGGATTCTTGTTATCGCTGTTGCCCCTGGTGTTCCAATAACTACAGATCTATGTGGAGGGGTTTATCACATCTATAGCAATGGTGATCTCATAGTACACCCTCCTTCGGATTATCAGAATGAGAAAAAATATGGGGTTGTGAAAATATTGGATCCAGATTCCAAGAGTAGTTGGCCTGATCATACATTTATGAGTCCAACTTTTAAAGAAGATATAATGGGTGGATTCTCATACTTTAAAGAAAGGTTTGGATAATGAAAAAATACTTATTGCTTTTGCTAACAGCATTTCTTTACAAAACCTCTTCATTAACAGGGGTAGATAATGAACCTGAAACAATAGGAGGATTATTTAATAAAGTAGGTTCCAAAATTTGCGAAAAGTATGGTTTCGAATTCAGAGGTAACGGTACAACAGGAATGAAGCAGATTGATTCAGTTTGTTTTACTTTTAAAACAAGCCGTCATTTGAAAAAAAAAGCTGCTAGAAAACGAATTTTGGATGTAACAGAAGATGTTTTTAAGTTACTCAATGAGGAACAAAACAGAAAATTTAACTTTAGAGATTTTCCCTTTACTCACAACAATCTTGCAATTTTTATCAACTGCTCAAAGAATGGAGATTATGCTGTCTTCCCCTATGTCTCATCAACGCGATATCTGTTTGGAAAGGTTGCTTTTGTATACTATAAAAGCTCAAGTGATTGTATCCCAGACTTTGAAATTAGAGAAACATACGAAGAGGCCGTGAGGAAAGCCAATGAAAAAGCAGACGAGGCTGATCCTGTAGTACCCAAAAATTGAATTGACCTGAGTTTTGGGTCAGGACGAGGTTTCGCTAGGCCTGAAGTTGATCTAATGGCTAATCGTCCATCTCGATTATGAAATGCAAAAGAATAGCGATGCAAATAGGATTAGTCTTGCTTCTTCGTAATTGGAAAGTTTTAGGTGCAAGTAAGATATTTCTATTTGGAGAAAGGAGGAAATTTCCAGTTTGTTCCTACAGGAAAAAAAAAGACACAAAAATAAAGATTGCATTAAAAAAGAATTAAGGTTAATATTGTTTATAGGTTTTTTTTGATTTTTAATTACAAAAAAGGGAGTTAGATCATGACCAGTCTAGTATCAAATAATGCCGTGACTATGGCAGGCGTTTATGAAGGGACTCATACTTTGCCGGAAATGAAAGGTATTAGCAAAGCCGGAACTTATTTTATGTATCTTGCTGAATATGGTGAGACGACTACAAAGAAAAATGAACTTATTAATTGTTTTACAATCAAATATATTCAACCTTGTGAAATCACATATTCAGAGAGAAATAATTTCTTTGTTGAAACAATTAAAGGACTAAAACTTCTTGCTGTAACATTTGAAAACAATAAAATTACATCAATTAAAACATATGAAGAACAGGTTAATGCTTTTGCTAAAGGTAAACTTAAAATTATCATAATAGAGAATGGGGATAAGAAAGTTTCATTTCAAATGCCTAAATGTATTCCCTGGGAGTCTGAGAATGAAAAGACCAACTACAAAGCACTTATAAAACGATTTTTAGGTCTTTAAGGAATTTTAAGAAATCTTCATCGCCTTTTCACCTCTGGGTTAAATAGTAGAAACCAAAGATATCAATATCTTTGGTTTCTTTCTTATAAAATGTGTTAGGTTATTTCAGGTCTATATTTTCAGAATCGTGTTTTTTATTTTTATTATGAATAAGATGAACGGTCGTTATTTCTCCACTTTTTTTTATTTCACCAATTTCATAATAATTCTCAAAAACTCTCTTCTCTTTCTCTAAAATTGCTCGAAGTTTTAATATAGGAACTCGACTAGTATGAGTTTCTGTGTAAGATTCAGTGAAGGATTGTCTAACTGATTTTTCATTCTTACTTTGTTTAATATTGTTTATAATATAGATTTTAAATCTTTGCAAAACATCCTCTTTAATTCTTTGTAAAAATTCATTTAATATCCTTTGTGTAAGTGCATTCTCCCCAATCGCACATATTTTACATGATGTTGTCTCTTGATTCAAAAAGGTGATACTACCCACATCTTCGTTCATAATAATAAAATGGATATTTTCCTTAGCAATTGAATTAATAGTTTTTTTTAATTCATCGTCGGAAACTTGATTGTTTATACTGAAACTTACTATATTATCCGCGGTTTTAGTGATTTGACTATAATCAATGTCATTTAAATCGATTTCGAATTCGTTGCAATCGTCGAAATCCTGTAAATCTCCTATTTTTCCATCTGGTGATTGAAAGTTTGGGAATGGTGATCCATTGGACGATCCAGTTGATTCCATATTAAACCTCCTGATATAGTTATTTTTTATTATAACATTTTTTTTAATTTTACAAACAATAATTAAAATTATTATTATGATTTTTTGTTTTACTTAAGGAGAGGAACAGGCAATTTTACTCCGATAAATTTATAATTAAAATTGCAAAACAGATGATCTGCTCGGGAAAAAAGTTATCGATATGAACATGAAAAATTGGTATGTTCCTCGGAAGGAAGAGACTAGCATTGTTAGGAAAGAAGAGACTGGCATTGTAGAATTGCATGAATTGCAATTCCCATCCTTGAAGAGAAGATTTCTTGAGTCAATCACTCTTCCTCTTTCTCTTCCTCATGAATTTTTTTTCAACGCTTTGTGTTTAGAAAATTTTACTGTTCATGAATTTGATATTTTTCTATTTAGAGGTTTTGGTTAAATAGGGGATATTGCTGGCATGATAGTCCCTGTTTTCCTTGTGGAACTTATCACGTCGCCAAAGTTTGTAAAATCATCTTCACTAAGCTGTCTTAAGTAAAAGGAGGGAGTTTTATGTCTACCATTGCTGCCAATACCCCTGATATGGGATTGAATGGATCATTCAGTCCTTTCATTGAGTTTGACATATTTTGCGATCGCATTCCCTTCCTTAGTTCGATTACGAATACTATCGATTTGATAGCTAAAGCCATTTTTAATGGTCTTGCAATGATTAGTCCAAATTTTGTTAACTCATCGCATTCCTTTGCCCACTTAAAACAAAAACCTCTGATCCGAATCTTTTCCTTGATATTCTTACCCGTTATCGGAAATTATGCTTACTACAAAAATGATAAAAAATATGCAGAACAGTTATTCCAAGTCGCATTACAAAAAAAAGGCTCTTCCAGTGAGACAAATTCTGACAATAACATTTGGATAGAGGAGATGAAGTCAGCTGCTGAATTAGGGAATTCTAAAGCCTCACTCGAGCTTTACAAGCACTACAATAAAAATGGAGATTCAAAAAAAACAGCACTTGATTATCTCCATCTATCAATTTCCCAAGAAAACCCAGAAGCGATGAATCTTCTAGGGATAGAAAAATTGAAAGATGCGGCCTATCAGGAAGCCTTTCAATTATTCCAAAGTGCTGCGAAGCAGAATTATGCCCCTGCATTATGCCATCTAGGCCGTTGTTATCTATTCCATATTGGCACTGAGCAAAAGTCTAAGCCGCAAGCACAATCCAAACCGGAAAGAGAGAATGCTAAAAACTGTTTTATACGAGCTGCAGAACTTGGAGACCCCAAAGGCAACCTAGAGCTTTATATTCTTTTTGGCATCCAAGAGATTGCCGGCAACAACTTCATTACAAAATCAAAGCTTTTGGATGCTGTAAATGATGCAACCATTCAACCTAAAGCCATGGTGAAATACGCCAAAGGTTTATATTATCTAGAATCAGAAGATAAAAATGATGTTACTGCTTTTGAAATATTTAAAGAGTGCTTACATACATATCTAGAGAGCAGTGAGAATGAAACAGATAACGTCAACTGTGTTACGTTTTGTAGCGTTGCGTTAAGTTTGTGTTATTGCAAAGGCATTGGAACTGAAGTAGATATATCTGAGGCTTATCAGATACTGGAACATATTAATCATAAAGACGATCAGTTAGTGAAACTTTTTGAGAACACCTATTATCCTTGTAAGGATAGCTCTGGGAATATAAATCTTAAGATTGCCTTTTGTGAAAGTTGTTGTAAAACCGGCGAGATGCTTTGGAAAAGAAAAGATCGCGTGAGTGAAAGTCTGACGGAGGCATTCGATCTCTTCAGAAAAGCAGCTTATTATGGGGATGTTGACTCTATTTATCATATGTATGAATGCTATCGCTACGGACTAGGTGTAGATACAGATATGAACCGTGCAATAGAAATTCTTAGAGTAGCGTGTAGGTCAGAAGATCCTGACAATTTAAATGAATTGGGAGAGGTTTTATATCAGAGGTCAAATGATGCAGATAGAAAAGAGGCTGTTGATGCAGATAGAAAAGAGGCTGTGGATCTATTTCAAAAAGTTGCAGAAAAAGGATTGGCGTGCGGCTATACCAATTTAGCTTCATATTATTATGACATTTCTGATCACGAAATGGCGAGAAAGCATTATATTACAGGTGCAAAGAATGGGGATCTCCTCGCATATCTTGGACTTTTCGATTGCTATTATGAAATTCCTCCAGTGACAAATGACCCTGAAGAAGACAAAAAAAAATTATGGGACGTATTGAACAATCCGGAAATTTCTGAGACCAAGTATGCCTATTTTTGTCGGGGAAAATGTTTGCTTCATGGTATAGGTGTGGAAAAAAATATCTCTCAATCCTTTGAACAGTTTACTAAAGCGAAGGAAGAGGGTTTTGTCGAAGCATATATAGAGTTGTCGCTTTTCTACAAAAAAGGGTTTGGAGTAGAGGTAAATGAAGAACGGGCCATCCAATATTTACATGTAGCTATCCATGAACAAGAACCTAAAGCCTTATATGAATTTGGAAAATGTTACTATGAGGGTTTTGGTGTTAAAATGGATATTGATACGTATTTCACTTATATTCAAGAGGCTGCAGCTTTTGACTATGTTCCTGCTTTAGAAGCCTTAGGAGAGTGTTATGAAAAAGGAATTGGATGCGCAATAAATCTTGAGCTGGCCCAAGAGACTAGAGCTCAAGTAGAGTTGAAAAAGAAACCAAACGCCATCTATTAAATATCGCAGAAGATATATGGTTCATTTGGTGCACAAAACCTTTATTATTATTCTGACAAGCGTTCTATTTTTCCATGCTGCTCTCTTTCCAAGTAAAGAGCAGATCGAACTTCTCACGCCTATCGTTATCAAAAAGCACCCTAAAGAGCCTGCATTCACTCAAGGATTAGCCATAAGGGGATCATATTTATATGAAAGCACAGGGCTTTATGGGCAATCAAAAATTCGCGTGCTTGATTTAACCACAAACCAGATAATAGTGCAGTATGATCTTCCCCCTAATTATTTTGGAGAGGGGATAGCAATCAAAGGGGAGCATCTCTATCAGTTAACGTGGAATGAGAATATAGCGCTTATCTATAAACTAGAGCCATTGAGGTTTTCTCACCATTTGCCTTTTAAATGGCAAGGCTGGGGTTTATGTACAGATGGGGATTCTTTACTGGCGACAAATGGCACTTCAGAGCTCCATTGGCTAAATCCTACAACCTTTACTTTAGTAAAAAAACGTGTTGTCAAATTTAATGGCAAGCCAATACAAAGATTAAATGATCTCGAATGTGTTGGAAAAGCACTCTATATTAATATTTGGCTCTCGGACTACATTTTGCGCGTGGATAAGGAGTCAGGTAAAGTGACCGGTGTGATCGATGCCTCGCAATTGCTAACAGAGCAAGAAAAAAGCCAACTTCCCCAAGAAGCTGTTTTGAATGGGATAGTCTATCGTTCTATTTCGGATACTTTCTTTATAACAGGCAAATACTGGCCCTATCTTTTCGAGGTCAGATTTCAACCAGCATCCTAAACCAATTCTCATCTGGGTTGGTTCAGTTCTACAATTAAATTTGCAAAATACAGAATAAAAGAATAGGCTTGAGCGACCACTCTCAGCAAAGGAATCAACGATAAAAAAAATGCTAACCTTATTTTTTTTATTTTTCTTTACCTCACAGCAGCTTTTTGCTACTTCGTGCCAAAAATCAGAGGATTGGATTGAGCATTTTGTTTTAGCACAAAAATATGTAGGTGAAAAAAATGGAGACCTAGCTTTAGCAGAATTCACAAAAGCTATAGAATTGAATCCTGATCAGCTTTTCCTGTATCTACAAAGAGGTCTAATTTATATTAAGAAACATCAATATGATAACGCACTTCCTGATTTGACCTATGTCATTGATTATCCAAACGCACACATTAGTCTTTTGCTTCCTGCTTTACGTGGTAGAGCGTTATGTTACCTTAAAATAGATGGTGGCGATGCTTGCTTTCCTAGGGATATGAGTCGTACAAATAGGTTTCAGATGGATTTTTGTCGTGCAAAAGCCCTTGATGCTAATTCACTCGAAAATTTTTCGAATGAAAACTATGATATTGATGTAAACATAAGTAGAGGTGATCTGCATAATCCTCTCTATAGAGAGATGTACGTAGAAATGCAACTGGCTTTAGGAACATGCACTTCACCAGACGCTATCAAATTTTATGATAATGGTGTTGTGATAACTAAAAGAAGTTATCATGATTGTCAATGCTGTCGTTCAGATCTTAAAAAAAAGCCATGCTTGTTGTGTGGGATGTGGGGAAAACTTAAAAAGTATCTTTTTACAAAAAGGAAATACGACAGACAAAGTAATTGCAAAACGACATTCGCTTTAAAACGATATCAAGGACAAATGACTCTGTTTGTATGAGACCAAAGGTCTTTGGGAGTGTCAGAGCTTTAGCTCTGCTTTTCTATCGACACTTTAGTGTCGATAAGGATTGTTTTACAATCCAATCACCAGCACTAAAAATCTGGTAAACCCCTCCACATATTCTCTATCATAAAAGTGAGATTCACTATCCATTGTATTCAGCTATATGGTTTGAAGAAATAACTTCTCAAAGCTTCATGGAATCCATAAAAGTCTTTAACACTAACCTGATAACCTTAAAGACTGCTTTTTATAGCTATCGGTTTATCGACACTAAAGTGTCGATAGGAAAGCAGAGCTAAAGCTCTGACACTCCCAAAGACCTCCGGTCTCATAGAAACAGAATCAGGATGTCAGCCATGATCTCGTTCCTGACCCTATTATAGGGATGACCCCATTCTAAGTCATTATTATAAATTATGTGTTGGAGATAATCCATCTTTACCCCAAGGAAGATCGACTTGATATCTCCCACACACTCTACAAGTCAATCTACTATCCATAAAAATACTCCAAATCACTGTTCTTAATCTTTTACTCCGGTAAGTTATCTATGAATATGGCTGAAGAGGATGCTATGACTTGAAAAAAAGGAAAACTTTCGATATCTTCGAATTGATAAAATTTTAATTCAAGCGTCGCGGAATAATTTTGAAAATTATTTTCTTTAGCTTTTAATATACTCTTGGATCCTTTCGAAAATTCGTATAACTCTTTTGGTATCGACTCTAATTCATATCTAAACTCTAGAACATCAAAAAATTTAATTTGAATTTTTTTGCATTCCCATGAAGTCAAAAAAATGGAAAGTTCATTATTAAGAGTTAGTCTAAAACCTTTATATTGAGAATCAGCAAAACTAACGTCAGGAAAGCACAGCAATTTATCCATCCTTTCATTCCCTATTATTCTGATTAGAGATTTCTGAACATTTTTCTATTTTTAACGTTTCCGCAACAACATCAATAACAGGATTATCTTGAAAATCTTCAAATTGATAGTATCTAATCAAGCGATTAATTGGCTGTCCATCTGAGTAATTTTTCGAGAAAGTAATTACTTCTTTTGATGTGATTGGTAATTCATACAGTGCTTTTAAATTCTGAAATCCCTTTTTAATTCTAATAAAGTATATGTCCAAAAAAGGTGATTTTTATAGTTATAAGATCCATCCCTAGTAGAGCGGAAAAACTGTAATCTTCATCCATGTAATAGTTTAAGGGCTTAAAATCATAGAGTTTCATATCTTGCATTAACTGTGTTTTCATTGCTTCACCAATCATATTTAATTTTTAATGAGACAAATAAAAGAATTTATTAATTCAAAGCCTTGGGTAAACTTCTCCTGGTAAGAAACCTGTGCCCATACCATCATAGTAACCAGGGGGTTTTTCAATTGCCAAGTTTTTATTTTTCCATGTGGGATTTTTGGAATCTTTTCTTGATTCTACATGGTAATGTTGACCGTGATGATGTGGATTATATGTCTCTCCTGGTTTCATGGGATGTGCTTCGGGTCTAATACGTAAATTATCTGCTGTTTGAATTATTCCATCCTTATCTCTAGGTAGGTCTGGCAAAAGCTCATCAATGTCCAAATACTTTTGCAATTGTCTATCCAGGTCCAAACCTAAAACACGGTATTTTGCCTTACCCCGATTACTGACTCCGATTAAAATTAATTATCCATAAAAACTAAAATCGAATCCGATACCAAATCAATGATTGGCTTATCATCCATATCCTTAAGCTGATAGTGTTTATAACCATGCAAAATGGGATTATTTACAAAAGTGTATTTTATCGCCTCCTGAAAATAACTTGAACTTTCGTGTTTTTCAAAAAGGCCACTCACATTACCACCAGGTTTGAATTTTATTTTCAATAGATTCAAAAACATTACAGTTATTTTTTTTAAATCCTTTGTGAAGATGAAAATTTCCATTTTCTTGTTTCTAGACAATAGGGCACCCTTTAATATTGATTCTCTTAAATCTACGTCAGGTAATAGGATCTCTTTGTTCATAAACTTCACCATATTATTATAAAAAAAATTCTCTATCGAGCGCTTTTTTGCTTTGTTTACTCTGAGCACCTTCAGCATATAATTAGATGGGTATAATCTTACACATAATGCTAGGCTGTGGCCAGAACATTAGAATTTTGTAAAAGCCATTTAAATCATGTTAACAAACTTCTTGTCAAAAAAATTTGTAACGTTCAAAGTTGTATTGATCTTGTTTGGTCATATGTAAGGATTCTGCTATCACCTCAATCATTATGGAATCATCAATATCCTGAATTTGGTAAATTTTATATCGTGATTTCTGCGATAGCTGTTCTCCTTTTTGATTGAGGCAAGAGTTTGAACTATCATATGGTAATTCATAAAGTGCTGAAGGTGCACCAGCATAATTATAGATAAATTCGATAACATTTAAAAATTCAATCTTTATTTTTTTTGCATCCCAAGATTCAATGAAGACCAGTACCTCGTTGTTTTGTGTAATAATACACCCCTCATAAGTTGAATCATCGAAACTTATGCCAGGTACGTCAATCAATTTTTTCATAGATATAATCCTGTTCTAAGATTCATGACTGTTCGGCTTTAAATAAATGTCAAATGGAATTTCAACCTTGAATTTCTTAACATAGGTCTTTGCCTATTGCATAATTCTCCCATGCCAAGTCTATGTCAATTTCTAATGTATCCTCAATTGGTATATAATTAATCGGGGTCATGCCGATCTCAGGCATGACTCTGACTCAATCACTATCAAGTCTTTTTAATCAAAAGACCCTGAAAAAACAGTCATGACCTCATTCCCAAAAATTAACTTCCATATTCAGGGGGTTCCTGAGTAATAGGACGGTATCTTGGATTGTGCATAACAATACCACAGCCAGGACAACGTACCTGTGCTTCAATTCCTATCGAATGCCACTTTGTTTCACAATGTAAGCACCCTAGATATTCATGATCGATCCTTCGAGCGAGTCCTGATATTTTCAGATCATAAAACTCCATGTCCATTAATTCCTTGTAAACCTTTAAAAGGTCAAGCTCTTGTTTATTTTTATTTCTCAATTTGAGTTCGAAATTAGGATCATTGGCCCATTTGGGGAAAGCAAAAATAGATCTCGGTGTTTCGGTATAAGTCGAAGAACAAATCCAATATTTCGATAATTTTCCATCTAAAATTTCAAATAAAGGAGACGGGTATTTACTCAATATGATCGGATCGATATTTGTAGCTAGATAATACCACATAATATCTCCGATTAAAATCATCCCATAGACTGTGTAGGACTCATCTAAATAGAGGTCAAAAGGTTGATCTTCTTTTGCAATAGAATGGCCTGTGATCAGTTGATCCAAAAGTGTTTTTGGACACGAATTTGTATATTTTACTAGCATTTTAATTTACCCTTTTCACTTCAAAGGTTATTCATCAAGTAAGGAATCCGAAAAATCAGGCACGAATGTATATGTGGGATTATGCATCATAGTATGGCAATGAGGACAAATCACCATGGCATCATCAGTGAGAATTTTCCATGAATTTATACATGACATGCAGAGAAGATGATTATAGTTGATTGCCTCAGCTTTAAGCTTAATTTTCGGATCAGGAAACTCCACATTCATAAGAGATTGGTATTTTTTTAAAATTTTAACATCGTCTTCATTGCCTTGAATTAATCGGTCATGAAAAAATCGGTCATTGATCCACTCAGGATATATCCAAAGGGTTTGATAGGCTAGAGTTTGGGGATTATAATAAAATGTAAAATCCCAATATTTTGACAATCTGCCATCAACTATCTCAAACAGTTGACCCGGTAAAGCTTCGGGATAATTCCTTCCTGATTCATCGTAAATATAATACCAGATAGAATGAGAGATAATTTTCATGCCATAAACGAAATACTGTTTGTGATTTTTTAAAAAATCATTTTTATCGCCAATGTATCCGGCCCCAGATTCAAATGATTTTTTTACAGAATTCGATATGTATTTGACGCGCATGGCCTATCCTCCAGGTCTTATAAAAGATTGTAAATCGTGTTAATCCGCTACGATGGAAATCATCTCTTCCTTCATTCAAATCTTTCCACCCAATTACGGAAAATTTGCAAAACTTCTGGTAAATTAAATAAACTACAAGAACTATTAAATTCTTTGTTCTCAATTGAACAGTTTAACCAATCATGCTCCGTACGCTTGATTTGGATTGGTGGAAAAGGGGGTATTAATTCCAGTTCAGTCTCTTGTAAATTTATCGTTAAACTCCAGCATGGATTACCAGTAGTCGAAAGATGAACACCATAGCTATGTTCCCAATCCCCATTACATTGACTATGATACCATTCGATTAACCAAGTCAGATTATCATCTATCATATTTATTCCTCCCAACTTCCTCCAAATTATTTCAGGGTGCTTCTGCTCTTTATTCTCTTTGTCACAACTTTCTACCCAATAATGAAAGATTTGCAAAGTCTCCGCAAAATTAAGTGCCCCGCATGCACCTTCAAATACTTTATTTCTAATAAAACAATGGACCCAATCATTTTCTGTACGACTAATTTTGATTTTTTGGAATGGCATATTCTCCAATTCAGTTCCAACCAAACTAATTGATAAGCCCCATCCAGGATTATTTATTGTGCTAATTTGAATGGTATTTTTATTTTCCCAATCCCCATCACATTGACTGGCATACCATTCCAATAACCAAATTAGATGATCGATTATCAAATTATTTCAGGGTTCTTATGCTCTTCATTCTCTTTGTAACAACTTTCTACCCAATAATGAAAGATTTGCAAAGTCTCCACAAAATTAAGTGCCCCGCATGCACCTTCAAATACTTTATTCTTAATAAAACAGCAGACCCAATCTTGATCTGTACGATCCATTGTGATTGATTGAAATGGCATATTTTCTAATTCAGTTCCAACTAAACTAATTGATAAGCGCCATCCAGGATTATCTATAGTTCTGATTCGAATAGCATTTTTATGTTCCCAATCCCCATCACATTGACTGGCATACCATTCAAATAACCAAATTAGATGATCTTTTGTCATGTTAGTGCTCCAAAAAAATTATAAACTTGAACTATCAAGGAATTTAAGGCCTTTCCCATTCATAGGCAGGTCTAACTCCACCTCTACAAGTTGGGTCATGAACATGGGGTTCATAAATGGGCTCTTTCAAAGCTTTGTTAAAGTGCTCTGTGTCAGGGAGTCCTGTATTATCATATCTTTTTACACTTTCCCATGGATTAGGATTTCTTGGATTTGTCTGCGGTCTGAATGTTTCATAACGAGTAACTTTCTTTGTATTCGGATCCCTTTTAATAACCGTATGTTCGCCTGTAGCATCTTCACGCGGATCTATACGCGGATGACGGCCTTTTTTATTATCATTTTTAACATTTCCATTTGCATTTGTCTGTTGAGGTTGTGTCTCAGATGCAACTATATCCTCATTTGGACGATTTCCAACACTATCAGGTGATGCGGGTTGTGGTTCTGCGACGGCGGGGGCATCGCCGGAGGAGCAGAGGTTGACGAAGGTTCCGGCAAGGCCAAAAACCGGTGGCTTTACATCGTAATAATCGCAAATGCAATAAGTTGCAGTGCCTACAGCAACAACTGCCACAGTTGAGATTAGTACAGGAGCACTTACTGCCCCAACCACAGCTGCAGCCATTGCTTGAATTATGTTGTAGCTCAAGGGGACCGTAAAACCTATCGCCCATGCAAATTGTCCATCTGGATCGATAAACTTAAACGGGTTGTTGTGGACATACTGGTAACAATTCAACCCATCGGCAAATCCAATCGGATCCTGCGTCATCCATCGCATCAACTTCGGATGATACAGACGATGCTTAAATAGCGATAGCCCTGCTACCTGCCTCCTATTCCCAAAACGCCAAGGATTCGAGAAAGAGGTGTCGCCAAAGGTCTCTACCTCATCAAAAGCCGAATAACGCGACCATTGTGCCAAAGATCCATCTGGCCGCCTTAAAGCTGTAATGTGAAAGCGATGCTCCTGGATAGGATAGAAAACATCCCCATCGATTTCTATTGCCATCACTAATTCAGCATTCCCTTGAGGATGCATCAAACGAAACTCTCTAACGCGCCCCTCAGAGACAGAACCTACTTCATGATCCCCTTGATAGAATAAATTTTTTATCCCATTCTTGTCGACAATTTGTATGCATCGATCCATCGGATCATAACGCAGCCGGGTCGATTCTGTCTCAGATTCGATGCTGAGAAGCCGATGAAATGCATCATAGCGATAGCGAATATTTGGGACGGATTGCTCAAAAAGATTGCCATTTAGATCATATTGATAGAAGCCATAATCATTTTTAGCCACTTGATTCAGCGCGTTAATCTCGATTGGGTTCGCATTTTTGCTAATGCAATTGCCTACGGAATCGTATTGGAAGCTATTGCTGTTCCAAAGATTTTCTTCGGCCAGGTTATCGAATACATCAAAGCCAAACCTCCCCTCTCCTTTACCTGAAGGGTCCTCCAACTCCAATCGTAATAAATTGCCCACAGGGTCATATTTTTTGAGTGAAAGCGTCCATCCAGCTGTCTTCACATCAAGCATCCGCCCTGCGCGATCATACTGCATGTGTGTTATGCCTGCTGGAGTGGTCATTTCAAGGAGGTGACCTCGCAGATCATATTGATCGCAAGAGCAGGTATATCTCAGTTCGTTTTCTTTCGTAAATCGATGCACCTGGGTTAAATGGACTGCATCATACTCATAGATGACATATGATCCATCAGGTAATGTAAAACGCGTCATCCGATCCAATGCATCATAGTCCATTTGCACGCTGCATCCTGAAGACCACTGCTCACTTGTCATTCTATTTAAGAGGTCGTATTGACGCGTCAGTTCGAAGCCGTTGATATGATCCTTCATTTCGGCAGGGTTATCATGAAGGTCATAGCTGTATGTATTATTTATAGATCCATCCGAGGATGCAACTTGTTTAATACGTCCAAGTGCGTCGTAGTCATATTTTAAAGAGACTCCATCCGCTTTGACCATTTTGCTTTTTCGTTTACAGCTATCATAGTCGTATTGAGTCGTTTTCCCTGAAGGATGTTCTGTTTCACTTTCAAGCAGCCCGCGTGAATTGTATTTCCACTTCACCTCATAATCCCGAATGTGCTGACCGTCTTCCATTACTTTTGAATGGTGGGCTATGAGATGACCGGCCGCATCGTAATTAAAATGTTCGCAAAGAAGATTTTTTCCAGAAGACAAATCTCTTCGAGCAATTCGGGAAAATGCGTCATCGACTTCTGCGAATATTCTCCCTAAAGGATCCACATAATGACGCGCTTGAACTTGTTGGTTAATTCCATTTCTGTGGTGATGGAAATAGGTCCAAGATGTTCTTTCTCCAAAAGGGGTTTCTTTCCAGAAGATTGCTCCCGATGAATCGTATTCAGACCGATAAGAGGCCTCGCTGTTTTCATCAACAGCAATCACTTTCTCAATAGTTTTTCCATGAGTATCATAAGTCATTGCAATTTTGGAAAAACAGCGCCCTTGATCATCTTGCAGTGATTTTGATACGACTTGATCTTTCCAATCATACGCATATCTGACATATTGCCCTTGGGTATCATGAAGTGCGTGAAATTCTTGTATTAGCCTTCCAAAATCATCATAGGTATATTCGACACGTCTTTTTCCATCGAGAGTATTTTCGGCGATTTTTCTTCCACATCCATCATATTGATAGGTTGTTTTGAGACCCATGGCATCGGTTTGAGAAATGAGATACTTTCCTTTATATTCAAAAGACTCCTGTTTGATAAGGTTGTCATTAGAATCATAGTAGAGTTGTTTGGTGACTTTGCCTTGAGGATCGCGTTCATATGCAATTGAGGTTCCGTCAGAATTCCAATGTTGTTTTAAGAACCCTGAAGAACGATATTGAAAGCGCTCGACTGATCCATCGGGATGGGTAATTTTTGTGGGTTTTCCAAAGATATTGTAAGCATACTTTGTCACAGCTCCATTTTCATCTGTCTGTTCGACCATTTGTCCTAGGATGTTGCTTCTAAAGGATGTTGTGGGTGTTGTATAGTAGCCATCATGACTATAAATGACAGGCTTAACGCATTTCTTGAGACAACCCAGACGATCGTATTCATATGTTGTTGTATTTCCATAACGATCGATTTCAGCTACTTTTTGGTCTAATCCGTTATACTCATAATGGGTTTCAAATACCTCGCCACTTGTATGCTCCTCTTTCTTGGCGATGAGACGTCCTACCGCATCATAGTCATACGAAAAAATTTCTCCTCCTTGGATAGCGTGTTTGCGAACAAGTTGGTTTGCATTGTTGTATTTGTAGCAAGTTGTATTCCCCAACGGATCCGTTTCTTCAATGAGGTTTTGATGGCGATCATACTGTTTTGTGATGGCATAGCAAAAATTATTGTTTGAGTCATAGTATCTCTTGGATTCTTCATTGCCGAAAGAGTCATAGGAATATTCTGTTTTGTTTAAAATGCGTGTACATCTCGATGCAGGATCATAATAGGAAGTGACCTTTAATTTAGGCTTTCCAAAATATGCTGTGCCTTGATTCTGGCAGGTCTCAATTGTAACGATTTTCCGCGCTATGACATCGGTCAGATCATTTTCATCTTCACCAGAGCCATCATCCTCTATCATTTTAATAATTTGGCCATTCTCATCATAATCACAAAAACGCCTCTCTTGAATCTTTCCAAGGTAAGAAACCAGTTCTTTATTGCACAAATTAGTTCTAGGACGGTAGTTGTATTGAGTAATGACACCCGAGTGAGTCGTTTTTTCAAGAAGCAGATTGCGCCTGTCCTCAGAATATTTAAATGTTTTCACATGGTGATCTGTATGGGATTTGTTTTCGAAGGCGTCACTATGCTTGCCGGTAATATTGCCAAACAAAGTTTCTGTTATGACATTCCCATGCCAATCATACTGATATTCAGTTTTATGAAAGAATCGGGTGCCTTGTTGCACTCCTTTTGATTGAAGCCAGCCTCTTTGGACCTCCCTGTTATTCCATTCAAATACATCATTGCGTATGACATGATTTCCGATCATGTAGCTTTTTTTATGCAGGCGGTAATATTCGTCAAAAGCGTAACGATCCTCATCTCCAATAGCATTTTTCACAGATGTAAAGCGCTTGTCGTAGGAAAATTTAAAAGTTTTGATCGGTTGATTATCTTTCCCACGTGGTTCTATAATGGCATTGACTTTATACTTCACATGCTCGTTACCATGAGCATTGTAATGCACCTCGATAAATTGCCCGTTCGGCTTTTTTATATGGCTCACACGGCGCAATTTCTTATCCTGTATGGTTTCAAAATGCATTGTATCAGCAAGAGATGATCTGACTTCTTGGAGTTTTCTCCTATTTTTCTTTTTTCCATGCGCATGAGTGAATACGCACTCATCATCCTGTAATTGATACTCTACACTATTTCCGCATCTATTTTGGATGATGCAGCCATCATTCCGATGGTTAAAAGTGAGTTCATCTAAAACAGCGGTCTCAGAGCGGTTTACGGATTGAATTTGTTTAAGCTGGTATTCACCTTCTATTTTGTCATAGGAATAGAGAAGCTTATTTCCATTCGATTTGATCTCTTTGGTGAGGAGATAAGCATCTTTTGTCAAGAAATTCATTCTCCGTTTCCGATTCGTGGACAAATAGACCGATTTGGTATAATAACGCAGCGTTCCATCACCTAGTTGGACCTTCCAGTGTACAGGGGTTTTTTCTGAAGCCTGATTCCTGACTGCACACCAGTTTACAAAGTTTGATGTGCCTCCAATTACTCCATGACTTAAATTGGTCGTTCCTTTTTTGAACATTCTGGGATCCATACCCAGAATTTTCCTACCCTGGTTTTTAGATATAGATCCACGATAGGGTAGAAAAGCCCCCTCTCTTTCCGAGATTCTGGCGTTATAGTGTCGAATCGATTTTTCAGTTTCAGATGCCCATAAAGGGAATTGAGTGGAAAATCCAAAGCCTGCCATAGACTCAAATTTAGAGCTGCTGTCATAAGATCGAAGAACGTCTAAAGGCTCGATGGAATTTGATTTAAGATCCCTTTCCATTTGAAAAAAGGAACCGGAAAGCAGGTTTACGCAACCGCCAACAGTTGTAATCGGCTCGCAATCAGCAGAAAGATGACATTCATTTTCATTATCGACATCATCATTGAGTTCTGCTGCCTTTGTGAGCACATCAGGATTGATATCATCATCTGCATCGTAGTCAAATTCAAAAAGTTCTAGTTCTTCGTTATAGACTGGGGTATCATAGGACTCTAGGGATACGGCCTTGAGTAATTTGCAGGATAAGAGAATCAGAAAAGCAAGAGAGCGAAATTTCATAAACACCTCGTTGTAATCAGATCGTAGAAAGAATTCAGTTGAAAAGGAGTTGTATCCTGTCAAACGATGAAAATTAAATCAAGGAGTTTTTAACATTGTTTTTTTAATAGATGGACTTGATAATGATAAGAGTACGCCGACGCAATACTATGCGCAAGACTACAGCCAATCAGAACAAAAAGAGGAACTAAAAATAGGGCTCTTAGCAATGGTTTCATGAAATCTCCAGTATTTCTTTGATTAAGTACAGTAACCCAAATTAATCATCAAGATACTGAAAACATAAAATTACACCCAATAGATCCCTCATAAGGTAGCCAGGTCGTCTCGGTCTGATCCTAAATTTTAGGACAAAAAAAGTATAAAGTTTAATGTTTTTTTTGTGCTCACACTCCCTGATTTCGGCCTTGGGTGATTGCATTTTTTTTGAGGTCATCATGTGACGGTAAATTGACTTCTAATCCTTCTTAATTTTTGTCCTATTTCTGGTGGTTTATAGGGAATAAAATGCAATTTCGGCATCTGGCATCTCATTTTATAGCACAGAATTTCTAATGAATTTCTAATTTGTGGTTTTATATCTATAGGTGAACGTGTTTTTACTGCAATTTCAAGACAGCCTTCATCCATTTGAAGTACGCTATACTCCTCAATTTCGGTGGAGACATCGGTAATGGCATTACGGATATAATCAGGAAAAATAGGGATAAACTGATTCAGGGTTAACAAACCAGGTAAATGAACAATATCGTCACAACGACCTTCTACCTTCTCAAGAGATAGAAAACACGATCCACATGGACAGACATTCTTGCTTTCGGTTAAAATATCGTTAAGCCGATAGCGTATAATAGGTTGTGAATGTCTTCTAAAATCGGTGATGATAGGAACAAATTTACTTCTATTTGCATCGATATACTCCTTTTGAATAACAACAACGTCTTCATTTATGTGAAGAGTCCCAAAAGAGCATGTAGACCCTAAAAAACCTTCCGTACATTGATAGATCTGATGAACTTGCTGTCCAAAACCCTTTTGAATATAAGTCTCATCTAAAGGATCCAGCACTTCAGCAATAGAAATAATTTTGCGTGGTTTAATGTACAATGTTCCTTTCACTAATTCCTTTCCTAATATCCTGAGCATAGAGGGGGGAGCCACCAAGATGCTTGGAGGAGTGCAGTTTAAATCTCTGAGATGGTTTTCAATCGGTTGCATCAAGTCATAAAACTGATAGTGAATACGCCTACTTCTTGTTGTTTCATACAGATTGCTGTTAGCACGCATAAATAAAGCGATTTCTTGCTTAGAATAGATGGGTTCCGGCAATAATTTTGCAAGAAGAATGCCTGCCCATTCTTCGCGTTCCTGCGTACTTGCAAGAAAAATCCCCCTATTGCCAGATGTACCTGAAGATAACCCTACTGTTATATCGTTTATTTTGGGTGTGAATTCTCTTGTTCTTTCTGCTTCCAATGCGATTTCAAAGGCATTTCCCTTGTCGATTCCGACTGTGTTAAGAGAGTTAAAATTTTCCATCATTTGCTTCTTGTCAATGATTGGGAACTCGGTCCACTTTTGAAAATCAAGCCCTAAATAGAGCTTAGAGTAAAATGGTGACTTTGAGACTATTTTATATAGATGCTTGATCACTTTCCTGTGTTGCCAAGCTTCCAAGTGAGCGCGATCATGAAAGCGACGTAATTTAGTAATTGCATAGTGTTTTAGGATATGGAGCATAGATCCTCAGAGCTGTGTGTTGGTATGATAGTGATATCAGGTCGCATCGTATGTAAGTGATGCAGCTTCTTAAGGGTTAGGTCGAATGCTTTATTATCTGCAATCATCAATCGTGCAATAGGGTGGGGGTAAATCAACTCTTTGTAAGCCTGGCTTGACCAGCAGGCATCTGCTGCGAGCAATACAATTTTTTTTTCTGTTTTCACAAAGAGTCCTATTTGACCTGTGGCATGGCCAGGAAGACTCGCTGCAACGAGAGAACCATCTCCAAGTAGATCATAACCCCGGTCAAATCCAGGATATCCCAAAGCAAAATTTGGCGATTGGCTATCATCTATCAATCTCACACGTTCCCAAAATCGATCAGGGAGTAATCCTGGCATGAATGCGGATAATAGGGCTTTATACCCAGACAGTCTAATTACAGATCGAGCTGCAGATTGAGTACAAATGAATTCTGAATTAGGGAAATCCATTATCCCACCTATATGATCAATATGAAAATGTGAAATAATGATAGATCGAATGGATTCAGGCGGGATGAGTCTGGCTTTCAATTGATTGATAGCGCTATCTTGCTCGTTAAATTCAATTGGAGTAATTTTTGGATATAGCGAAAAAGGAAAGTGCTTGGCCTCATCAAAAATATAGGAACTGTAACCTGTATCAAAAAGGATATTTCCATATTCATCATGCTCGATTAACGCAAATGTCGCTGGAAAACGCATGCTCCTTAATCGTCCATTCCTTAAAGCAAATTTTTCTAGCTGATAGCAAGCTCCTGAGACAAGCAAACTGAGTTTAACGATCGATTCCATATCTCTCCTTATCTTTCCACCATTTTACAAAACGATTGATTCCCTCTTCAATTCCAATACGTGGAGTATATCCGAGGTCGTTTTTTGCTGATTCAATGTCAAGTGTTTGACTTTTTGCTATAACTCCAACAGTATAACGTGTAAATTTAGGCTCATTGTAATGATTACATAGTTTTGAATAGATTTCAGACCCCCATGCAAGGAGATAAGCAATGGGATAGGGGATTTTTTTTAAATAAAGAGGTGTGCCTAGTTTAAGAAAAAGAGATTGCATCAGCGCAAAAATAGTCCAGGGTTCGCCATTTGTGAGATTGTATTTTTTGCCAAAGACCTTTGGGGATGCTTCAATACTTAAAATGATGGCATCTACAACATTATCAACATAGGTCATATCAATCTTAGCATTGCCATTATTGATTATGGGAAGGTTTTTCTTATTATTTGCTTCGATTATTCTAGGCAAAATTGTTGTATCTCCTGGTCCAAAAATACCTCTGGGTCTTAAAGTTATCGTATTTAGTCCCTCTGTGCTTGCTAGATCAACTTCCTCTTCGGCTATTCTTTTCGTTGCTGCATAAGCATTGCAAGGCTTGACTGGTAAGGAACTACTTTCGTTAATATTGAAGCGGTCAGTGTAATCAAAGTAAAGGCTTGGCGTTGAAATATGGATTAAGCGTTGTATGTCATGGGTAAAGCACCCTTCGATCACATGTTTAGTTCCCAATACATTTGTTCTATAAAAGTCTTGATAATGACCCCATGGCTTAGACAGGGCTCCACAATGCAATACAATATCATGTCCTTTACACGCATTGACGACTTCCAGTTCATTTTCCAAATCCATTTTGTAGAGGCGCACACCATATTGGAAGAGGTCGCCAGCAGGCAAAAGATTCCTAGCTGCAACTGTTACCGTATAGCCTTGTTGAGCAAGTCGAAGTGCTGCTCTTTTTCCCAAAAAACCTGTTCCACCAGTGACTAAGATTTTTTTTGAATTGATTTTAGTATTCAAGTACAAGCCCTCCTATTGAAAATCCTGCTGATGTCCCAAACAAAACTAAACGGTCTCCTCGTTTGACTTTTTTTTGCTGGATCGCTTGATGTAAGGCAAAAGGGATGGATGCAGCAATCATATTCCCAAATTTTGATGCGATATTGATGATTCTAGTGTCGTCAAGACCTAATTTCTGTTTCAAAATTCGAATTGCCATAACACTTGCTTGATGGGGAATGAATAGGGAAATGTCTTTGAGACAGAATGCCTGCAGCAACCTAGTCATAAAAGGAAGGATTTTTTTCGATGCCAACTTAAAAACCGCCCTTCCATCCATCTGGAAGAGAAAGCGTTTATCAATCCCTTTTGAATGATCTCTAGGGTGTAATTTTGTTCCGCCTCCTTCAATTTGACAGTAATCCGTTCCTTCACAATAGGTTTCAATTCTAGCGGAATGAATTTTTGATGTTTCCATTTGTGGAGTAGGTCCTATGATTACAGCGGCAGCACCATCGCCAAATAAAGTGCAGCTTTCAAAATGATTCCAATCCAAACCCACTGAAGCAATATCTGAACAAATAATCAGGATGTTCTTGTAACGTCCGGAAATAATCATAGAAGAAAGTGTGTCAAATGCAGTTATAAAACCTAAACATGTAGTATTAATGTCAAATGCAGGGATGCCTGATCCATCCATCCCAAGCTCTTTTTGGATTAATGTCGCTGTACATGGTATCGACTGCTGCATCACGCCCCCAGCTGAAACCACCGCGTCAATATCTTCTAATTTTAACCCAGCCGATTCCAAGGCTTCTATGGCTGCTTTAGCTCCCATATAAGCACTTGTTTCATTATCTACGAAATAACGGGTCATCACACCTGATTTCTTGGCAATCCACTCTTCAGTGGATCCGATTTTCTGGGCTAGTTCCTTTGCTGAGACCTCTCTTTGGGGTAGATATTTTCCTGTTCCTAAAATTTTAACCATCCTAGTCATTGAGACCTCTCTTATTTTCTTATAAACAATGTGATATAGTGAACATTGTTCATTTTATGTTAAAAAAAAATCAGGTAATGCCAAGGCCGATCCTGTAACCTAAAATGTAGTTATGGAAAAGCTCTTGGCAAAGTTCTAATGTGTCCTGTTCATGATGGAAACGCAATTTATCCTTCAATATCAGACTGCATATTCCATGCAAGGAACCCCATAAAACCTTAACAGCTCGATCCGTATGCTTCTTAGGCCCTCTCAAGATCGGATGGAAGATATGCGATACTTTCTTGAAAAGCTGATCGATCTTAAGTTGATACCATTCAGGAAGCTCCATGTTTACAGGGTATTCAAGAAGAAGCAGCCACTCGGAATGATTATCTTTTGCATAGGTAATATAATTAAGGCATATTTTTCGGATGATTTCCTTGGGCAGATCTTTTGAATCGATATCATGAAGGACATATTCTCCAAAGCGATCCACCGTCTCGCCATTGATATGAATGATGAGATCATGCAAACCCTTATAGTGATTGTAGAATGTTCCAACAGAGCAATTTGCGGCTTTGACGAGTTTTCGTATATCAAACCCGTCTAATCCGTCAGATTTTATTAGCTCACGTGCGATTTTTAATAGATCACTCTTGAGGTTATGGCTTATTTTCCTTGTCTTCAAAGTAGACTCCATATTTGAACAATGTTCATTTTTAA
>Ga0206862_1093_pt1 | contig 24039 bp, 20 predicted proteins | sample Alteio_BWOrgCont_43_FD_152625 | JGI IMG/M metagenome (GOLD analysis project Ga0206862, IMG submission 152625) | Enriched cells from forest soil in Barre Woods Harvard Forest LTER site, Petersham, Massachusetts, United States -... | ecosystem: Environmental > Terrestrial > Soil > Temperate forest >... | reverse complement strand
ACCTTTAAATTCGTACTGTCTATATCCTTTTCCAATACCAAAGTCAACCCTTCCTCCTGACAGTACATCAAGGGTAGCAATCTGCTCAGCAAGAAGGATGGGGTTATGCCAAGGCAAAGTAACTACCCCTGTTCCTAAGCGTATTTTAGTTGTTCTAGCGGCCAAATAACTTAAATAATTAACTGTTGCTGCAACTTGGCCTACACCACTAAAGTGATGTTCTACTAAAAAAATACCTTGAATACCAAGTTTTTCGGCTTCAATAACAAACTCAGTATACTTTTGATATACAGTGCTATAAAAGCTATTGTGTTCCTTGTTAAGAGGTCCACCAAAAAGATTAAAAATCATGTCGAGGATAATTCAAGAGATGAGGCGTATGTATCAGTTATCCTATCACTAATATCAATACGTGCAAATTTCATATTTTTGTTTGAAATTTTGAGTATGCAAGGTTTTGCAATAATAGAGGAGCCCATATTAAAACTGGAAACATGAGTTAATGTCCCAATAGGAGCAAAATTTGCCATGGCTCCCGTTGTCATTACAACTCCTGGGGGCATAGGTACTGCATATGTTTCAGATGCACCACCAATACTGGCATTAAAAACATGAACCCCTTGATATCGAGTTAATCCAGCAGCCTCCATGATGACTCCTGGCAATTCTGCGCTGCCCTGTAGACAATCGGGGTGAGTTTCAGTAACTTCTAAGTCCAATAACAAATGTGATAATAAAATTCGAGGTAACAATTTTTCCCGCAAAGCAAGGATATCACTATTTAAATTTTTTGTTGGATTTTTCTTTGAACAATATTCATAGCATATGTTTCCATCTTTTGAAGCGTTATTTAGATTTGAACTCGGGTCAAACCCAACATCTACTAATGCTAGTTTATCTTCTTTGAAAGACTTCATGCCAACTTCATTATCCAAATAGCTGCGAGAAATAACGCATATTAAATCGCCTTCTCTGAAAAGATGTGCAAGAGATCCTCGAGCTTCAATTAGGCCTTCTTCTGTACCTGGTATAGCGAATGATACCACACGATTATCCCAATTTTTCCCTCGAATGTTCGTTACAATAATTTGTTCAAATGGAAGAATATCTGACAAAGCTAGGATAGATTCTGGTATAACGAGCCCCTCATCAATCCCATTTTGAGCCTTTGAAACAGAGGTAATACGAAGATTATGTATACAAGATCTTTTAAACATGACTGCAGAATTTATTTTACCCATACTGACCTCCAAATTCATCGTGAAAATTACTAAAATTAAATTCTACAGCCTCTGTTTCTACTTCAAAACGAGCAGAGTGTAGAATCTTTACAGGGATAACAAACCAATCACCTATTCCATATCTTTTTTCTACATTTTCGATTTCTAGAATCATTTCACCTTTTGTTATAATACCACAATTGTAAGTATCATGATTATGTGCAGGAATATTTTCCCCGGGTTTATAACTTGCAAAAAGAACAGAGGCACCCTCTTTCTTTAGACAAAAAGCATTAAAGGAGCCATTGAATTTCGACATTGAACAAATGATATTTGGGAAGGGCACAGTTCACCTGTTTCTAAACGATGAGATAAGATTAGCCAGGACAGTATATATTTACCTTTTGATTTGTCAAGCCCTAGTCTCATCCAAACTTATCCAGCCTCGATCAAAAAATAGGTAAGATTAAATTTTTATGGGGGAAAAAATGAAAGAGGTAAATCAATGAGCCACATGCGTCTTGGGGTTGGCGGTTCTATTATATTTTTTAGTGTCTGAATCACAAGATGCACAGTGGAGCACTCGACCACGCCGCGCACTCTGCGATGTGGTAGATCCTACAATAATAAATAAATTAATATAAAGTAATTAATTAATAATGATTATTAGGATGAAAAAAGTTGGGGATAAGTCTGGATTTATTTTTAAAATCATATGGATATCTGAATTTTAAGTTGGGGGATAACGAGGCAGGAAGACTTGGCATAAGCTGTGGATAATTTAGGGAATGGCTTGTTTGCTACTAAATTCGCCTGTTATCCACAGGTTTTTAGGGGTAATATCCTCAGGGAATCCAAAGGCAATCAAAGATAAGTAAACAGAGGCCTAATTAATTACTTTAGAACAATGCGCTCCAATAATTTAGAATACTTTCTTAATAATGTTTTAATACAAATTGCTCCTGGACAAGGCGACATTCCCCGTATAAAGTGAAGACCTCGTAATTTATAAACTTTGGGTGAGGGTGGGGTGGATCTTTCACTTTGGCAACAATGCGTACAACGATTGCGCGATGAGATTTCTCAGCAACAATTTAGTCAATGGATAAGCCCTCTCCAGGCAGAAGAAACGGGGGAGGGGGTGATTCTATTTGCGCCTAACCAATATGTATTGGATGGGGTGAGTCGGGATTATCTCAGGCTCATTGAAACAACTTTGAGCCGACTCAATCGCGGACAATTTACCCAAGTTTCATTGGTGGTGGGTACGAAACCAGCTGGTAATGACCCTTGGCCGAAGGCAGCGGTGGTGGAACCCGAAACACTATCGGCTTTTCATCATCAAAGTAATTTAAACGCAAGCTTTACCTTCGAAAGTTTTGTGGAAGGAAAATCCAATCAATTAGCCAGAGCGGCGGCAAGTCAAGTGGCCGAAAATCCCGGGAGCGCTTACAATCCCTTATTCTTATATGGTGGCGTGGGTTTAGGTAAAACCCATCTCATTCATGCCATCGGAAATTTTATCCTTAAAAAACGTCGAGACGCGCGTGTGGTTTATTTGCATTCCGAACGGTTTGTGGGGGATATGGTAAAGGCGCTGCAGTCTAATGCCATCAATGAATTCAAGCGCTATTATCGATCGGTGGATGCATTATTAATCGACGATATTCAGTTTTTTGCAGGCAAAGAGCGTTCGCAAGAAGAATTTTTTCATACATTTAATGCCTTGTTGGAAGGGCAGCAGCAAATTATATTAACCTCCGATCGTTATCCTAAAGAAATTCATGGGATTGAAGAACGCTTAAAGTCACGTTTTGGTTCCGGCTTAACGGTGGCGGTTCAACCGCCGGAACTGGAAACGCGGGTCGCCATTTTGATGAACAAGGCGGAGCAATCTCGTATTGAATTTCCGCATGAAGTGGCCTTTTTTATTGCCAAGCGCATTCGCTCTAATGTGAGAGAGTTAGAGGGGGTATTAAAACGTGTGATTGCGAATGCACAGTTTACGGGCAGTCCAATTACTTTACCGTTTGTACAAGAAGCCTTAAGAGATCTGCTCGCTATCCAAGAAAAATTAGTCTCGATAGACAATATTATGAAGACGGTTGCAGAATATTATAAAGTGAAGGTCTCTGAATTGCTTTCAAAGCGAAAAAATCGTTCTGTGGCAAGGCCTAGACAAATGGCGATGGCACTTTGTAAAGAATTAACCAACCATAGTTTGCCTGAAATAGGGGAAGCTTTTGGAGGCAGAGATCACACGACGGTGCTACATGCCTGTCGACAAATCAAGCTGTTGTGTGAAACCCACGCGGATCTGGCAGAAGATTTTTCTAATTTACTGCGCATTTTATCTACTTAGCGATTAACTTTAACTTAACCTATGTTGCCTATGCATTTTACGATTCAACGAGAAGCATTTTTAAAACCTTTGAGAGCGGTCGCAGGCGTTGTCGAGCGGCGTAGCCAAGTGGTTTTACCTATTTTATCGAATGTGTTGATGGAGCTTCGTGAAAATCAAATTTTTCTTACGACGACCGATCAAGAAGTTGAATTAAATGCCTATGGTGACGTGGAATCTTCTGGAATTCCATCCGGGAAAATGACAGTCCCTTTAAGAAAGCTCATGGAAATTTGTCGTGCGCTCCCAGAAGGATCTACCATTACCTTTAAACAAGAAGATCAAGACAAGGTTTCTATTCGTTCGGGTAGAAGTCGTTTTTCTTTATCCAGTTTGCCTGCCGAGCATTTTCCTAGCGTTTCTGGAAATCAACCAGGGATTTCATTGCAGGTTTCGAATAGTGCGTTAAAACAACTGGTAGATGACATCAGTTTCGCAATGGCGGAACAGGATGTGCGATATTATTTAAACGGCATGTTGCTTGAGATGAAAGGGGAGGGGCTTTATGGTGTTGCGGCCGATGGTCATCGGCTTGCCCTTTCTGTTATCAAGGAAGTGACTTCGGAAACGAAAAAACCCGCATTTCGCTTGATTGTGCCAAGAAAGGGCGTGCTCGAGCTACAAAGAATTTTAGAAGCGAATAATGAATTGATCACCTTAACATTATCTCAGCAACATTTATCAGTGACCACACCACAGATTGGCTTTACTTCAAAATTGTTGGAAGGAAAATTTCCGGATTATCAACGGATTATTCCCGCCGGTGGCGATAAAATTGTGGTGGGGCGACGTCTGTTGTTAAAGGATGCTTTTTTGCGGGCGGCAGCGTTATTTAATGATAAATCTAGAGGGGTTAAATTGCGATTAACCTCTGGCTGTCTTAATATTCTTGCGATCAATGCTGATCAGGATGAGGTGGAAGAAGATTTAGAGGTGGATTATCAAGGAGAAGATCTTGAAATTGGATTCAATGTAAAATACCTCATCGATTTTTTAACCGTGATTCCAGAGGATTGGATTAAACTTACTTTCACCAATGCAAGCAACAGTGCACGTGTGGAGGGGATGAGGGATCTCAATGAGAGTGACAACGGTAGAAACAAAAAAGATAGCAACAACAATCATGATGGCAATCAAGTGTATGTGATTATGCCTATGCGGATTTAGTGAGTGTTTACTCGCTGCCTGCTTTGAACGGAAACCTTTACCGTTGAACAAATACGCAGATGTTGTTGAAATACTTAAACATCAGGTGTCTTTGGAGCAGAAACCCCACCAGTGATCGTCCATTGCAAAGCAGATTTTTTGCTCATCGAGATTGGGAATACATTTTTCTTGTTGATATAAACGGTGTAGCCACCTAATTGATAACTCATCGGAAGATAGACCGCGATGGTATCGCTGGTTGCAATTTCTTTGGGTCCGTCTGAGAGATCTTCATTGGTGACGATGCCAATGAGTTTCATTCCTTGATATTCAATAAACACCACTTGTTCTTTGGAGTCACTACTGGGTTTGGTTGCATATTGTAAGAAAGATTTTAAGGTAGAGTAAATATCCCCCACGAACGGAAATTTTTCCAGAAATTGTTCTCCATATCGATAAAGCGTTCGTAAACCCCAGGCTTCCATCACCGTGCCTGCGATGAATATCGTGACAATCCCAGTAAAAATTCCCATACCAGGAAAGTATAAACTGGGAGCGATGAATAAAAACAATTCTTTGAAAGCATATTCAAAAGATCTCAACAACCAAAACACAATATACAGTGTGATAATAATCGGGATGACTGCTAAAATCCCGTTCATGAAAGTTCTTCCGATGGAGGTCATCTGTTTTTCCTAAATTTTTACATTGAATAATTTTAAAAGTCAGAGTCCTTATCATCCCCCCTCGCCGCATTGATTCTATTTTTCACTGCAACAATATGTTGATAGGCTTTATCTATCGTACTGGGCTGTACTTTACCTGATTTTATCAAAGCCGCAATGGTGTTTACCATGAACTCTGTCTTATCTGAAGTGTTATTACTAATAATAAATATTTCGACACCGGCATTGATGCCCTTTTCGAGTGCAAAATCCAGAGGGTATTCATCTGAAATCGCTCCCATGGTCATATCATCCGAGACGATAACCCCTTTAAACCCTAATTGTTCTCGAAGTAGTTTTGTTAAAGTGGTTTGTGACATGGTCCCCGGGCACCATGTCTTGGGATCGCTCCTAGATCCCGGTTTGCATTGGGTTTTATCGATTTGACCATTAATGACGTGGGTGGTCATAATAATATCTTCATAGCCTTCTTCTATTAAACGTTGATAAGGAGAGAGCTCTTTGTCTTTATTGTAGGTGTCAGTGACATCTACCAATCCCAGGTGAGTATCTCCAAGGCTGCTGCCATGACCAGGGAAGTGTTTGAGCGTCGCCAGGATGCCTTGTTGATGAAAAGCCTGAACAAATTCCCACGCCTGATGAGCCACAATTGCTTCATTGGCTGAAAAACAACGTCCCAACCCGCCAAGGATTGGGTTCAATGGATTAATATTGACATCGACGCAGGGCGCAAAATTTAGGTTAAAATGTAACCTATTTAATCTGGTAGCCATTTGATCGGCGTATTGTCTTGTTTGCAATAAAGATTTTTGTAGCCTGTCCGTGCTCTCCGGATCTCGGCTTTGTTCGGAGAGCGCACGTTCTTCGTTGGCCCCCAGCGCCTGGGGCAATAAGTTTGGACCTGAAAAATCTTTCCCTTTGGGGAAACGATCGACCATACCGCCTTCTTGATCGACGCTAATAAATAAAGGTATTTCTGGCAGTGACTGATCTTTTCTCATTTGTTTTGAATAATTTTCAAGATCGGCGGTTAATTTAGCGGTTTGTTCAGCACTTTGAATATTTCGATCGCGAATAAATTTTTCAGTGGGCGATTGTCGATAGGGGCGAGAAAATAAGATAACGCCGCCAATGTATTGATTTTTGATGGCGTTGGCAATGTTTGAATTTTCTTTGAAGAGGGTGTTATTGGGATCTTCCCATAAAATTTTGCCCTCAGTATCTTGTTTCAGTCCACCGAATCCCACAATCAGCATTTGCCCAATTTTGTGACACATTTCTGTGGATAATTGTTGTTTGCAGGTTGGGGTAGTTTTTAAGCTTTTGCTCATGGCGTGGGGGGAGGGGGGTAAAGGTAGAAGTGCAAGACATAAACCATAGGCCAGCAGAATTAGTTTCTTAAATTTAATTCGTTGGGTATTGTCTGACGTTTGTGATGGCGTTTGTGTTGATGGTATTCTCATATTTATATTATAAGTCTATTTAAGAAAAGTTAAAAAGTTATTAATTTCTTTTTTATTATTTTATCTTTACTTTATCTTGAGGAATAAAAAACGGTATAAAAAAGCGAAATATCTGGGGATGGGGAAAAACTTATTTGACGGAGTAGTAGTAGAAACTTAAACATAGGCATTCCCGCTCGCGCGGGAATGACCAAGTTCCCTAGACAATCCTGGCAGTTCTTCGATGCAAATCATTTGCAGCCAGGACAGACAGCGGTAAAAATTATCTAAAACTTTTACATATGCCCTCGCTCTCTTTTTCGGGTTTGATGTTCCCTTACATCTTTCTTGTGTTTCTTTACCTCTTTCTTATGATGCTTTACCTGATGTTTATTCCCATGTTTATGTCCTACAGTATGCGTAGAATGACGAACTGTAGTAAGCGGTGACCCCCCTTGCTTCTCACCTTGTCCAGCTGCGAAAGCGTATGCAAGTCCACTGGTCGATAACCCAATGGTCAATAGGGCTGCGATCAATAATGTGGTTGTTTTCATTGTTATTCCTCCTCAAATTGTTTGTATATGAACTTTGATCTCATTCCTCCTAGTGTCGTACTACTGGATAGATTTATAGAGATCACCATTCTATTATTTAAGTATAGTACATTATTGAGAGAGGATTTTTTATATGAAAGGTATATGTTCAGACTTCAGCGTTCTTCTAGTGTAAACCTTGCCGCAAATTTGGGCGTTTTCGTACACTTAAGCCTTTACCTGAGCAATTACAACGTGACTGTACAGCGTTTTTATTGCTAGAAATCCAATTGCTAAATATCTAAATATCCAGGTTCCCAGCCAGTAACGCGTTGGCTTCAATAAAATCACGCCGTGTTTCCACGTTATCTCCCATTAAAGTTGTAAAGGCTTGATCTGCCGCGACGGCATCTTCAATTTTTACTAATAGCATACGGCGTATGGCGGGATCCATCGTGGTTTCCCACAATTGATCTGGATTCATTTCACCTAACCCTTTATAGCGCTGGATCTGTTGGCCTTTTTTCGCTTCTTCCATCAACCAATTCCAAGCGGATTTAAAGCTTGCAACCGATAATCGTTTATCCCCGCGCGCGACGTAAGCGCCTTCTTCTAGTAAGCCTTGCAGTTCTTGGCCAAGCCGTATGATGGCAGCATAATCGTGAGAGCCAAAAAATTCATAACTTAAGCTGTAGGATTGATCGACACCATGATGGGTCATCGTGATAAAGGGGACAAACGATTTATGTTCTTTATCTTCTTGGAGTTTGATTGCAAATTGTGTCCCATTGTGGGTAAGTTTAAGAAGTTTTTGGTGGAGTGACGCAATCCACTGTTCCATCACGGATTGCTGTTGTAACGTTTCTTGTTTAATCGCGGTGATGTGAATGAGCGCTTCTAACACAAGCGGAGGGTAACGGAGCGCTAAGCGCGTGATAATGTCGGAGACTTCTAAATATTGTTTGGCTAGTTTTTCTAAATTGGGTCCCGAAATGGGAGGTGCATCGGGACTGACAAATAAAGCAGCTTCTTCAAGCGCAATTTGAGTTAAAAATTCATTTAAAGCTTTGTCGTCCTTCACATAAGTGGATTGCTTGCCTCGTTTTACTCGATAAAGAGGCGGTTGAGCGATATAAACGTGACCGTTCTCAATAATTTCGTGCATTTGGCGATAGAAAAAAGTAAGCAACAAGGTGCGAATGTGAGATCCGTCGACATCTGCGTCAGTCATGATGATGATGCTGTGATAGCGCAATTTTTCTGGCGCATATTCTTCACGCCCAATGCCACAACCTAAAGCGGTAATGAGTGTGCCGACTTCCACAGAAGATAACATTTTATCGAAACGCGCTTTTTCGACATTCAAGATTTTACCTTTTAAGGGGAGAATCGCTTGTGTTTTTCTATTACGCGCTTGTTTTGCGGAACCACCGGCCGATTCTCCCTCGACAATATACAATTCGCAGAGCGCGGGATCTTTTTCCTGACAATCGGCGAGCTTCCCAGGAAGCCCCGCGAGATCTAAAGCGCCTTTGCGGCGCGTCATTTCACGTGCTTTACGCGCCGCTTCACGTGCTGTAGCGGCTTCAATAATTTTAGCGACAATCAATTTTGAAGATTGCGGATTTTCTAATAGAAATTCTTGGAATTTTTCACCCATGACAGATTCGACCACGGCTTTTACTTCTGAAGAAACCAATTTATCTTTGGTTTGTGAAGAAAATTTGGGATCGGGGACTTTTACAGATAAAACAGCCGTTAAACCTTCACGCGCATCATCGCCAGAGATCGCCACTTTTGCTTTTTTGAGTAAGCCTTCTTGTTCCATGTATTGATTAAGCGTACGTGTGAGTGCGGAACGAAAACCTGCGAGATGGGTACCCCCATCTTTTTGAGGAATGTTATTCGTATAACAAAATATATTTTCTTGATAAGTATCATTCCATTGCAGGGCAACTTCTACGACCATTCCCTGACGTTCTGTGACAAAATGAAAAACTTGGGGATGTATTAAATTTTTATTGCGATTTAAATGTTCCACAAAGGCTTTGATCCCACCTTCGTAGGCAAATTCATCAGTTTCGTTGCTGCGTTCATCGAATAATCGAATCCGAACCCCTGAGTTTAAGAAAGATAACTCACGCAGACGTTTGGCGAGAATATCGTAACTGAACTTAATATTAGTGAAGGTGGCTGGGCTGGGTTTAAACCAGATCTCTGTGCCGCGCGCATCAGTTTCGCCGACGACAGTGAGGGGGGCCTCGGGTGCGCCTGAATGGTAGCGTTGTTCATACACTTTACCATCACGCCGGATTCGAAGCAGGAGATCGTCTGATAATGCGTTGACAACCGAAATACCCACCCCGTGTAATCCGCCAGACACTTTATAAGAGTTGGCATCAAATTTACCCCCAGCATGGAGAACCGTCATAATGACTTCTGCTGCGGATCGACCTTCTTCTTTGTGTATATCCACGGGGATACCGCGGCCGTTGTCTTTTACGGTAATGCATTCATTATGATGGATGGTTACTTCAACCAAAGTGCAGTAACCTGCCAGTGCTTCATCCACAGAGTTATCAACAACTTCAAAGACCATATGGTGGAGACCCGTGCCATCGTCCGTATCCCCAATATACATGCCGGGGCGCTTTCGAACAGCATCCAAGCCCTTGAGTACTTTGATGTTTGATGAATCGTATGATGCGGTTTGTGAGGTTGTCATAACTTTTTTAAAGCCTTTAAAGCATAGTTTTTACACCTTCCTATCATCTCATATTTTTACGAGAAAAGCCAGATTTTCTATTGTTTTTTAAGGGGATTTTAACGATTTTGTAGGCTAGAACGCGGCTAAAATTGTGTTGATCGATCATCATTATTTCGGATTTCCTGAGCGTTTATTGTATATCACCTCTTATATCATTCTTATATGGTTTTATGTTGTCCTTATATCATTGGTTTTTTATATCATTGAATGATCAATAGTCAATCGTCTAATGTTCCACGTGGAACATTTTTATGAAATTCGAATTCTCAAGGAATTCTTATCTGACAGTTCCTACAGTTTTAATATGGCTAGCAATTAGATCCTTAAAATGGGAGGCTGCGGATTTTAGTTTCCTCGATACGCCGCAATATCACTATGTTCCACGTGGAACATTATTTTTATGAAATTCGAGTTCTCAAAGAGTTCTCACAGTTCACAGTTCTAGTAGTTCCTACAGTTTTCACATGACTAGCAATTAGGTTCTTAAAAAGAGGCTGCGGATTTTAGTTTCCTCGACACGCTCCTCGTATTCATTGAATATACAAGAACTTAGAATTTTTTTAGAAAAAGTGTCCATCTATTATATAGAACATGGTTAACATTTTATTGATATATTCGTGAGGAAATATTTCAATCATAATAGAAGATCCAACACAACTTGAATAATTCTGAAGAAATATCATAACGAACATGTGATTAGCTATTGGGGGAGGCGAAGGATTTAGTTTCCTCGGGCGTCGGCCGCATGGATGCGGCCGTCGAGCCTACATGGATGTATTCACGGCGTCCCGAGGAAAGCTAAATCCGCAGCCTCCCCCTCATCATGCGACTGATTCTGAGATAGCCCCACTAATTCTGAGACAGTCCTTCTATGACAATTGCCACTGATTCTGAAGACAGTCTCTCTATAACAATTCTGCTATGACAATCCTGTTATAAAATGTCATTAATATTGCCATGTTCCACGTGGAACATTTTGTATCGCAAGGGAGAATTAGAGCAAATCTTCTCTAAAAACGTTTCAATCACCGATTTTTCGATGCTGGTGATAAAAACCTGAGCTTGTTGTGCCATCAATCCTTGAAGAAGCCGTTCTGTGGCCTCATCATCCAGCTCCGAACACAGATCATCCACGAGACAGACCGGATCTTGGTCTCGAGCAGCAGAAACAAAATGGGATCTTGCTAAAAACAGTGCCGAGGTGAACATTTTTAATTGTCCGCGCGAGAGACGAGTTTCAACAGGGATATCATCCTCAAGATAAAAAGAAAAATCGGCACGATGTGGACCTGCAGAGGTGTAGCCCAGGGCTAAATCACGATCTAGAGAGGCGATAAGTGCTTCTTCTAGTGAAAGTTTTTCATTCCAGCCCGATTTGAAAGCAAGAGAAATGTTTATCCTTGATTCCAGATTTTGATCTTCCTTGGATCCTCTTTCTTGGGTGGATACTTTTGATTGATTTAATTTTTCTGCTTGATTTGACTCTCTTACTTGATTTGATTCTCTTTGTGATTGCGCATCCCCATCACCCTTACCGGATAAATGCAATAGCTTATTTAAATGATGCTCAAAGACAGGATAAAAAGTATCTAGAAACTCACGCCGCATCGCATTTATGCTTTCCCCGGCTTCTATTAATTCAATATTCCAGTGCGTGACCGCATCGCGATTTTTGAAGGATGGAGTTCTTAAGGCTGCATTCCTTTGTTTTAACGCGCGTCGATAGCGTTGCAGGTGCATATAGAAAGAATGTTCCACGTGGAACATTGCCCAATCGAGGAATTGCCTTCTGGGTTTGGGTGGGCCGCCAAGTAATTGATAACTATCGACATTAATAAGCTGGATAGGGAGTACCTTTACCCACTCTGATAAAGTCTCACAGGATTGTTCATTCATCCGAAGTCGTAATCCATCCGTTTTATGACGTTCCACCCCCAAACGGATGGTTTGTGATCCTTTTTTGCTGAATACTGAACCCGCTGTCACACAGGAAGTATGTCCATCTTGAATAAATTCTTCTGCATGCCGTGTTCGAAAGGAACGTCCGGTAGATAACAAATAAATTGTTTCAAGAAATGAGGTTTTTCCACTGCCGTTTTTGCCATAAATCCAATTGAATTGGGGTGAAAACTCCAGAGAAGCACCATTAAGGTTACGGAAGGTCGATATTTTTAGCTGCTTTAGGTACATCTAGATAATAAGCCATGTATTGGCTAAATTTTCAAGTCATTATCATTCAGATGCTCTATGCCGCGTATGGCACATATGGTTCAATTGTTTATATAATTCGTGGCGCTTTTCTTCTAAGTCATAATCTGATTGGAAACCCATCCAGAAACCTTCTGAAGTACCGAAGAATCTTGCAAGTCTTAAGTCAGTATCGGCCGTAATAGATCTATTTTTGTGGACAATTTCATTTATTCGTCGAGGGGAAACATCAATTTTTCGCGCCAATTTGTTTTGACTGATGTCCATAGGAATCAGAAACTCTTCTAGGAGGATTTCACCAGGATGTATATTCTTTAATTTATTCATATGCGGAACCTTTCATGACGTTGCATAAAAACAAAGCTCTGCGCGAAATCCCAGTGCTTTTGCAGCATTCCTTAATGATTTTAATGTCATATTGCAGTTAGATTCCAACCTTTGATATTGTTGATAAGGTACGTTCAATTTTTTTGCAGCATCTGTCAAAGTTTTGTGATTCATAGTTCGAACAATATGAAGCATGATGGGTGCAGCAACATCAATGCTCACAGTAATTGGATATTCACCTTTTTGTGAGGGGCTGGGCAAAGAAATGCGTTGATCTTTTTCCGACATAGTAAGTAATACGCCATCTAGCGCTTCTGTTGCATGATTGATGGCTTCTTCAATAGTACTACCCTCGGAAAAGATGTTATTAAAATCTCTGAATGAAACCAGATACAGATCGTTTTCCTTTCTAATTTTTGCAAAATAAGTTAAATTGAATTTTTTATGCACTTTCGGATACCTCCATCTGCTTACTTCTCCTTTTCTTGGTCAGAGAAACGCAAGTAATTTTTTGGATGCTATGTAAAGTTCCTTTTGCAAGATCTCTGTTTCCATGTACGGGAACCGGGCACACGATTGATCCTTTAGTCATAATGTAATGACTTCCTCTTATTCTTAGGCATATATAGCCAGCATCTTCCAAACATTTTATAACATCCTTGCCACGCATTTCATTCACCGCGAGAATACATAATATATTATGTATTCTCGCGCAAGTCAAATGGCAAAACAATCTGATATTTGTCGGAGCTAAATTTTTATGCCCGTTTTTTATAAGAGGGTAAACCGAATGAATTTTCAACTTCAAAAATTGGCACCGCTTCTTCAGATTTGATTCTATCGGATTTATTCATATGATCGCACATATCTAAAATTAAATGGACGATACTTCGATTATTGAATGTCTGAGAACGTGTTTTAAATGCATTTTCTAAGAGCATTACATGAGATGCATTATAAAGGGCTCTTTTCAGTGCCAAAATAAGATATTGCTCATCTGTGAGCAGTAAACATTGAAGTTCATCAGGAGAAAATTCTTGTTTAATATCTCCTATTCGCTTTGAATATTCTCCTTTTGATATTAACGAGCATTCTTGTTTTTCAATTTCAGCTAATTTTTTCTCAGTACGAATTTTTTCATCAAAATTTTTAGAAAAAATTTCTTGCAAGGATATCAATAAGTATTCCTCTGCAATAAATAAATTGAGATCTTTATATTTTACATTTACTTGAAGCTCTTTAATTATAGAGGTTGCAAGTGCTTGAGCATTATTAGCTATTGCGCGAGGTCTTAGAAGAGCATTTATATAAGACATGAAGTTTATGAATGCATTTCTACCAAAACGCGCTTTAATCTTCGAAACAACAATTTTTATTAACTTTTCTTTTTGTTGCTGATTAATACTATATGGACCTGAATCGGCTATTTTCAAAATATTTGCAAGTAAAACATAGATTTTCTTTATAGCTGAATAATATTGGTTCTTTCGTTTGGGAATTAACTCGAATTGACCATTTTCCAATAAATAAGTATAAGTATCATTCACTATTTCTCGTATACTTATTGTTTGCACACAACGCTCTCTGGAAGTCTTATTGCGAATTCGAACAGCGATAATTAAAGAATAACTAGAAGATGAAGATGGGACATGGACTTGTTTTATCCGACATCTATTTATGATCACTTTAAAAATGAAAGTACAAAAACCAATCACTGCACTATAAGCAGCGATATGTAAAGCATCATCAATGGAATCTTTGGTTGCAGACATTAAATGTACTCCCAATAGATCTAAGATTTAGCTTTATAGCTTAATCAAAATTATAAACAGGATAAGAAACCAATACTTGGAATTCTCTCATACAGTCAAAAGGCAAAATAATTCGTTTCGTTTTTCAATTTATTTACTCAGGGCAAATGAGCTGCAATCCAATTTCGTGCTAAGTCATTAATTTCGGTGGCTGTTTTGCCCTTGGGATCAATCATAGGGCCAATTCTAACAATCACAGTGCCGGGTCGTTTGATGAAAAAACCGCGGGGCCAAAATTTTCCGGCATTATGTGCAATTGGGACAACGGGAAATTGTGAGGCTTCTGCCAGGGCAGCCGCACTTCGGCTAAATCTACCGAGATGATTGGCTGCAACACGCGTACCTTCAGGAAAAATGACCACAAAGCGGCCTTGCTTTAATCTTAAAGTGCCTTCGTGAATAAGTTTTGAAACAGAATTGAGTTTATTCCGTCGAATGGCAATGGGTTGTATTAAATATAACCCCCAGCCAAAAAAGGGAATAAAGAGCAATTCTCTTTTTAATACCCAAGTTTGTACAGGCAATAACACCTGCATAAAAAGTGTTTCCCAAGTGGATTGGTGATTGCTGATAACAATAGCACTTTTCTTTGGCAAATTTTCATGTCCTTCCACTTTATAAGAAAGTCCGCAAGTCAATTTTGCCCAAAAAATAACAAAGCGAGACCAGAAAGTAGTGATATAGTAGCGAACTTTAAACGGGGCGAAACAGAAGACGAGTGTAAGCATCACACAAAGTATCATGACAGTAATACTACCTAAATAAAAAACAAAATTTCTAATGGGCATCATGATTTATTCCCAATTTGTATAAAATTCTTTGAGTGTTTCTAAGTCTCATTATCTTAATGAACCAATTTATTTTTATCATGTGTTTCCTATCAAATCTATCACCACACTATAGAGATTTGTGTAGATGGGTATCTGATGGCTATTTTTTAAACCCGTGTCAGAAGCCCGCGCACTCGCCAATCGCTCTGCTGTTTTTTTTCCATTGCCTGTTAAGACTAACATTGGTCGACATCCGGCCGCTTCCGCGGCTTCCAAATCACGCAAAGAATCTCCAATGGAAGGGGTGGGACTGGTCTTAAAATCTAAATCATACGCTTTTTCAATTTGATGATAAAGACCCGGTTTCGGTTTTCGGCAAAGACAATGATCCTCCGGTGCATGGGGGCAAAAATAAATCTTATCAATTTTTCCTCCCGCCTCCAAAATAGCGGTCTGCATTTTTTGGTGAATTTGTTGCAGCGTGATCAAATCAAAAAGCCCACGAGCGATTCCCGACTGATTGCTCGCTATGACGACCTTAAATCCATGTTGATTCAGCAGAGCAATGGCCTCCAAACTGCCCGGAATAGGGTGCCATTCGGCTTCCGATTTAATATAATCTGAGGAATCGAAATTAATCACGCCGTCGCGATCTAAAATGATTAATTTTTTCATAGGAGCTCAATAATAAAATAAAGTTACCTTTATAATACCTTATAGTACAGATATATCTGCAATTTCCAAAAATAAAGCGCGTAGTCGATTTAGCAATTTTAAACGATTATTTCGAAGCGGGGCATCATCGACCATCACCATCACCTGATCAAAGAAAGCATCGACCGGGACTTTTAACTCGGCTAAGCTTCTCAATGCATTTTCATATTGTTTTTGTTGCATGAAAGGTGCAATTTCTGCTTCTTTATTAATTAAAGCGGCCAATAAACTTTTTTCTGCCGCTTCTTTAATTAATTTAATTTCCACTTCCCCTGTCAAGGGCTCAGTTTTTGCTAAAATATTTTTCACGCGTTTGTTTGCTTGGGCAAGACTTTCTGCCTCGGGCATCATCCGAAAGCTATTCACTGCTAATAATCGTCGATTAAAATCGTCAGGAGAGGTGGGTCGATTTTCCAGTACGGCATCGAATACACGACTAGAAATATTGCTTTCCGTCGTCCATGCACGCAATCTTTCGTAGCAGAAATCCATTAATGCTTCAATAAAACCAGGGGAGGGAAGCGTTACATTCTGTTGGCTGTATTGTTGTTGAGTAAATTTTAGAAGTTGAAGCAAATCGAGATCAAGGTGCTTTTCAATCAAGATACGTAATACGCCGAGTGCTTGGCGACGCAACGCAAATGGATCTTTATCTCCCGTCGCTCGTTTACCGAGCCCAAATAATCCGACGAGCGTATCTATTCTATCTGCCAACGCAAGCGCAATGCCTTCGGGTGTGGTGGGTAAGGAATCTTCAGCAAATCGAGGATGATAATGTTCTTCAATGGCAATTGCAACAGCTTCCGATTCTTTGTCGTGTAAGGCATAATATTTTCCCATGACGCCTTGTAATTCAGGGAATTCTTTTACCATTTGTGTCAGCAAATCGGTTTTACAAAGTTGGCTTGCGCGTTGTGTATCTGTGGGATTTGCATGAATGAGCGGCGCGATGTGGGCAGAAAGTTCAGAAATGCGTAGACATTTGTCCCAAAGGCTGCCAAGTCCTTGTTGGAAAATCACTTGTTTTAAATTCTCTCGTCGATCTCGGAGTGAGATTTTTTGATCGAAAACTTTGTAAAATGCGGCATCGGATAATCTTGCAGACATGACACATTCATTACCATGGATCACGCAAGTGGGATCAATACTTGCAATGTTACTGGTGATGAGAAAATAGGGAAGTAGTTTTTTAGTTTTGGTGTCTTCAACGGCAAAACATTTTTGATGTACTTGCATGGATGTAATCAGTACTTCTCTGGGTAATTCTAGAAACTCGGCAGAAAATTTCCCAAGCATCACAACAGGCCATTCTACTAATCCAGTTACTTCTTCTAACAGATCCTCCTCTAAAATGGGTATTGCATTTTGTTTTGAGGCAGCTTGCAGCAGTTGATTTCGGATGTCTGTTTTCCTTTTTTGAAAATCTGCAACCACAAAACCTGGACTGTGCAACAATGCTTCATATTGTTGGGGAGAATCGATAGTGATGGGTGGCAAGCAGTGAAATCGATGTCCTCGTGTTTTAGAATCGGAAGGAATGTTGAAATAGGTTGCCGGAAGTACTTTATTGGCTAACATTAAAACAACCCAATGGACGGGACGAATAAAACTTTCATCGGAACTATTCCAACGCATACGTTTTGGCAAAGGCAAAGTTTGCAATGCCTCTCGTACGATATTGGGAATCAGCGCTTCTGCCGTCTTTCCGGTCTCTTTTTGTTCTAAAACTATCCATGCGCCTTTTGGGGTTTCGTGAAGTGTTAGTTGATCAACGCCGACGCCCGAAGCTTCCGCAAATCGCTTCAAAATTTCTGTGGGTGCCCCCGATGCATCATAGGCTTGAGTTTTAGCAGGACCCCGTTTGGTATTCACGCGGTCAGGTTGAAAGGGCGTTAATTCGTAGATTAAAACAGCAAGACGCCTGGGAGAACAAAAACTTTTTATTTGTGTAAAAGATAACTCAGCTTTCTCTAACCCGGACGCGATACGTTGAGTAAAAGCTTGGCTTAAAGCATCTAACCCTCGTGCCGGCAGTTCTTCGGTGCCAATTTCAATTAAGAGATCATTGCTTTTAGTGTTGGCCATAATCAACCTTTTGCTTCCGAGGCTTTAAGCATCGGGAAGCCTAGTTTTTCACGCGTGGCATAATAAGTTTCGGCGACAGCACGCGCCATTGCACGCACTCGCAAGATAAAGCGCTGGCGTTCCGACACAGAAATAGCATGTCTTGCATCTAAAAGATTAAAAGTGTGAGACGCTTTTAATACCATTTGATAGGCGGGAATAGATAATCCTGCTTCTATGAGGGCGTGAGATTCTTGTTCATACATATCAAATTGTTTAAATAATAAATCAACATTGGCCTTTTCGAAATTGTATTGAGACATTTCAAGTTCATTTTGATAAAAAATATCTCCGTAAGTGATATTGCCCAACGGTCCTTTGGTAAAGATCATGTCTTTAAAATTATCAACGGATTGAAGTACCATGGCAATGCGCTCTATCCCATAAGCAATTTCACCGGTGACAGGACGACACTCTAAACCACCCACTTGTTGAAAATAGGTAAATTGTGTAATTTCCATGCCATTCAACCAAACTTCCCAACCTATGCCCGAAGCGCCCAATGTGGGAGATTCCCAATTGTCTTCCACAAAACGAATATCGTATTTTAGCGGATTGATTCCAACGTATTGCAATGAATCCAAATAAGTCTCTTGAATATTGAGAGGGGAGGGTTTCATGATGACCTGATATTGATAAAAATGTTGATTGCGATTGGGATGTTCACCATATCTACCATCGGTCGGTCGTCGGGAGGCTTGTACATGTGCGCCATTCCAGGGTTCAGGACCAATGGCGCGCAAAAAGGTATCAGGGTGAAAGGTGCCCGCGCCGACTTCTAAGTCATAAGGTTGGAGTAACACGCAGCCCTGTTTATTCCAAAACGCTTGGAGTGCACTGACGAGACCTTGAAAGCTGGATAAATCATATGACATTTTACTAACTTTCTCTTTTCCTATCACCTAAATTAAAGAAATTATATAAATGATGGGCCTGTTGACATTTCTTTGATAGCTATACTTAGGTTACCATAATTCTAGGTGAGCCAAAACCCACTGAGAGATTAAGGAGAAAAATTTATGAATTATGGTCCAATGATGATCGATATCGAAGGTCCCGAACTCCTAGAGGAAGAAACAAACCTGCTAAAACATCCTCGCGTGGGTGGCGTGTTGTTATTCACTAGAAATTACAGAGATAAGCAAACTTTAAAAAAACTGGTTTCAGAGTTACGAAAAGCTGCAGAGCACCCTATCTTAATTGCCGTCGATAATGAAGGCGGGAGATTATGGCGATTTCGTGAAAGCTTTACCCATATTGAAGCGGCTCGTGAATATGGACTATTGTATGATAAAGATCCGGAGGCTGCGAAAAAATGGGCAGAAAAAAATGGGTATATTATGGCCAAAGAATTATTGGATGTCGGAATTGATATCAGCTTGGCACCCGTTTTAGATTTGGATTTTGGTGTCAGTGAGGTGATTGGGGATCGCGCCTTTCATCGAAAACCCGAAGTAGTGACTCAATTAGCAGCCGCGTTTGTAGAGGGAATGCATCGCGCGGGGATGGCAGCCACTGGAAAACATTTTCCGGGCCATGGAGCGATTGCAATGGATTCACACTTAAAAGAAGCTATCGATCATCGAACTTTCGAAGCAATTTTGAAAGAAGATCTTGTGCCTTTTTTTGAATTAAAACATCAATTGAATGCAATTATGCCGGCCCATGTCATTTACCCCTGTGTGGATAACGTTCCAGCCGGGTTTTCTAAAGATTGGCTTCAAGAGATTTTGCGCCAGAAGTTTCAATATCAGGGAGCTATTATCAGTGATTGCATGTCAATGGAGGGTGCGGGAATCGGTGGGGATTTTGTGTTGAGAAGCCGTATGGCATTAGATGCGGGTTGTGATATGGTGATTCTAACTCAACAAGATCGAGATACGCTTCTCTGGGTGCTCGATAAATTGGACAGAAACATAAGCAAAGAATCGCAACTGCGGTTGGCTGCACTTGCAAGCCAAGGGATTAAGATACAGAAAACACCAGCATAATCGTGTGAAGGTTCAAGCACTGTCACAGAACGCCCATATTTGGGCAATCTCGCATTAAAAATGCAAAGAAAAATGCTCACATACTGGCGTGTATGCTCCGCTTTTTCTTTGCATTTTTAATGCGACCTTGCCTCAAATCTGGACGTTTTCGTACATTCAAAATCATCCACGTAGAAATCGCGCAAACTATTGCAAAGAAAGAAGACTCGCCAGAGATCGTGCTTTTTCTTGCTGCTGATTGCTTGGATGATTTTTTTCTTGGTATTGTTTGAGCAGCGCACAGTCGGCAAGGAAAATATCGGCATCGTTTTCTGCGATGTTGAGTGTGAGCATGGCGCTTCGAAACTCTGTGAGAAATTGGCTTAAGACGCCTAAGTTTCCTTTCTTAGAAAGAAGCTTTTCAGGAGTTAAAGATACAGTGCTTAAATTTTTAACTCCAAGTTTTGTCAAGAGTTTCAAAATGTTGTCTTCAGGGTTTTTCAATTTCCCCAAATCGGTTTCTGGAGAAAGCAGTTGTTTAAAAAGGTCTCTCTCATCCAGCGTTAAGCGTTGATAAGCGTTCAATATTCCGAGTCTGTCCTTTTTAATTCTGGCTAATTTATCGGATTCAAAGTCTTGTTGTTTTTTAGCATCTCTCATCGCTTGCGCTTTCTTGTCCGCAGGTTCTTTTGTATCCGTATCTTGACGAGCGCTCGCTTTTGTTTGCCCAACCAATGCACCTTTTTTCGCCGCTGCTGCGGGTGCCGATGCTTGCGCGAGGGGATTGTAAAGCGCTGCAAGAGATTTCCCTAGAAGTTCTGAATCCTTGCACATTTCCTCATAGGCGACCTCTATTTCCCTTTGGGTGGGTTTGGACTTAAATTTTACAAGTCCTTCTTGCAGGACTTTATAATGGCATCCAAAGGAGAATTCAAGATATCCCAAACATGATTTTTGGGTAATGCCATGCACCGCATGAAACCATTCCATGGAATCGGTAGACGTTTTGGTTAAGATCCTCTTTGACTGACAATCCTCAACCAGATCCCTCGGCACTCCTTTCAGCCTCGTTCTTGCTTTCAATTGTTCTTCAGGATATTGGGCTAAAGCTTGATCGATAAGCCCCTCTATTTTCTTTACTACATTGGGTATTACCACAGCTTCTATTTCTTGCAAATATTTGAGATTAATTTGTTCCAGATGCTTTTTGAGTTCCGATGCCTTTTTAGGATCTCCAAAAAGTTGCATCACAGTCTTTGGAATGTATTGCTCAAATGCTGTCAATTCATCTTTCTTGAATTTTTCTAGGTGGGATTTAATTTTTTGAAAAACGAGATCAAAACAAGTTTTTTCAAATCTTAGAATGCTGCGAACTTTCTCTCGTAAAGATTCCGGTAATGCTTGAAGGGCCTTCTCTAATTCAATCTGGATCGCTTCTTTTGTTGTTGTTCCAAGAAAATAAATATAAGTAACACAAGGATGCGGTGTTTGGCATGCTCCCGAGAAAGCGCTGAATATGCCGATGGAATGGAGGAAGGAGTATTTGTAAATGTCTTCAAAAATATTATTTAAAATCCTAGGACTCATTTTGAGTTGTTTGAGTAATGCCGAATTCGTGCAACTTTCTGTAACGAGCACAAAATATTTGGTTTGTACTTTTTCTTTAATAGTCGCTGCTTGTTTTTCTATGGCTGCAACCAACGCTTTTTCTGCCGCCTTTTCGGACAGCAATCGTTGCTCTTCCTCAGTTCGCCATTGTTGGGAGAGTTCACGATGACGCGTTACACAAAAAGAAACAAACTGTGCGTTGGCTGATCGACGTTGCTTCATCATCTCTTTAAATTGTGAGTAGATCTCTGGTGCACTAAAATAAAACACCATTTCTTGTTCACGAGAAATATTTGCACCAGCATCGAGTAACCATTTCATGGCCGCCCAATTAGATTTGTGAGCAGCGGTTACCAATAAGGGGGGATGATGCAAAAAGGCCTCGCTCAAGTCGACAGATATGTTTGCTCTGGTATAGAGTTCACTGATTTTTGCAACGCTTGCATTTTGTTCCGGTACCGAAAGATTGTCTTTGGCTGCGATAATCGCATGTATCTCTGAGAGTAGACGAATTTTGTGTTCTTTCTCTAATTTTGATTCAGTGGAACTCACGCCTTTATTATCATCTTTATCGCTTTGGCGTTCTGTAACCTTATTAGAAAAGGCGCTGGAACTGGAAGAGGCGAAGGAAGTATTGGCAGTGATGAACTTAGCCCCATTTGGGCTTTTGATGCCTGATGAAAGTAATATTTTTCCCAGATATTCTAAGATTTCTATATCACTCGTCGGGATCCCTGCTTCCTCAGAGGATTGCCGTGTGACTTTACCCAGCTCACCATAACCCGCAAGGTCGAGATCTTCTGAAAACGGGAGGGTTCCGGGTAATCTTTTTTCTTGAAGTTTAGCTTCAAAAACGCCTTCAAAAACACCTTTTTGTTCAAAGCGATTTCCGACGCTTTCTCCAAATCTCGCATGCATTAATTTTTCTGAAACAAGCGGCTCTTCTGCGTGCAATCTCTGATCTTTGTTGCGATCCATTCTTTTTAAATTGTTGTCGGAGACAGACATTGAGTCCTCCATATTCTTACTGTATATGAATTATAAGTAAATTATTTAGTTATATACATTCAAGGCTTAATCTCTAAGGCTAAATATTAAAAGAAATTGTTATTAAAGTCAATACGTAAAGGTATACATAGGGGTATCTAGCTGCATCACAAGGACACTCATGAAAGCACAAGAATTATATAAGTGTACTTACTTGAGTCTGCCTAGTGTCGCCAATAACTGGGGCTGAACAATACCAGTAAAGTGAAGAATTCTAAACGGCCTGCCAGCATGCCAAACGTAAGTATAATTTTTGCTGGATTATTTAAAGGTTGGAAATTATCTGACAATACACCCAGGCCTAAACCGCCGCTCGAAACCGCTGCAGCTACACCAGAGAACGCTGAAATAAAATCTAACCCAGTGGCGATTAAAAGCAATAGTAATAAAATGAAAATAGCAATATATACACCTAAAAATCCCCAAATTGCATCGAGGGTGCGATTTTGTAATCTTCCATACCCCAATTTGATAACGTAATGCCCACTGGGATGAATAAGGCGTTCAATTTCGCGAATGCCCTGCTTATTCATTACTATGGCACGTATCATCTTTATGCCCCCTGCCGTAGATCCTGCACATCCGCCGATAACACAAATGAGTAGCAGCAAAATGGGAAGAAAACTAGGGAATTTGCTGTAATCCGCGGAGGCAAATCCTGTGGTTGTCGCGAAAGTGGCGACCTGGAAGATGCTTTTATGCAAGGTGATATCAAAAGAACTAAAATGTTTAAAATACCATAACATGGCAACAACCAATGTAAAGATGATGATCAAATAAATCAGGTAAAATCGAAACTCGATATCCTGCCAATAATGTCGTAATGTTTTCCTGCGCACAGCCATAAAATGGAGTGAAAAATTAATCGAACCTAAAAACATGAAAATACTCGCGAGGTATTGAATGAGTGGGTTTTGAAAAAAACCAAAGCTTTGATCATGTGTGCTGAATCCACCCGTAGAGATGGTTGCAAAACTATGACAAATGGCGTCGAAAAGGGTCATTCCTGCAAGCCAGAAAAAAAAAGCGCACAACAGGACCAAGCCTACATAGATGTACCATAATGTTTTGGCCGTTTGAGCAATGCGTGGGGTTAATTTATCATCTTTGAAAGGACCTGCCATTTCAGCACGAATCAATTGCATGCCTCCAACGCCTAACATCGGTAGAATGGCAACGGCGAACAAGATAATTCCACCTCCCCCAATGAATTGCAATTGTTGTCGATAGTACAAGATAGATTTAGGAAAATCTTCTAGTTTTGT
>Ga0206862_1092_pt1 | contig 24195 bp, 21 predicted proteins | sample Alteio_BWOrgCont_43_FD_152625 | JGI IMG/M metagenome (GOLD analysis project Ga0206862, IMG submission 152625) | Enriched cells from forest soil in Barre Woods Harvard Forest LTER site, Petersham, Massachusetts, United States -... | ecosystem: Environmental > Terrestrial > Soil > Temperate forest >... | reverse complement strand
ATGCAGAGGAAGTGTCCGAAGCGAATCTTGGATGTATTATTGAACAGAGAGTATTGATAGAAACCTTATGGAAAAGGGCAGAATCTTGCGACAATCTCTCTTTGTTTTTAAATCAATCCCCAGAGAATCTCATCATCGAAGAAGACAGGGTATTATTAACTCTCGCAGAAAGCACTATTCTTTCCGCAAAATTAATTGTAGGCGCAGAAGGCGCCAATTCTTGGCTACGCAAAGCCGCTGGCATTGAAATAGCACAGCAAAGTTACGCTCAACATGCTTTGGTAGCAACTCTACAAACTGAGAAACCACATCAATATACGGCTTGGCAACGATTCTTACCAGAAGGACCACTGGCTTTTCTTCCATTATTTGATCCCTATTTTTGTTCGATCGTCTGGACCTCTACCCCTTCGGCCACAGAAAACGCTTTAAATCTAAATTCAAACGCTTTTTGTGAAATGGTTGCAAACGCCTTTGATTATCGTTTAGGAAAGGTGTTGGATTGTTCAGATCGTAAATCTTTTCCTCTGAATATGCTGCATGCAAAACACTATGTAAAACCACGAATTGCCATCATCGGAGATGCTGCCCACGTGATTCATCCTTTGGCTGGTCAAGGGATGAATGTGGGTCTGAAAGATGTTGCTAAACTATTTGAAGTTTTATCTGAAGCAAAACGCAAAACTTGCGATATCGGGCATTTCTTAATCTTGCGGAAATACGAACGTGCTCGAAAAGGTCCCGTGAAACGGATGATAACCGGCATGCAATTTTTAAAAGAGTTATTTGGTATGCGCTCAGATTGGGTGGCAACCGTGAGAAGCCTAGGATTAAACCTCACCGATAAATCTCGTCTCTTAAAACAAAGGTTGATTCGGGAAGCAATGGGAATTTCATGAAACATACACCCCTCAAACATACCCCCCTCTACGACGAGCACAAAAAGCTGAACGCGCTCATGGTCGATTTTGCAGGATGGGAGATGCCACTTCATTATGGATCACAAATTGAAGAGCACCATCTTGTTCGGCAAGATGCTGGAATGTTTGATGTCTCTCACATGGGCGTCATCGATATCACTGGGGATGAAGTGCCTAAATTTTTACGTTACCTTTTGGCGAATAACATAGAAAAATTAAAAAATTCCGGATCCGCGCTTTATACTTGCATGTTAAATCACGCAGGTGGTGTCATCGACGATCTCATTGTTTATTATATTTCACCTGCCCATTATCGTTTAATTGTGAATGCATCCACTCTCTTAAAAGTTAAGACCTGGATGCTAAAGGAAGCCAAGATTTTTTCTGTGAGCATCACTCACCAAGAAACGCTTGCTATTTTAGCCATTCAAGGGCCGAACGCTCGCAAAAAAGCAGCTCAGGTGCTTTCTCGTTTATATTCTAGCGATCTTCAATCCAACATAGAAACCCTTAAACCCTTTCAATTTCTATTCGACAATCCTCTGCAAATTTCGCGTACTGGCTATACGGGTGAAGATGGCGTCGAGATAGTTTTACCCTCAGAACATGTCATTCCGCTATGGCGTGCGCTACGACAAGCGGAAGTGGCTCCCATTGGACTGGGAGCTCGAGATACCTTACGATTAGAAGCCGGATTTAACCTATATGGCCAAGATATGGATGAAACGGTGACTCCCTTAGAATCCAATCTCGGTTGGACGGTGGCCTTTGAACCCGTTGAGCGCGATTTTATTGGACGAACTGCACTTGCAAAACAACAACTTGAGGGCTTAAAGTATCAGTTAACGGGAATATGTTTATTAGAAAAAGGGGTTTTAAGACACGATCAAACAGTGTGGGTGGATAAACAACCGGTAGGTAAAATCACCAGCGGTTCATTTTCTCCCACGCTAAAACGCTCGATAGCTTTAGCAAGAATTCATCACAACCTTCAGCATGGTTGTGAAATCGACATTCGCGGCAAATACTTGAAAGCAGAAATAGTGGTTCCCCCTTTTATTCATAAATCACGAAAAGGAGACGCTTTATCATGAATCAATTACCCAGCGAATTGTATTACACCGCTTCACATGAATGGGTTCGTTTGGAGAACAACGTCGCAGTGATTGGTATCACTGATCATGCTCAATCGCTTTTGGGAGAATTGGTGTTCGTTGATTTACCCGATCTGAATGCCGATGTACATGCCTCCGACGAAGTGTGTGTGGTAGAATCTGTCAAAGCTGCCTCCGATGTCTATAGTCCGTTGTCGGGAAAAATTATTGCCATCAATGAAGAACTCGAGGAATCTCCCAGTTTAGTGAATAAAGATCCTTATGGGGATGGTTGGCTGTTTAAAATTTCGGTGGGAGATCATGCAGAACTCGAAGATTTATTGGATGCTGAAAGCTATCAAGAAGCGATCGAAGAAGATGCAGAATAAATAAACCACTACAGCCTCGAAAAGGATTTCTCTATGCCATTTATTCCCCACACGGAAGCTGAAATCAAAGAAATGCTTAAGGAAATTTCTGCCAATTCTATCGATGATTTGTTCGATGAAATTCCAAAATCACTACGTTCGGGTACTTTTCTTTCGGAGATCCCAGAGGGTGTCACCGAAATGGATTTAACACGCATCATGAAAGATCGTGCCGCAAAAGATCAAACCGTTCTGAATTTTATAGGCGCCGGGGCCTATGAACATCATATCCCTGCTGCGGTTTGGGATATCATCAGCCGCGGAGAATGGATGACAGCTTACACACCTTATCAAGCGGAAGCGAGCCAAGGCACCTTGCAATTGCTTTATGAATATCAAACCATGATGGCGCGATTAATGAGCATGGACATTTCCAATGCTTCCTTGTATGAAGGCGCGTCCGCATTGGCCGAAGCCATTTTAATGGCCGTTCGCTGCCATTCAGCAAAAAATAAAAAAGAAAACGCGCGCATTTTAATGCCATCCACGGTTCATCCTTTCTATCGACAAACGGTGAATGCGATCGTTAAAGCACAAAATATCGAGATCATTGAAATCCCTTATCATCCTGAGACGGGTCAAATCAGTATGGAATCTTTAGCGCCTTTTGCATCACAACCCATCACGGCACTCGTTATCCCGATGCCTAATTTTTTTGGGGTATTAGAAGATTGGGATGCAATGGTAGATTGGATCCACGCACAACAAGGACTTGCCATTGCGGTGGTCAATCCGATGGCTTGTTCATTACTCACTCCCCCGGGTGAATGGGGGCAAAAAGGAGCAGACATTGCCTGCGGGGAAGGTCAACCGCTTGGAATTCCACTGGCCTCTGGCGGGCCCTATTTTGGATTTTTATGTTGTAAAAAAGAATATATTCGTCAATTACCCGGTCGTTTAATTGGCCGAACCGTCGATACCAGCGGGAAAAAAGGCTACACATTAACCTTGCAGGCACGCGAGCAACATATTCGTCGAGCCAAAGCGACTTCTAACATTTGTACCAATCAAGGTTTATTGGTAACGGCAGCCACTATTTATATGAGCTTATTGGGTGCCAACGGTTTATCTCGTGTCGCCACGAAATGTCATATCAACACCGCGTTGTTACACGATAAATTAAACAAAATGCAGGGTGTTCAACCTTTGTTTAAGACGAGTCCTTTTTTTCATGAATTGGTCATACAGTTTAAAATGCCTGTCGAGACAGTCATAAAAGCTTTAGCAAAACAAGGTATTCAAGCAGGTTTTAATTTAAAACCCTATTATCCTGAATTAGGGGAAGCGTTATTGGTTTGCGCGACTGAAACCAAACTCGAAGAAGACATCGCTCTTTTTGCAAAAAGTTTTGAAACTTGCATGCATGAAATGGTCTCAGCATGTTGAGGAGATGTGCGTTATGCTAATTTTTGAACATTCTCATAAAGGATATAAAACCTTATTGCAAGCCCCCAAAGATTGTAGTGCAAAACTCCATTTACCTAAAAAATATTTACGAAAAATGCCTGCAAAACTAGCAGAAGTTTCAGAACTTGAAGTAGTGAGACACTATACACGTTTGTCACAAGAAAACTTTTCTATAGACACGGAATTTTATCCGCTGGGTTCTTGTACCATGAAATATAATCCACGGGGGGCGCATAAATTAGCTTCATTGTCAGGATTTTTGTCACGTCATCCCCTGAGTGAGCTGTGTCATTCCCAAGGGTTTATGCAATGCGCATATGAATTACAAGAAATGTTGAAAGTGGTGACTGGGATGCAAGGCGTTTATTTAACACCGATGGCGGGTGCACAGGGAGAGCTCGCCGGCGTATTAATGATTCGCGCTTATCATCAAGCACGTAACGATACCGAAAGAACCCTCATACTCGTGCCAGATTCCGCCCACGGCACTAACCCAGCAACTGCGGTGATGTGTGGCTATCAAGTACAAGAAATTCCCACCGGTAATGATGGCGATCTCGATTTAAATGCATTGAAAAAAGCAGTCTCTCCAAAAGTGGCGGGTATCATGCTCACCAACCCTTCTACACTCGGGTTATTTGAACGTCAAATACAAGAGGTGGCTCAAGTGGTGCATGAAGCCGGCGGGTTATTGTATTACGATGGAGCAAATTTAAATGCAATTTTAGGAAAAGTGCGTCCCGGTGAAATGGGATTCGACGTTATGCACATGAACCTGCATAAAACCTTCGCGACACCGCATGGCGGTGGTGGGCCAGGTTCCGGACCTGTCGCTGTGAATGCGAGATTATTACCCTATTTACCCGTTCCCTGCGTGGATAAACAAAATAATCAATATGTGTGGCTTACCGAAAAAGAATGTCCGAATACAATCGGCAGATTATCCTGCTTCATGGGAAATGCCGGAATTATTTTGCGCGCCTATATTTATATGCGGATGCTGGGACAAGAAGGCATGCATCGCGTGGGCGAAATCGCAACTCTGAATGCCAATTATTTACAAGCCACCTTAAAAAAAGCAGGCTTTACCTTGGCTTACCCAAAACGTCGTGCCACTCATGAATTTATCATTACGTTTAAACATGAAGCAAAAACTTACGGTGTGACGGCTTTGGATTTTGCGAAACGGTTGTTAGATTTCGGCATCCATGCGCCTACCACCTATTTCCCCTTACTCGTCCCCGAATGTTGGCTGATTGAACCGACAGAAACCGAATCGAAACAAACGTTGGATCGTTTTGTAACAGCGTTGAAACAGATCAAACAAGAAGCCATCGATAATCCTGAAATGCTGAAAAATGCGCCACATACTTTACCCGTAAAACGACTGGATGATGTAAAAGCGGCAAGAGATTTGGATGTGGTTTATCAACCTTAACTGACCACGCCCTGTACATCATTCCCGCGTGTGGCTTGCGGGAATGACGTCGCAGGCTTCTCTCTTTAGCGATTCCGACTCAACATGCTGGTTATTCTGGAGTGCAAGGCAGCTCCAGCCATCGAATCCGCTACACTAGATCTCGCTGTAGAAAGTGCAACCGGAGGAGCAGGAGGCGCCGCCGCCGCTGGAACCGCAGCAGCCGCCGCACCCGCCGCTGAAGGACCGGCAACCGTCGCACCCGCAGCAGCTGGACCTGTGCCTGCTGCTGGCGGAAGCGTTAGACCGCCACCAAGGCCGCCTAGGCCAGCGCCAAGGAAAGGATGATATGCAAGCAAAAATGGTGGTGGACGGTCTAAAGAAAGAAGTACAGGCGCGGCGCCTGCATGTTTCACTTTTAATCTCGTTTCCTCTTTTAATCTCGTCGCCTCATCTAATTGCCAGACCACACAGCCATTTATATTCGTTTTCATAAGTTTTGACGCCGAACCTTCAGCTTCGGATTTAGCGTCGGTTTTTAAGTCGATACCATTTGCTTTTCGAGCTTTATCAGCACCTGCTTGACTCTCTGCACTTGCTTTACCTTCACCAGGGATACGCGCCTTCGATTTCATTCTCGAGTGATCCGCTTGTTCTTTCGTTTCTGGCTTTCCTCTTGTTGCAGACATTGCTAACGGATGACCGAAATTTAAATCTTCTGGTGCTTTACCTCCAAAAATTCCGCCGGGCATTGTAACAGCTGGAGTGAAAGCGGGACTCGACATCATATTATGCATCGGCAACATAGGAATAGGCGCCGTCACCGGTCCCATAGTAGACATTGCCCTCATCAATCCTAAACCTCTTCCATGGTTCAATGTGAGTGGATTGGGAGTAGGAGTAGCCGATGGGCTGGGGCTCTGTGTTCCGACTGCTAAAAATGGTTCTGCTAAAGGACCCTCGAATTCAGCTGGTGTCGCTCCTGGCATTGATTCTCTACCATTCAGTTGCGCATGGTTGTGGGCCTTCGGATCTTTTAAGAGATTTCTTTCTCTCGCGATGTCTAGGGTAACACATTGAGCTAACGCATTCGCTTTTTTATGTGCAACCTTAATCACACCCTCTACAACAGGGAGTGTGGCCGCTGCATTCGAAGTAATGCTATTAAGCACGCGTTTTGCTAAAGCAGCCGTAGAATTATCTTGTGATGTTTTTCTATCACCTTGAACTGCACTAATTTCTTTGGTCAGCAATTCATCCAATTCTAGATCGTAACAAATTTGTGTGACCAAATATTGACCCAAATAATTTGGGTTTTCTAAAGCCACGCAGGTTCCGCCGGTTATTTCAGCAATGGTGGCACCAAACAAATTCAACAGATCTCTATTTTGGTGACACAATACTGGATTAACAATAATGCCATCCTTTTTAAATTGATGTGCAAGGACTAACCAATCTGCCCGAGGAAAACCTTCTGGGCCACCATTTGGATAATCATCGTCAGCCGCCCCCATCCCATGCGGTTCCGCATCTAAGACCAAGGTCAAAATACGGACGGCATGGCAATGAGGACTTTTCGTCCAATTTAATTCTTCATTGGCACGCCAAAGTGCTCCCGCCACATCTTCAGGGGTGTCTCCACCGCCATGGGCACTCGAATCTTGAATAAACTGAGATATTTGTTCAATTTTTCTTGTAAAACTTTTCAACCTTGAATGAGGCACATCTCCATAATCTCGAAATTCTTCCCAAGCGGCAAATAAATCGAAAAGTTGATAGTCCTTATCCTCTACCGCTTGCTTTGAATCCACCATCGGGCTTGCATCACCATTCACACCAGTTGGAGCACCATTTGTGACGGCAGCAGCATTATTTGTGTCCATGGCTGTTGCTGTTGCAACGCCATTCACACCAGTTGGAGCGCTATTTGTTACTGCACCAGTATTATTTGTGTCCATGACAATGCCATTCACACCCGGCCCCCCATTTCCATTTTGAGTATTTGCTTTACGAATCAGACGATGTTCTGCAATGGTTTTTAGAATTAGGTTGAGAAATAATTTCGCGTTATTGATATAGGGCCCCATGGAGTTTGTGGCATCCATTACCAAAGCTAATTCAAGTCTTTTATCGGCCCATTTAAATTTTCCAGTAGAAAGGGCACTTCGAGTAAAATGGGCCACATTCCAAAGATGTTTACCATCTTTTGAGTGCAACATACCAAAAATGTATTTGAATAGAGCATCAGGAAGTTTTTGTATCAATGCTCCACGCTCTGCAGTTTCACTGCCCTGGGTGTGTTTCGGTCTTTTATTAGATTTTTGTACGACTGGATTGGGTGTCATGGTCAGTCTCCTTTAATTAAATAATGTCAATTTATCATCGAATTTTTAAATTATTTTGTATTTTAACACCCATCCTAATTTTTATTCAACCCATCCTCAAAATAAGTTTCATAACTAAATCAATATTTCGATATAATCCTCTCGATAACAAGACTATAATTAATGCAAGTATTGAACCAGAAGTGAATAGGCGGCCCTTTTTGTGATTGATCCAAGTGGCTATCGACCGAATGTCGGGATCATTCTCGCCAACCATACAGGTCAAATTTTTTGGGCAAAGCGTGTGGGTCGAGATGCCTGGCAATTCCCCCAAGGGGGTATGAATCAGGATGAAACCCCTGAAGATACACTGTTTCGTGAATTAAAAGAAGAAATTGGATTGAACGAAACAGATGTTACCTTAGTTGCCCGTACGCGTCACTGGTTAAGGTACCGCCTGCCTCCGCGATTAATTAGGGATACTCAACCTAAATGTATTGGTCAAAAGCAACTTTGGTATTTACTACGCCTCGAAAGTGGGGATGACTGTATCCATTTGGATGCGACCCTTAAACCTGAATTTGACGAATGGCGATGGGTAAGTTACTTCTATCCACTGCGTCAGGTCGTTTTATTTAAACGGGAAGTCTATAGAAAAGCATTACGAGAATTAGCCCCCTATCTATTTGAAAATTTGCAGAATTTATCGCGTCGAGGGGCGCATCCGCTTAATTATTTATTAGAAAATTAATGTGGGTGTGGTATAAGCCGTGGTATAATGATAACCCTGTGTATGTATATCGTACCCTAATATCTGTTCATTGATTGATTCATTAAAGACTGAAAGTATGTTAACTTATCCAGACATTCATCCAATCGCATTCACACTCGGCCCTTTCTCTATCCGATGGTATGGCATTATGTACGTACTGGGATTTTTAGGCGCTGCCTGTGTGGCTGTCTATCTGGGAAAAAGAAAACCTCGTCCTTTCTCCGTGAACGATGTCGCTGATTTATTATTTTACTGTGCAATCGGTGTTATTTTTGGTGGTACCATCGGCTATGTTTTATTTTATGAACCTGGAAGAATACTGACAGATCCACTGGTCTTATTTAGATTTTGGGAACCAGGACGTTCATTTCATGGGGGACTCATTGGCGTTATTTTAGCTGTTTTTATCTACGCTCGAGTCCATCAGCGAAGATTTTTGGAAATAGGCGATTTAGTAGCACCCGGCATTCCGGTTGGGCTTGCAACGGGTCGTTTGGGCAATTTTTTAAATGGCGAACTCTGGGGACGTGTCACTGATGTCCCTTGGGGTATGGTGTTTCCTCAAGCGGGGACGCTGCCACGCCATCCCTCCCAATTGTATGAATTCTTCTTGGAAGGAATTTTATTATTCATTCTTTTATTTACCTATAGTTTAAAACCAAGAAAAGAGGGTGAAATCTCCGCATTATTTTTATTTTTCTATGGCATCTTTCGTTTTATCATCGAATTTTTCAGAGAACCCGACATCAACCAAGGTTTTGTGGCTTGGGGTTGGCTTACCAAAGGACAACTACTCTCAATACCGATGGTCGTTGCAGGCTTAATATTATTTTATTATGCGAAAAAAAAAACGTTTCAGCCTCAACACGCTCGAAGTACTCAAAGCAAAATTCAAAAGATTCAAAAGATCAAACCAGTGCAAAAGGCAGAAAGGGTTCCAAGATAAAGACCCGTTAATTCTGTAAATGAGTCGTGGAGGTAATATCATGCAGCAATATCTAAACCTATTAAAACATGTGAAAAATCTAGGCCTTGCAAAAGAAGATCGTACTGGCACGGGCACTTTAAGTGTTTTTGGTTACCAAATGCGTTTTGATCTCAGTGCAGGTTTCCCCTTAGTCACGACAAAAAAAGTGCATCTTAAATCTATTATCCACGAACTATTATGGTTTTTGCGAGGGGATACCAATATTCGTTATTTAAAAGAAGCTGGCGTGAGGATCTGGGATGAATGGGCAGATGAACACGGCAATTTAGGCCCCGTTTATGGCAAACAATGGCGCTCCTGGGCAAAACGCGATGGCGCGGTGATTGATCAAATCAGCACTGTGATTGACCAAATTCGAAAAAATCCAGATTCACGCCGGCTCATTGTGTCTGCTTGGAATGTTGGAGAAATTGAAGAAATGGCTTTGCCCCCTTGCCATTGTTTCTTTCAATTTTATGTGGCAGAAGGAAAATTATCTTGCCAGTTATATCAGCGCAGCGCGGATATTTTTCTGGGCGTCCCTTTCAATATCGCTTCCTATGCTTTACTCACACAAATGATAGCGCAAGTCACTCATCTCAAATTAGGCGATTTTGTGCATACGCTGGGAGATGCGCATTTATATCGCAATCATCTTGAACAAGCGAATGAACAACTGTCTAGAACGCCTTATCCACTACCTAAAATGCAATTGAATCCTGAAGTGTCTTCTATTTTTAATTTTAAGTACGAAGATTTCACGTTAATGGATTATCAATCACATCCTAGAATTGCTGGATCCGTCGCGGTTTAAATCAATTTGGAATAAATCATGCGAATTTCAATGATTGTTGCAATGAGTGAAAATAGAGTGATTGGTAAAGAAAATAAATTACCTTGGCACCTCCCAGAAGAATTAAAACATTTTAGAAAAACAACGCTCGGCAAACCAATTATTATGGGGCGTAAAACTTTTGAATCCATGGGATCAAAGCCCTTGCCCAATCGATTGAACATTATTTTAACCCATGATACGCAATTTAAAATCCCTCCTCATGTAGATGCAAATGCCTGCGTAGTCGCACGATCACTTGAACAAGCGTTATCCTATGCCGCGGGTCATGAGGAAGTCATGGTCATTGGCGGTGGAAAAATTTATGAACAATTTTTGCCGAAAGCGACACGGATCTATCTAACCACTGTTCATCAATATGTGGATGGCGATGTTTTTTTTCCCATCCTAGATAATACAGAATGGGAAGAAAGAAGCAAAACGGATAACGAACAATTTACGATTCAAGTACTTGAAAGAACGCACCCATGACAACGACAACCATGACACGATATCAATTTTTTGGCCATTTGGTTTATTACATTGCTTGGATTTTAAATAAAACGTTAAGGGTCCGGGTCATTTTTAAAGAAACATTATTGAAAGATAAAGTGTATCTTTCTGCCTTTTGGCATGGTCATCAGATCTATCCTGCGCTGAGTTTAATCAAATATCACTCGCCGAAACAGGCAGCTTTGGTGAGTCCCTCTAAAGATGGCGAAATCGTCAGTACATTTTTAAAAAAATGGGGTTATAAAACCATTCGAGGCTCTTCTCGACGGGATGCTGTGAAAAGTTCTTTAGAAATTCTTCGCGTGCTAGAAGAAGGTTATTCTTTTGGCTTTGCGATTGATGGTCCGTTGGGACCCAGACATAAAGCAAAATTAGGCGCTGTCCGCATGGCCCAAAAATTAAATATGGAGATTGTGCCTATAGGATCCATTTGTAATCGGAAATGGATATTTCAAAAAGCTTGGGATAAATTTGAATTACCGAAGCCTTTCAGTAAAATTGTCGTTTATGTCGACGAGCCTCTAGCTGTTCCCAAGCATTCAGATATCACCCAAATAAACGAAGAATTAGAGCGCAGAATTCATGCGGCAGAACAAAAAGCGAAAGAAGCTTTACTTATGACTTAGGCGTTAGTGCTTTTTTTAAGTCATTTCTTGTGACTCTACCTTCATATTGCCCCCAATTTAAGGGGTTTTCTTATTGCCACCGGAGGGTTGTGATGAGGGTTTTTCAGATGTTGGCAGAGGTCCCGTAGGTTTTCCTACTGCATCTGCATCACGTCTCTCTAAAGGACTGCTTATCAAAACGGGAGCGCTTGCTTTTTCTTTCCCCATTTTATTTTCCACTCCTTGTTCTGCCTTAGTTTTCGCTTCGGATGTGGTTTTTAGTTCTTGAAACCAATCATCCAAGCTTCCACTTACTGATTCCATTAGTAATTCCCGACTTGCATCTGTCACTATTTTTAGAGTTGGATGGAGTTTTTGTAACTCTTTAACTGTTTGCTCTGCTTTTGCGTCTAAAGTAATAGCCATCAAATTTAAGGTTTTAAGCGTTGTATTCTGTTTAGCTGCCTCTAAGATGATATTTAGGCTTTCCGGAGACATTTCAGAAGCATCCAGATCAAGTTCCGTTAACACCTTATTTTTTTTAATCATTTCTGCTATTGCTTTGGCAGAATCTTCATCAATTCTATTATGACTTAACGCTAAATATTGCAAATGTGTATTTCCTTCTAGTCCATCTACAATATTTCTTATCCCTTTACCTAGTTCACAAGAGCGCACGGATAAAGAAGTTAGAATTGTATTTTTTTTGAGCAGTCGGGCAACATAATCTGCACCTTCAGCACCAATGTTATTACCACTTAGATTTAAGGATTTTAATAAGGAAGCTCTTACCACTGGAGCAGATAGAATGTCCTTTAATAATACTTTAATATCGTTAGCATTTAAATTTGCGAATTTTAAACTTAATGTCTCGATAGGAGGATAGACAGATGATTCTCTCGATAAAATTTCACCTACATATCTAGCTACTGTTGCAGCAATTTGTTGATTTTCAGGCGAAACAGCAGAATATTTATTATACCCAAAGGCCTGATCTAGGTTTAATTCTCGGAGAGAACGCTGTTGATGTAAATCAGATATAATTCTTGCTACTGATTCTAGATTCTTTAAAGAATCTTTGCCAAATGTTAATTTTTCTAATACTACATCATTACGTTTAATAAAATCACATACTTCATCTGCAAGGGTCTTATCTTCTACTTTAAATAAAAAAGTTAGACCTCCAAAGAAATGTCTTGTCTTTATTGCTTTTAAAAATTGAGAGATCACATCTGGATCAAAGTAAATTCCAGAATCTTGGCTGTCCGCTTCATCTCTAAACTCTAAATTTTGAACAGTCATGTTATCACAAAGCGCTTCACAGATCAGTTTAAAATCTTGTTTTCTTTTTGCTTTCTCTTCTCTTTCTGCTCGAGGTGTATAAGATGAAAATAGTTTATCATTTACACTTAATTGTTTCGTCCTAGGGAGGATAAAATGTTTTTCTTTCCCACTTTTTAATTCTTCAAGAATTTCTTTCATTTCTTCGCTATCTAAAGACATAAAGCTTCTCCTAAATACGTGTAACAGCGCTTTTTAAGTGTGACTATTCTTTAATAATCTTTAATTTAAATAATAGCATATTTTGACCACCATGGAACCATTATTTTTTTAATCAGTCCCATTATTAACATTTAAGTTAATAAAGAGGACTTTTTATGAGTTCAATTACTCCTAAAAGAGAAATTTCTTTAGAAAAACTGGAGTTGCCCCTTACAATTCAAAATATTGCAGTTCTTTACCATCATCTAGATGAAGAAGGAAGAAAAGCAATCAACCTAGCGCTGGATGAAATAGATGATAGGCAGTCTTGGAAAACGGCGATGCAGACTATAAAAAAACAATTTATCGATGATTTTCAAAACAATGGTTTAGGATTAAGAAAATTTAGTCTAGCAATCATGGTATTGGCCTTAGACTCAAAACTTCAAAAAGAACTTTTACAAGATAAAAAGACGATTCCAAAATTAAAACAGTATTTATCATTTTTGGATGATCCTAAAAATAAAATGTTGGGGAATCATGATGAAATGCTTTTTTTAGCAGCCTTGGGTAAGGATGAAGATCTGGGACAAAAATATATAAAAATATTTAATATGAAAGCAAAAGAAGCTCAAACCATAAAGGCTGAAGAATCTAAAGATTTTGTTGATGAAGAACCCACTCCAACCGATACTTCTCACAAAGGCAAACCACAGCTATAAAGGAACTCGAAATAAAAACTTGCAGAAACAGCACACGATCATGTTTGCTCATATTCTAATGCAACACGTGGGAATATTGATGTGAAGCTAACGATTATCGAGTGAAAAATGGATATCCCCTATATGGGAATTATCCCCCCGCGGGATGTGGCGATATCAACCCAAACACAAATGCCAAAATTAAAGCTAAAAACAAAATAAATGAAAGTACAATCCGAACGGTTAATGCTTGCGCAGTTCTTTTAGTTTTACCCTGGTCTTTCACTAAATAATATAAACCTAAGCCCAAGCTTGTTATAATGCATAATAGGGCAAGCAAGATAATCACGGTTACGAAGGTATTTAGACTCATGTCACTGCTCAAATTAAAAATGGGTGATTTTGAATTCACCCCCGGCATCGTCGGTACATTCATTACTGTACTGCTAATTTTACTGTTCGTCTACCTAGGCTTCTGGCAATTGTCCCGAATGGAAGAGAAAAAATTACTGGCGGAAAATTTAAAAAATCGCATGAATGCGGAAGTGATTGATTTCAGTCAAGTCACAGAAGCCATGATCGACCGTGACATCAACGATTTTCGTTTTCAACGGATGACCGTGAGTGGCCAATTTTTAGAAAACCGAGATATTTTGTTAGATAACCAAATTTTTAATGGCCATGCAGGTTACGATGTCATTACACCCTTCTTACCCACTGGATCTAACACCCTTATTTTGGTCGATCGGGGTTGGATCCCGTGGGGCGAAGATCGGAATGAATTGCCAAAAATTCAACCCATTCTAGGCAACCGAACGCTCGTCGGGACCATTAATCAATATGCACCCGGGTTAAAATTGGGTGAAGAAGAGACCACCCATCATCTATGGCCCCTGCGAGTTCAAACCGTCGATTATGATGATTTAGAAGGGGTTTTTAAACAACCCATCGCCCATTTTGTTTTATTATTGCCCACAGGAAGCTCTGAAGGGTTTAGCATTCGGCCAATTTATTTTGGTCTACCAGCTGATCGACACTTGGGATATGCGGTACAATGGTTTACTATGGCGGTTGCAGTATTACTGTACTATTTAGTGGTTAATTTGCGATCTACGCGATCGAATACCGAATAGAGCATATAGTTATGAAGCAAACAAATTTTACTCAGAGACGAGGATATCTTTTCGAACGCCTGAATCTTGTCAATCGTTTTAATCCTATTTATCGTTCTTCAAGCTACCGTCTTTCCACAAAATACCATTTTTCCACCAAATCCTGCATGATTCTCCTGCTGTTCTTGACCTTTGCTTCCCCCTTTCTCTTAGGATCAGTGCTCTATCTGTGTCGAGATGCATTCAAACTTACTAGCAATGCGCAAGGTGAAATATTTAAACCTCGTTTAGCAAAAGATCTGTTAAACATTACCACCGATGAATTTCTTGGAAAATGGCAACTGCTTTATTTATCGCCAGCCCTGTGCGACGAAAACTGCCTGGATAAAACAAAATTATTAGAAAATCTTTGTCTTGCCTTGGGAAAAGATAAAGAACGTGTGGTTCTACGGAAACTTTCTCTAGAATCTCTAGAATCTTCACAGGTTTCCAAACATTTTCCCTTAACAATAGGATCCGTTGTGATTATTGATCCAAAAGGATGGCTGGTCACACATTATAATCCCACTCGTTTTCATGCGAAAGGTATTTTGGAAGATCTTCGCCGCTTGATGAGGTATTCTTATGTCGGATAATCAAAATAAAACTCGTTTATTTCGTCGACGCCAAGGTTTTTTATTGGCTTTATTTGCAACTTTATTGGCCTTTTTTGTAGTGGTGCTTGGCGCCTACACGCGCCTGACCGATGCAGGTTTGGGTTGCCCGGATTGGCCTGGTTGCTATGGTCAAATGATTATTGCGAAAAATGCACACAAAGCGAATCCTCTTATTAATCTTACAAAAGCCTGGACTGAAATGACCCATCGATATGTCGCAGGCCTATTAGGCATGGTGATATTTGCCCTCACCATTTTGGCAATACGTAACCGTCGTTACCCAGAGCAACCCGTCGCGTTGCCCATCACACTTGCTACCTTGGTTGTGATTCAAGCATTGCTTGGCATGTGGACAGTCACTCTAAAACTATTTCCATTGGTCGTGATGGCACATCTGCTCGGCGGATTTTCCACACTCGCCTTATTATGGTGGCTCACCTTAAAATTAAAGCCTGTACAACTTCCCAATACCATTGATACCGATAGTTTAAAAGGGCTACGATTTTGGGCATTTTTGGGACTCGTCGTTCTTGTCTTACAACTCTTCTTAGGTGGATGGACTTCTGCCAACTATGCAGCATTAGTTTGCCTGGATTTTCCTTATTGTCAGGGTAAATTGTTCCCGGATTTTGATTTCTTTAGAGCATTTAATTTAACCGGCGCAGGTGTGGTGGGGAGCATCGGAGAACCGCTGGATAACGGCGCAAGAATGACCATTCACATGATCCATCGTGTCGGCGCGCTTATCACGGCCCTTGTGATTGGATGGCTCGCCTTTCATATTTTTGCAAGGGCACGTTCTGTTGCGATTCGGGTTATTTCCGTCATCATCACTGTCTTACTGACCATTCAAATTTTACTCGGTGTTACCAATGTGCTTGCGGTATTACCATTACCCATTGCTATTGCACACAACGCAGTCGCGGCTTTGTTACTCCTGGCTTTGGTCACATTAAATTATTATTTACATTCTCACCCACGACACCGCAGGTAGTATTCAATGGCAGCGGCTGTTCCACTCTTATCACGAGCGCAAGATTTTTTTTGTTTGTGTAAACCCAAAGTAGTGGCACTCATGTTGCTAACCGCTTGGGCAGGGATGCATCTCTCGACCCGAAGTTTTGTCCCATTGCCTGCTTTTTTATTTGGAACCATCGGAATTGCGCTTGCAGCCTCGGCGGCGGCCGTTTTTAATCATCTGGCGGATAGACACATCGATGCAAAAATGACACGAACCTTTCATCGCCCGATTGCTTCTGGACGTATTTCACCGAAAACAGCGTTATATTTTGCATGTTTGACAGCCACGCTTGGTCTCAGCATTTTAAGTGTTTTTGTAAATTTTCTTACCGCGCTCTTAACCGCCATCACGATGTTAGGTTACGCGGCTTGTTACACTTTATTTTTAAAACGTGCGACACCACAAAATATTGTGATAGGCGGCGCTGCAGGGGCAACACCGCCTTTATTGGGCTGGACTGCGGTGACAGGGAAAGTAGAAGCCGATGCACTGCTCTTAGTTCTCATCATTTTTACCTGGACACCGCCTCATTTTTGGGCCCTTGCCATCCATCGACTGCAAGATTATAAAAATGCAGAAATTCCGATGTTACCTGTCACACATGGCATCGCTTATACAAAATTGTGCATTTTATTGTATACTTTTCTCTTATTTGCAGTTACCCTACTACCTTTTGTTACCGGCATGAGCGGTCCTCTCTATTTAACTGCTGCCCTGTTGCTTGGGATTTTGTTTATTCGCTACACTTTTAAATTGTATTGGGATGTTTCGAATCGCTTTGCTTTAAAAACATTTAGTTTCTCTATTGTCCATTTATTGTTATTATTTACTTTTTTAATGATTGATCATTACTATGTGAGTTCACGATGAAACGAATGCTATTAACTTTATTTTTAGGTCTCATCACCACCTTCGCGGTTTGGTATGGCTTTAATTCACCTGCAGAAACCCGAGAGCCACTCAATGCGGCGCAGCCTTCTTTAGCCAGTGCAACCGTCTTCAGACAAGCACAACCTCTGGATACCTTTTCATTAACAGATACTTCAGAAAAACCATTTACGAATAAAGAATTAAAAGGCCACTGGACCCTGTTATTCTTTGGCTACGCACATTGTCCAGAAACTTGTCCCAAAGCGTTATCCATTGCCAGCGATTTCTGGAAAAAGTTACCCGTCTCCATCTCACGTGAGAAAACGCGTTTTGTATTCATTACTTTAAATCCTCAAGCAGACAAGGTAAACGACTTAAAATTATTCTTAAATCGTTTCTCAACTGAATTTATTGGTTTAACGGGCGAAGCATCCGAAATTAATAAACTGGCCAAATCGTGTCGAGTTTATAGTTTTGAAGATCCGAAACCAAATGCGGCTGGACAAAAAGTGATAGATCATACCGCAGCTTTTATCTTAATTAACCCAGAAGGACGTATGCAGGCATTATTTTCTCCGCCTTACGATTCCACATCCATTGCGCAAGATTTAACCACTTTGATTCTGGAACGCAAATAAGTTATACACAAAGTTATCCACAACTTTACAGTCTTGAAACTGAATGAGGTTGGTTGACCACAAAAAATAAAAGCAAGACAAAATGAATTTGTTAATAAAAATTGAGAAGTTATACACAAGTTTTAGTAAAGTCTCTAAGCCCTGTTGAATAACCTATGTCAGTCTAACACTTCAATTAAAAACTGGGGGATTTTATTATTTTCTTAATAAAATCAATAGCTAATAAAAAATTTCGCTGTTGAACTATCGCCAAGCAGCGTAAACATCCTTCGCTATCCTTTAGAAAAGAACTTAATTATCCATGGTTTATTCACAGAATTATCCACAAGCCAGAAGGGCAACCTAGGCTAAGTGGTTAGTTTTTGGTGTATTTGTTGGATTTTAGATGACAGCTTAGGTCAACTCTCTTAATCTGATTTATCCACAATGTAAGAAAGTAAATCAGCACAACCCACAGCAAAAAATCCCGCATTTTCTAAAGTTTCTCGAGCATTATATTTAAAAGGTTTTCCCCATAAATCAACCAGTTGGCCGCCCGCAGCCTCTAAAATACACTGACCGGCCGCTGTGTCCCATTCACCGGTAGGACCCAAACGAGGATAGAGATCGACTTCCCCTTTGGCGACCAAACAAATTTTAAGTGCCGAACCTCGATAAACAAACTCGACCTCTTTGAAGCGTTGAATCAGTGCATTCCATTTCGCATTTGCACTTCGAGAATGATCATGACTCCGGCTTACCGCCACTTTCAGTGGAAAACTTAACTCACTTCTCACCTGAATTTGCTCGGGCTCGTTATCGGCTTGCTGGAAATAGGCCGCTTCGTTCCGACATCCCCAATAATAATGTTGCAATGCAGGTGCCATCACGACACCTAAGATGGGTTGATGATGCTCGATAAGCGCAATGTTAATCGTAAAATCTTTAGAGCCTTTTATAAATTCCTGCGTGCCATCTAACGGATCCACTAACCAAAATAATGACCAATGTTTTCGATCTTTATAGGGAATCGTCTCGTTTTCTTCCGAAAGCACAGGAATGCCAGGCTTTATCGACTTCAAACCTTCTTCCAGAATTTGATTGGCGAGTAAATCAGCTTCAGTGACAGGAGAAGAATCTTGTTTACTTTTGACCTGATAATTTTTATGTGCGCGCACTTCCATAATAGCGTTCGCCGCTTCACGCGCCACCTCTAAAACTTTGGGTATCCAAGAAATAAAATTTTTAGTCACAAACCATGTTACCAAAGCATCGCCTTTTAAAAAAGCCTTCTTTAGTAAATCGTTTTCTCTAGTCAATCATTTTCACAAGACCGTCGAATAAAGTTAAAAAATTGACTATTTCATAAGGGATAAGCAAATCCTTTAATTCTATATTATATTTAAAAAAAGTGACCGTAGCGGCCCACCATCAATTGCTCATTTTTTATCTCACAAGAACAGGATAAATGAATTGAAGCTGGCATGGGGGTATGAGTTACCCTGCCAGAATTGCGTTTGGCTTGCGGCGTTTCTAAAGGGGTTAATAATCGATGAACAAGCGTAATTCATTATTTCGAAAAGAAGCTTTAGAAAAAGTTTCTTCACCAGAACAATTAGATCAATTAATACGAGTCACATCCCCCGGTGGATGGATTGCGCTGATGGGCGTTCTGCTTTTTTTACTCGGCATCCTCGCTTGGAGTATTTGGGGAAAATTACAAACGGTGAATATATCCCCTTGTATCTTGTACCCGGTATCGGGGAGCCCTTCTCGAGTTTCAAGTGATAAGCAAGGCACTGTCGCCCAAATTTTTATACCCAAAAATTCATTTGTTCATGAAAATGATCCTCTCCTATCCCTTGAACCCCCCAGTAAGTCTAATACGCCTGTCACTCAATCTAGCCCTTCAAAAGAACAAAATATCATCGTGGATGCGCCCATGACGGGGCAGGTACTCGATCATTATGTCTCCGTGGGTCAATTTATTTCCCCAGGCCAACCCTTATTCAGTATACAACCCATGGGGGCTATCAATGAACCATTGATCGCACACGTTTTTATCTCCCCACAACAGGGTAAATGGATTAAAAATGGCATGGAAGTATTAGTCTCGCTTGATCAATTAGATCCGGACAGATACGGCTACATTAAAGGTGTGGTGTTAAGCGTTTCTCCCTATCCGCGTAGCGAATTAGGCTTAATGCGAATTTTGCAAAATGAATATCTAGCGACCCTCATGTCACAATATGGCGCACCATTTGAAGCTTATGTGGAATTAAAAAGAGATAGCTGCGATCCAACTGGATATGCATGGACAATGAAAAATCCCGATCGAACATCGATTAGTTCTGGATCCGTTTGCAAAGCACGTATTGTGATTGAGGAAACTCGGCCAATTCAGTTGATTCTGCCACAATTCAAGTTAAGGTAAACAGGTAAAACGAGCATGTTTTTTAAAAATAAAAATGAAAATCAAAAAAGAGTAAAAACACCCACCATTTTGCAAATGGAATCTTTAGAGTGTGGTGCCGCCGCGTTATCCATTATTTTATCCTATTATAATCGATTTGTGACTTTACCAGAATTGCGTGTGGCCTGTGGCGTTTCTAGAGATGGTAGTAAAGCGATTAACATTATGAAAGCTGCACGTGAATATGGTCTTGAAACCACTGCTTATCGTAAGGATATCGATTTACTACGAAAATTAAAACCTCCCTATATCATTTTTTGGAATTTTAATCATTTTTTGGTGGTTGAAGGATTTAAAGACGATAAAGTCTATCTGAATGATCCTGCGCGAGGGCCTGTTATTATTTCACTTGAGGAATTTAATAAGTCCTATACCGGTGTTGTATTTACTTTTAAATTAACAGAAAATTTTAAACCGGGCGGACAAAAACCCACCTTCATTCCTGCGCTTGTCAAGCGATTTAAAGGGCAAAAGCTGACACTTACTTTTTTGATTCTTATCTGTGTTGGGATCATTATTCCTGGAATTTTACTGCCAGCCTATATTAAACTTTTTATCGATGGTTATCTTGTGCTTCGAATTACAGAATGGCTTTACCCATTACTCATTGGTTTATTGTTAACTTCTATTATCCGAGGGATACTCGCTTGGCTCCAATCTTATTATTTATTACGTTTTCGCATGCAATTGTCTCTCTCTTCTAGTAGTCAATTTTTCTGGCACATTTTACATTTACCGATGATTTTCTTTTCGCAACGGATTGCGGGCGATATTGCGCAACGCATGCAAATTAACAATCGTGTGGCCGATTTATTATCCAATCGATTTATCGCTACCATTCTAAATCTTATTACGGCGACATTCTTTATTATTTTGATGTTTCTTTACAGTGTTCCCTTAAGCATTATTTGTATTTCTATCGCTTTATTGAATGTCGTTATTTTACGTTACGCCGCGTATCATCAAATCAATATCAACAAAACGCTATCCGTTTATTGGGGAAAATTATTTGGCACTACCATGAATGGATTACAATTAATAGAAACTTTTAAATCAATGGGCGCTGAAGATGATTTGTTTGCACGTTGGACCGGACAATTTACGAAAGTTTCGAATGCAACGCAAAAGGCTGGATTTTATCCCCAAATATTAGACACCATCAGTCTGCTTATTTTAAATATTAATAATATTATTGTGTTGGGCGTGGGCGGTTATTTAGTCATGCAAGGTCAATTGACGGTCGGAACCTTAGTGGCATTCCAAACGCTTTTAACAAATTTTTCACAACCGATTAATGAATTAATGAATACGGGGAGTTTAATCCAACAAATGCATGGGGATATGAATCGTCTAGATGATGTGATGAATTATCCCGAACAAAAAGATACCACTTATGATATTCCGCTTTCTATCGGAATTTTAAAACCAAAACTGGATGGCAGTTTAGAACTACGTAACGTTACATTCGGTTATAACCTGCTCGAACCACCCTTAATTGAAGATTTTTCTTTGACACTGTCGCGAGGAAAACGAATTGCCATTATTGGTCCATCCAGCAGTGGACGATCCACCATTGCTCGTTTGATTCTCGGCCTCTATAAGCCCTGGTCTGGGCAAATTCTTTTTGAAGGGAGACCGAGAAATTATATTCCACACAATTTATTTGTAAATTCTGTGAGTATGGTCACTCAAGAAAGCCGATTATTTGAAGGGTCACTTCGTGATAATATCACATTGTGGGATACGACTTTGGCTGAGGCAAATATCATTCAAGCAGCAAAAGATGCTGAAATATATACGCTTATCGCTGCACGTCAAGACGGATTTGATACTCATGTCATTGAAAATGGGAACAATTTTAGTGGCGGAGAACGTCAACGAATAGAAATTGCGAGAGCGTTGGCGACCAATCCTTCCCTATTAATACTGGATGAAGCGACAAGTGCCTTAGATTCGCCGGTCGAAGCATCGGTGATGAAAAATATTCTATTGAGAGGTTGTTCTACTTTAGTGATCGCACATAGATTAAGCGCCATCAGAGACTGTGATGAAATCATAGTCGTTGATAAGGGTCGAATAGTGCAACAGGGAACACACGAGGATTTGATAAAAGAGGACAAAGGCTTATATCTTCAACTCATTCGAGCACATTGAGATCAATACGATATGGAAAAATCTATTCAATTTGAAAAGTTAAAAAAAGTAAATAAAGGGAATTTGGCTTGGTATTTAGAAACTTCCAACCACATGAATCCCTTACAATTTGTAATTCAAATTGAATCCGAAGAAGTATTTTTTGAAGTGGATGATTCACTTTTACCCGAAGATTTCAAATTAATAAAACGGTACAGCGATGATTTTCAATCCGAAGCATTTTCAAACCAATCACCTCAATTTAAAAAACAATTAGAATTATGGTTAAAAAAATGTTTAAGTGCTTTACAATTTAATATTTTTCCACCAAAAGACGCTATCCTCCTAACAGATGCGAATAAACATACTTTATCAAATGAAAAATCGGCTACCTGCAAATTTCCGTTGATGTGGTTAACAATAGAATCCGGAGATGCCTTTTTATTTAACCATAGGGATCTTTCTGTAATACCAAAAAATATCCCTTTTCCTCTGTTAGAAGACATGTGGTTTACTGCAAAAGACGAAGTAAAGTTTTCTTTTCAACTAGAATTACCGGAAAATTTTACGGAAGGTCTTTATGAGTATCAACTTTGGATGACTGAACGTTGGTGCAAAGATTATATTCATCTTTTAAAGCAAGAAGAAAAGCATCTTACGGAAAGAGTCAACATTGAAAATACAGTGATTACAAATTCTATTAATCAATTAGTAGGCATTATTAATCCCACAGAATACGAAGTTAGTACAGAAAGTACCGCCAGAGCTTTATGGCAAGCCGGTAAAAAAATCGCTGATTATCATCAGATACATTTTCCAATAATCTCGGAAAACATATTAGTCAATGAACCTGACCCCCTAGAAACTTTAGTCCGTGCCGCACGAATCAGAAAACGTCAGGTTAAGTTAGTCGATAATTGGTGGCAAGAGGATCATGGCCCCCTATTAGCCTATATGATAGAAGATAATCGTCCAGTGGCTCTTATTCCTGTTTCTCCATATAAATATAGAATTCATGACCCCATACGAGGCACGAAAGATATTTTAACCATGGAATTTGCAAAAAAAATTAAAACAGAAGCTTGGTTTTTGTATCGTTGTTTTCCAGATAAAAAAATGAGTTTTATTGATTTAGTAAAATTTTCTCAATTTAAGAGCGCGCGCAACTGGATAAATCTCGCTGTGACGGTGATATTAATGGGCTTTCTTTCCCTTCTTATTCCCATGGGATTTGGCTTATTATTTAGTACGGTCGTGACAGATATCACCTACCATCAATTAATTTGGCTCCTTACTTTTTTATTGGCTGGCGCAATCGCCACTGCATGTAATCGATTGGTGAGAAATATCAGCATCTTACGAATTGAGGGCCTCACAGACAATAGTTTGCAAACAGCACTTTGGGACCGATTATTAAAACTGCCTGTTCCCTTTTTTCGTGAATACTCAGTGGGCGATCTAGGCATGCGCGCCTTAGGCATCAATCAAATTCGGACGGCTTTTACTGGCGGTAATTTAATAGTGATTCTAAATAGTTCTTTAGCCGTTTTTTATTTATTGTTTATTTCCTGGTTTGATATTCGAATTGGTATTATCACCTTTTTCATCGTACTGTCTGTTTTTATCATTGCCGTATTTTCAGGGTGGAAAATGTTAAAATATATCCGAAGAGAGGCGAATTTATCCGGGAAAGCCAATAGTATTATTATGCAATTTATTACAAATATCACCAAAATAAGAGCCACCAGCACTCAATCGTTCGCTTATGCGAAATGGGTAGATAAATATAAGCAGCAGCAACAAAATACTTTTAATGCGCAAGTGATCTTAACCGGTGTGATTGCTTTTAAT
>Ga0206862_1089_pt1 | contig 24793 bp, 19 predicted proteins | sample Alteio_BWOrgCont_43_FD_152625 | JGI IMG/M metagenome (GOLD analysis project Ga0206862, IMG submission 152625) | Enriched cells from forest soil in Barre Woods Harvard Forest LTER site, Petersham, Massachusetts, United States -... | ecosystem: Environmental > Terrestrial > Soil > Temperate forest >... | reverse complement strand
TATCTTAAAGACTGGTATCAAAAGTACAAAGATTTAGGATTTGTAATTATTGGCGTGCATTCACCAGAGTTTGATTTTGAACGCAATATCGAAAATGTTAAAAACGCGGTGAGATCCGCGGGTATCCCCTACCCGATCGCAATCGATAATAATTTTAGTACTTGGCAAAATTATCAAAATCAATATTGGCCAGCTTCATATTTAATTAATAGAGAAGGCCAAGTAGTTTATACTCATTTTGGTGAAGGTAATTATGATATCACTGAAGACAATATTAGATCCTTACTCGATTTATCGCCGATGCCAAGTGAAATTATCCCATCAGAAGAAAAAAATAGAGAAGCCACGGCCCCTCCTCCGACGATATCATCCGTATCTCCTAAAAAAATAACGTCAATACAATCGAAAAAAGGAGAAGAAATCACGCCGGAGACTTATCTAGGGTATGAGAGAGCAAATAGTTTTGCAGGTGAAGAAAGTCTTTTCTTCAATAAAGACAAAGCTTTTGATTACCAATACCCGCCTCAATTACCATTAAATAGTTGGGCCTTACAAGGCAAATGGACAATCTCTACAAGTAAAATTATCGCTAACCAGCCCAAAGCGAGCATCAAAATTCATTTTAATGCAAGACAACTTTTTGCAGTGATGGGCGCGGCTACTGGAAAATCCATACAAGTAAAAGTATTTTTGAATGGTAAACCTGTTACTCAAGAAAATTTACAAGGTGCAGATGTTAACGACGGCATAGTGACCGTGAACCGTTTTACCCTCTATAAATTGATTCATTTCAAAGAACCTACGAAACATCCACAACAACAACTGCAACAACAGCTACAACAAGGCATTTTAGAATTAATAACGATTGAGCAGGGGTTGGAGCTATATACTTTTACCTTTGGGGAGGATTAGAGCACCTACACGGTGCTTCAGACCCTTCCCCTTCTCCAATTTCTATGTTAACCTACTCGGCCCTTTTCTTGATTGGAGGCCACACACATGTCTCTATTCGATTTTTGCGGTCTAGATTTTGGAACCAGCAACTCTACCATCGGAATTTTTGATGGTCGCCAGATAAAAATGGTGCCTTTGGAGCAAGGGAAACCCACCGTCCGTTCAGCCATTTTCTTCGATTACGACAACCACCAGTGCATTTTTGGCCAACAAGGGATTTCAGAATACCTAGCACTTAAGCCTGGACGACTCATGATGTCTTTAAAAAGCATTTTGGGTTCAGCATTAATGCAGGAGAAAACGTTTATCGATAAACAATGGGTGTCTTATACAGATATTTTGGCGCGGCTTATTTTGCATATTAAGCAGATTGCGGAGCGTCATGCTGATCAAGAACTCACGCGGGTTGTGCTTGGCAGGCCCGTACGTTTTCATGATTATGATGATAAGCGCGATCGTTTAGCAGAAAATACTTTAGCACAAGTTGCTCGTCAGGTGGGATTCAAGACCATATTATTTCAGTTTGAACCCATTGCAGCGGCTTTGGCGTATGAACAAACTATCAAACAAGAACAATTAGCATTAATTGTAGATTTGGGCGGAGGGACGGCCGATTTTTCGGTCACTCGATTGCGGCCAGCCTCCACACACACAAAGCGCACAAAAAACCGAGAACAAGATGTTCTGGCTAATAAGGGGGTGCATGTCGGAGGAACCGATCTAGATACCTGCTTTAGTCTTGAATTTGTGATGCCAGAGATGGGATTAGGCGGACGGATGCACGGCACAACGGGCAGAATTGAAATCCCGTCTAGTTTTTATCATGATTTAACCACTTGGCATACCATTAATGGATTATATACACATGCAACCAGAAGAGCTTTAGAGGAAATATATAACCATGCGGTCGATCCAACACCCATTCGTCGTCTTATGAGTGTGATAGAGAAGCAGCAAGGTCATAAAATTTTAAATGAAGTTGAACAAGCAAAGTGCTTTTTAAGTAGCGACGATCATACCCAATTAGATTTTAGATTTATTGAAGAAAAGTTTTTAATCGGCGTCACCAAAGTACAATTTGAAACAGTGATAGAGGAAAAAATTGAAAAATTACTACAAACACTTCTGATGACAGTTCAAGAAGCAGGCGTCAAAAACAACGATATTGATTCAATTTTTTTCACTGGCGGTACAAGCCAAATTCCCATCATTCGTAAACGGATAAGTGATTGTTTTCCACGAGCCACTTTTGTGCAAGGCGATGTGTTTAGTAGCGTCGGCAAAGGGTTGATCTTAGACGCGCAACAACGGTTTCTCGATTAACTCATGTGCTGAGAATGTTCAACCTTACTCGTCCTTCGGCCCTGCCTTAAAAATGTCTAAAACGGCAATCCTGCGTTTTGTCGAGAATTAACAGATAAGCATAAGCTGAACGTTTGCAAATTATTTTGGCCAGCTATCAAGAGGAAAAGGCTTATCTTCAGTATTGTAAGTCACAAAGCGAACGATTTGTTGAATATAAATACTCAAACTTAAACCAAACGTTGTAAGATTATTGTTAGGATTTTTAAAGATAATATTGGATAATAACTGCAAAATGCCAATAGCGATTAAGATGAACCAGGCAATGTAAAAAATGATGCAATACATTACCATGTAAGCAACACGTATCAAATGGTCCTTTATTTGGGCAGTTTGAGGCTGTTGACTCATGACAAATTACTCCAAAGAATGAGGTCTATGTGCTAAGGAAAATGTTTAACAACATATGCAGTATAACACTGAATTGCGCCCGATGTGGGATCGTAAACGCACTGTCTGGGAAACGTCCATTTTTAGGCAACTTTTGTTCAGGTTGTAATTATGTAGTTCAGGCGCAATTATGAGGCACAATTATCAGGCTGGAATTATAACAACAGGATAATCATTAATTTTTGCATCATTTGTGATAATAATTAGATCGTTTAATTTTGCTTGAATAACTAAAAGCCGATCAAAAGGATCCGAGTGTATCATGGGCAAATCCGCAACGCCTAAACCTGCTTCAGCAGAAATACTTAAAATTTCAAAGCCTTCGTTTAACAATGTTTCAATGATATTATGAGGAATTATAATACGTCCTAAGCCTTTCTTTATGCCTATTTCCCAGAATGAAGCACTGCTAATGAATATCCGGTTATTTCGGTCACTGATCGTTTTTAAGGCCTTTTGCTTTATTTTTTTTGGCTCAGTGAGCCACCACAAAATGACGTGGGTATCCAATAAATACTGCATTAGTTTTCGTCCCTCTCGTCCTTTTCATCCGTGCCATAAAATTCATTCAAAATATCATGAGGCAATGAGGCGTCAAAATCTTCACTCATTTCTATAAGCCCAAAAAATTGTCCTCCTTTTCTTTCCTTCTTTTCTTCTACATAAGGGACCAATTTAATTAAAGGCTCTCCCCCACGGGCAATGATAATTTCCTCGCCATGTAAAGCCTGATTAATTAATTTCGAGAAATGCGTTTTTGCTTCGTGTATGTTCACATAAGTCATATCCCAACCCCTATCTTTCAAAGATGTAAAGTGATTAACCTACTTGAAGCATACTAGACTAATTAGACTTAGTCAAGTAGTTTTAATTAGCAGTAGTTGTCAGTAGTTATTAGTTTAATTGCCATGTTAAATGCCATATTAATTGCTATGTTAAATTTCATTGCCATGTTGATCGTCATTGACATATTAATCGCCATTGCCGCCATACGCTTTCAATTACTCAAAATTTTGCTAACATTTTAGCTATGCTTTGGATTCGTAGTAAGTAATTCCTAAAGAAAGCAGAGAGATAGAATGGCTAACTTAGTTGATAAACTCGTTGAATTGAAACTGCCCCTAGCAGAAGCGGAAAGCTTAAGCCAATTCATCACACAATCGTTGCAAAAAAATTCAGCAGAAGCGTGTTGGCAGCAATTAGTGACGGATTTCTTCAGAGCAGAATCTGGCGCCGCCAGCGCTTCCTTTGCGCAATATTCCTTTGCGGTGCAACTCGCACTTTTTAAAACCATTTATCCAGAGTGGCAAAACCTACCAGCACCCGCTTGGCAGCCGAGCGATTCAATCACCTCCTCAAGCAATTTACTAAAATTGATCAAGCTAAAAGGATTTACAACCTATCAACAACTGCATCGATGGTCAATTCAGCATTATCCAGAATTTTGGGAAATCATGGTGAAAACATTAAGGATTCATTTTGATATCTCCTATAAAGAAATTGTAAACATCGATAGAGGGGTAGAATCTCCTGAGTGGTTTAAACCCGCGATAATGAATATTACCAATAGCTGTTTTAAAGCGGATCCAAATAGTATCGCGATTATTTGCCAAACAGAACAAGGTAAAGTAACCAAGACGAGTTATCAAGCATTAGATCGCTTATCGAATCGCGTTGCCAATAGTATTACAAAATATTTCAAACCTGGCGATAATATCGCGATTATCATGCCGATGAACACGGAAGCAGTTGCCATCTATTTAGGAATAATTAAAGCCGGGTGTGCGGTCGTTTCCATCGCTGATAGCTTTTCATCTTCAGAAATCGCAGTCCGTCTTAACATCGCTCACACCAAAGCAATATTTACAGTAGATGAATATTTTCGCGATGGTAAAGCGATTGCACTCTACAAAAGAATATTAGAAGCCAATGCGCCGATGACAATTGTGCTCAATGAAAAAGACGAAACATCCACTTTACGCCAACAAGATATGCGTTGGCAGGATTTTTTATCGGATAACGCAGACTATCTGCCTCTACCCACGCTTCCCTCTTCACACATCAATATTTTATTTTCGTCCGGAACAACGGGCGATCCTAAAGCAATTCCTTGGAATCATACCACGCCAATTAAATGCAGCACGGATGCTCATTTACATCATAATCTACAAGCCGGCGACATTTTCTGTTGGCCGACCAATTTGGGTTGGATGATGGGACCCTGGCTTATTTTTGCCACACTCATTAATCACGCCACCATGGCGCTTTACCAGGGCATGCCAACCGGTAAAGGTTTTGGTCAATTCATTCAAAACCATAAAATTACGCATCTCGGTGTGGTGCCCACCTTGGTAAAAACATGGCGCAATGGGGCATCTATGGAGGAATTCGATTGGTCGAACATCAAATTATTTACTTCGACTGGAGAATGTTCAAATGTAGAAGATATGCTCTATTTAATGGCGTTGGCCCATTATCGTCCCATAATTGAGTATTGTGGCGGTACTGAAATTGGTGGCGCTTATATTACTGGCACCGTGGTGCAACCTGTCGCACCCGCCGCTTTTACTACTTCTACCTTTGGATTAGATTTTGTGATCCTGGATGAACACGGAAATCTGAGTGAAGAAGGTCAAGTCGCACTTATCCCACCGTCGATCGGGCTTTCAACCGAGCTACTGAATAAAGATCACTATCAAGTGTATTATCAAAATATGCCTAAAATAAATGGCAAAGTATTAAGACGCCATGGAGATGAAATAGAATATTTTTCTAATGGATATTACCGTTTACATGGACGTATGGATGATACCATGAATTTAAGTGGTATCAAGGTGAGCGCCGCAGAAATAGAGCGATGTTTAAATCTGCATCCAAAAATATTGGAAACCGCAGCAATCGCCATAGAGCCTCAGGGGGGAGGACCTTCAAAGTTAATTATTTATTCTGTATTGAAAAATCCAGTACAAACGGAAACCATCTCAGAAGAAAAAGAAAATGAAAGAGAACGAGCAAGGGAAAGGGAAAGGGAAAGGGAAAGGGAAAGGGATAGGGATAGGGATAGGGATAGGGATAGGGATAGGGAGCAAGAAAGGGAACAATTTAAAACTGAATTACAACAGATGATAAAGCAACATCTTAACCCTTTATTCAAAATTGAACAAGTCATTTTTATCCCTACCCTGCCCCGTACCGCTTCTAATAAGGTAATGCGAAGAGTTTTACGTGATGAATATGATAAGCACAGTAAATCAGCAGGATAAAAATGGAATAAAAATAGGATAAAACTAGAATATGAAGGGTCGCCACAAAACGCTAGACAAACATCTAAAAAATAATACTAAATGGATAGAAAATCTACCTGGCGTGCAAAAAGTTATCTTGGGTATCTCTGAAGCTTGTCGTCATAAATATCCGCCAGGACATATACGATGGAAAATGGATGTCGATGGGGGCATTAAAGTAAATGGATATTCCGGTAAAGGGATCACCGATATTTTTATTAGAATTGATCCTATTTCAAAACGAGAAGAAATCAAGAAGATGATAGCAGAAAGATTTGCATTAAAATCAAGCGATCCCGATCCAAACCCTAATTCAAACCAAAATTAATACTGCAAATGTTCAGGTAGAGGTAGAGGCTTTAATATACGAACTTGTGTTTTAAAGTACGTGTTCACGATAGAAAGCGCCAGTATATGTTCAACCACGTTTGAATGTACGAAAACGGGAAGACTTTCAGGCAAGGTCGCATTAAAAATGCAAGGAAAAAGCGGAGCATACACGCTAGTATGTGAGCATTTTTCGTTGCATTTTTAATGCGAGATTGCCGAAAGATGGACGTTTCCCAGACAATGCGTGAACGTTTACGTTTTAAACTTTATCCAATGCCTGTTCAAGATCTTCAATCAAATCTTCAACATTCTCAATGCCCACCGACAATCGCACTAAATTGTCACTTAATCCAATTTTTGCTCTCTCTTCCTTTGGAATGGAGGCATGCGTCATGAGCGCTGGAATTTCGACCAATGATTCAACACCGCCTAAACTTTCTGCAATCAGTGGGTATTTTAAACGCTCAACAAATTGCTTAGTTTCATTGAGAGGAGCGTTTAATTCAAAAGAGATCATCCCACCAAAACCGGACATTTGTCTTGTTGCCAAATGATGTTCAGGATGTGATTCTAAACCTGGATAAATTACTTTAGTAATTTTACTGTGTTTTTCTAGAAATTGACTTATTTTAAGGGCATTGGCTTCATGTTGCTTCATTCGGATGGCAAGTGTTTTCGTGCCTCTTAATATCATGTAGGAATCAAAAGGAGAAAGAATAGCGCCGACCGCATTTTGAGTAAATTTTAATTTTTCATAAAATGTTTGATTATTGAGCATCAAGCAACCACCCACGGAATCGCTATGGCCATTCATATACTTGGTCGTGCTGTGGAGAGAAATATCGGCGCCTAAATCCAAAGGTTTTTGGAAATAAGGACTTAGAAAAGTATTGTCGACTACCACAATAATTTGTTTTTCGCTTGCAATCTCTGCGATAGCTTGTATATCGCATATTTTTAATAAAGGATTCGTAGGTGTTTCTAACCAAATGAGTTTTGTTTCTTTTTTGATACTTAATTTCATCATTTCGATATTTCGTGCATCCACGTAAGAAAATTGAATACCAAAGCGTTCTCTGAATACTCGATTAAATAATCTTCGGGTACCGCCATAAAGATCATCAAATGCTAGCACATGATCTCCTGGTTTCAATAACGATAAAATTAAATTCGTTTCAGCCGCCAAACCAGAAGCAAAAGCCAGCGCAAATTTTGCATTTTCTAAACCCGCCAAACGTTTTTCGAGCGCATCACGCGTGGGATTACCGCTTCGTGAATATTCATATCCCTGCGTAGGGACGTCTACCTGCTTTCGTGCAAAGGTAGTGGTAAGATGGATGGCCATCACCGCATCCCCATATCCGCCTGCTTCTAAATTGGGTTCTTCCCCCAGATGAATCGCTTTTGTTTCGAACTTCATGCTTTTTGGTCCTTATGATCTATGTGGTTAAATATCCATTTTTACGCATCCAATCGTCATTATAAAATTTACTGAGATAGCGATAGCCCGAATCCGGTAAGATAACAACCACATTTTTGCGTTCTGGGATTGCCTTTACAAATTCTAAAGCAGCATGTACTGCAGCACCACTCGAGCCACCCGCAAATATGCCTTCTTCAACAGCTAACCGTCGAGCCATTAAAAACGAATCTTTGTCGTTTATTTGAATCATATCATCAATGACACTAAAATCTAAAGCCTTCACAAGATAATCTTCACCAATGCCTTCCACTTGATACACTCTTGGCGTTATCAGCGTTTTAGTTTTAAAATAGTCATAAAATACAGATCCCATCGGATCCACGGCGATGATTTGAATCCTAGGATTTTGTTCTTTTAAAAATCTTCCAACCCCACTTATTGTGCCTCCTGTGCCTATGCCAGCGACCAAAATATCAATATTGCCTTGAGTTTGGCGCCAAATTTCCGGGCCTGTTGTTTTATAATGTGCCTCGATATTTTTTGGATTGTTATACTGATCAGGGTAATAGGCAGAGGCTGTTTCACTTGCAATTCGTTTTGCCACACTATAATAACTTTCGGGGGAATCCGCGGGGACATCTGTTGGGGTGACAACGACTTTTGCGCCAAATGATTTCATTAAATTTTGCTTTTCATCGCTCATTTTATCTGGCATGGTGATAATACATCGATAACCCTTAATCGTTGCTATCATTGCCAAAGCACTGCCCGTATTCCCCGATGAGTTTTCTACGATCACGCCGCCCGGTTTTAATTCTCCACTTTGTTCCGCTGCTTCTATCATATACTTTGCCATTCTATCCTTAATACTGCCAGAAGGATTCATAAATTCTAATTTAAGCAATATATTTGATTTCACTGTCTTAGAAATTTTTTGCAAGGGGACGAGTGGCGTGTTCCCGATGAGATCTAACAGGGTTTGTGGATCCGAATGAGTAAATATGTGGGAAAGTGGTGTCATGGTTAGACCTATTTTCAATTACAACCCAATTCACTTTAAAAAAGTTGAATGAATAACTATAATAATTTAGCACTATTTTATTAGGTTAGCGTATGTGGGTATGTACGTTGGGTATGTGGATTTCGCATGTAGGTTAGCGTACGTGGGTAGGGTATGACAAATGAGCGCCAATAAACCGTCAAACCACTGGATGTGAGCATCGTGACAATGAATATCGAACAAAAGAAAGATTACCTCTTGTTACTTTGTGAAAATCAACTCGACACAAATTCTGTGGTTGAATTTAAAAAAACTCTCTTAGAAAAACTTGATTTTGCCAAACCAATCCATTTTGAAGCGTCTACTGTCACCAAAATCGACACCGTGGGCATTCAATTTTTACTCTTTATTTGCAGTCAAGCAGAAAAGAAAAAAATAACTTGGCACTGGGAAAACGTATCACCCACTTTGACAAATATCGCGACTTTATTAGGTGCGCATCGGCTATTGAAACTACCAGAGACAAAGTTATCATCGGAGTCTAGCTAAATGCCAGTAGATTATAATCAATTATTAGACACGTATATTGAAGAAACGTTAGAAAATCTGGCAGATATCGATGATGCGTTGCTTTCTATGGATATAGACGCGCCCGATCCTGAACAAATCAATAAAATTTTTCGATCGGTCCATACCATCAAAGGCAATAGTGCCATCTTTAAATTCCAAAGCATGAGTACCCTCATGCATGGCATCGAAACTTTTCTCGATAAAATCCGATCTTCTATGCTGTCATTAAAGAAAACTCATGTGGATTACTTATTAAAAGTTTCTGACAGTACACGAAAAATTTTAGATGATCTGAAAAAAAAGAAACCGCTGGATGAAACGCTTGTTTCTCAATTATCAGATGCGTTACAAGACATATTGAAACGAGAGTCGTCAATTAGGGAAGTTTCGCAAAAAGAAACAAACAAATCTACCCCTGCTCAAGGCTTTAAGATTACGATTCATCCACAAAAAGACATTTTTAAACGTAACTTGGATCCCCTAGGCGCTTTTGCGATGTTACATGAAGAAGCGTCATTCAAAGCAACCGTCATGATAGATCCATTATCCGAACTCGACATGAAAGATTATGATCCACTTGCCTGTTATTTAAGTTGGGAAATAGAGTTACAAGGTGAAATTTCCAAAGAACATATCCTAGAAATATTAACCTGGGTTTTTGAAGAACATGATATTGTTTTATCCCCTATTCCTACAATTGACATTAAAACGCCCATAGAGATTCAAAAAAAATCAGTGCCTGCAGTCCCCTCTCCGCCTCTGCCTACTACCGCTTCACCCACCACCCTTCGGATTTCAACAGACAAAATCGATTCTGTTATGAATGCAGTGGGTGAATTATTTATTATTGAATCCATGTTTAAGCAAACCATTAAAAAATTTGATCCAAAAACTTCAAGCCAATTGGATGAAACTTTAGATTTATTAGAAAAAAATACCCGCTACTTACAAGATTCAATCATGCGAATTAGAATGGTGCCGATTTCTTTCGCCATTAATCGTTTTCCACGCATGGTATTTGAGATTGCAAGCAAAACAGAAAAGTTGGTCGATTTTGTCATCCAGGGTGAGCAAACTGAAATCGATAAAACCATGATAGAAAAATTAACAGATCCCCTCTTGCATTTAATTAGAAATGCCATCGATCATGGAATTGAAGCGCCAAAAGTGAGAGAAAAAGAAGGAAAGAATAAAACAGGATCGCTACAGTTCATTTCAAAACAAGAAGGAGATAATATTTTAATTGAAATTAAAGACGATGGCGCGGGGATCGATCCTGAAAAAATTCGAAGCATTGCCATTTCAAAGGGTTTGTTGGCAGAGGACATCAAACTTTCTGAAACTAAATTATATGGTTTTATCTTTAAACCAGGTTTTTCAACGTCAGAAAAAGTCACTGAGTACTCAGGCAGAGGCGTCGGTTTGGATGTGGTAGAAAAAAATATTCGAGCACTTGGAGGCGCGATACAAATTGAATCCAAAATAGGCGTCGGAACAACCTTTAGAATTAAACTTCCACTCACACTTGCCATCATGGATTGCCAATTATTACGCGTAAAAAAACAGACTTATATTATCCCTTTGCTTTCAATATTAGAAATGGCGCAGATTACTGCAAAGAATACTATCGATGAAAATGGTAAAAAGTATTATAAATATCATGATCAAAAAATCAATTTAATTTATCTAAGTAGTATATTCAATCGCGAAGCCCCGCCAATGGATATTATTAATCTTTTTGTGGTGGTTGTACAAACGACGGGCGGAGCTTCTGCACTTGTTTGTGATGAATTATTAGTTCAACAACCTATTGTTATAAAAAACCTAGCATGGAAAGTACCTGGCACGGTGGGTGGAACCATCATGGGCGATGGCAGTATTGGATTAATTCTAGATGTGCAAGAAATAGTGGAGATCGGCAGTAAGACATATGATGAACAACAGTTCCAATCTGAAGGAATATTTTCAAGAAGATTATTTCAAAATGAGGGATCATACCCTATTGAGTCTATTCAGCCAATTCAGCCTATTCAAAATAAAAGAGAAGCAACAGAAACCACCGAGAAAGACGAAACAGAAGCCACCACTGAGAATGAATATCTCTGTTTCTCCCTCTCAAGAAGTGAATATGCAATTAATATGATCTGGGTTCAAGAAGTGATATTTTCAAAAAATCCGACCATACTCCCCTTCTCTCCTCCCTATCTTTTGGGCATTATCAATTTACGCGGAAATATTATCCCCTTGGTTGACTTAAGGATCTTTTTTGGTATAGAACCCTGCCCTACTAAAAAAGGCATTACCATTATCGCCAATATAGAAAAAGAAGGGATAATCAGAGTCGTTGGGCTTGTGGTGGATGCCATCATTGACACACAAATAATAAAAAAACTGGATATTGGACCTATTCCAAAATCTGGTCATTTGATTTTAAGACACTATATACAAGGACTCGTCTATATTAATCAGAGGATCATTACTTTATTGCAAATACAGAATATATTAAAAGACCCATCAGAACTCACTGAGGCTACTTAATGAGCATGATTTTTAATCCATCGGTGAATCTCATTAATAGATTAAAATACCCGCAGAAATTAATGCTGATGGGGGCTATCGTCATTTTTGTTGTGCTCGCCTTGATGTATGAATTGTCTAAGCAAGCATTTTATCAAATCCATTTTTCAGAAAAAGAAATCCTTGGTGTAGAATTAAACAATCCACTCATTAGTCTAATGAGAAAAATTCAGTATTATAGAACTGTGAGTAATCGAGTCGATAATAATTTAGCAAAAGAAGATGAGCGACGTTTTGCAAGACTTGCGGTTGATCAAGAAATAATCGCTATTTCTGAATTATTTAACCAGGTTTCACCAAAAATTAACTTGGTCGATCGTTGGAATCAAGTGAAAAACGAATGGGAAAGTATCAAATTGTCCAAGGAAAACATCGGATCGTATGGCAGAAATACAGATTTAATGCCAAATTTACAAAGCTTGATAAGTTCAGTGTGTGACAATTCTAATTTAACGCTCGATCCACAGATGGATACTTATTATCTGATCGATGCGTATTGTAATATTTTGCCACAGTTTATTGAAAATGTTAAAAATATTCAAGATCTGGGCACAACCAGTTTAAACACTAAAAGTATCTCTGCGATCGATCTTGACTATCTTCATGTCACCACTTCAATTACAACGCGTTATTTTTTTCCTTCCATAAATGAAGATATTGGTAAAGCAATTGAAAGAAATCCTTCGCTTTCAAGTCGATTTTCAAGTTTATCAAAATTATTTAACCAAAATACTAATTTAGCCTTTCAAACGTTGAATAGTACCGTATTGAATGAAAATTTTGATTTCTCAATTGATAAATTTAACCTTCAATTTTCAAATGTTACTTTGAATGCAGATCAGCTTTCCTCTATTATCTCAACCACTATTGTAGAACTTCTTCAACATAGAATCAAAGGAATGAAAGAAATTTTTTATCTAAATTTAGCGGTTGTCACCTTAGGTCTTCTTATCTTTATTTACTTATTTATAGGCGTTTATTTATCCATTATACAAAGCGTTCGCCAGCTTGTATCTGGTTCAGAAGAAATTGCAAAAGGAAACCTAAAAGCCAAGGTAAGTTTGAACACCAAAGATGAACTCTCTCATGTGGCAGATAGTTTCAATAAAATGAGAGTCACTTTGCGTGGAATTGTAGATGAATTGCATAAAGTGGTGACGGCAGTGGCTCGAGGCAATTTGAATCAACACGTCAATTTATCAGATAAAGAAGGCTTTGGAAAGGAACTTTCTATCAACATTAATACTATGATCGATGTTTTTAATGATATGGTAAAAGATATGATCACCGTGCTGGGTTACTTATCAAAGGGAAATTTAACCATACGTGTGACACGAGAATACCATGGAATTTTTGCTGATCTAAAAAAGTATGTAAACAGTACGGTGGATGATTTAGAAAATCTTATTTTGAACATTAAAAAGTCGACTGAAACCATTCGAGGTGCCGCGGAAGAAATTTCAATAGGAAATTTCGACTTAGAAAAACGGACTGAACAACAAGCTGCTTCTTTAGAAGTTACCTCCATGAGCATGAGCAAATTAACTGAAACCATTAAAGAAAATTCAGAAAATGCGAAGGAAGCACACGGCTTCGTGCAAGCGACCTCTAATGTTGTAGAAGAAAGCGGAAGAATTGTCAATCAAATGGTTGAGATGATGACTGCCATTAATGAAAGCGCGCGACAAATTAACGAAATCACAAATGTGATAGATAATATTGCATTTCAAACGAATATTCTCGCATTAAATGCAGCAGTCGAAGCTGCAAGAGCCGGCGAACAAGGGCGTGGTTTTTCCGTCGTTGCGTCTGAAATTCGAAACCTAGCCCAACGATCTTCACTCTCCGCGCAAGGAATAAAAACATTAATTAGTTCATCCGTAGAACAAGTGAGTCAAGGAAAAAAACTGGCCGACGAATCTGGGAAGACCATGAAGCAGGTGATTGAGTCTATACAAAGTGTTACACGCATCATGTCTGAAATTGCCAGTGCTTCCGTACAACAAACCGAAGGTATACAGCAAATTAATTCAGCAATAGAACAAATGGATCATGTGACACAACAAAATTCTAATCTCGTGGAAGAAGCGGCTCGTTCTTCTGAATCGCTTAAAAATCAAACTGAACAGATGAATGAATTAGTAAATGTTTTTAAGATATCTGAGGAAGTTATCTCTAAAGAAAAAATAGCTGGCGTTAAAAATTTAAATCATATTCATCAAAAAATTAAATCGGAAATGAAAGCTGATATCGATAATGAGAACCCCGCAAAAAACAAAGATACTGAAAACAAAGACAACACTGGAAACAAAGACAACATTGAAAACAAAGACAAAACCGATGGCTGGACAGAATTTTAATATGAGCAATAAAATTTTCTTAAGTTTTTTTTTGGACAGCTGGAAATATGCGATTGATGCATCCTGTGTACAAGAAATAAAAAATTTACAAGATTTTGATATTATATCGATGCCAGCGCCGCCTTTTATTAAAGGATGTATCCAGTTTAGGGGGAAAATTACGCCCATTATCGATTTAGAATTGATTTATCATCAAAAAGGTAAAAGTTATCTTTCACGCGATACCATCATTTTTGTACAAGTCAATCAAGAATACGCTGGAATAATCACCAAAGGTTTACCTAATCTCATTGAATTATCCGAAAAGGATATTTCATCAGAAAACATGGATGAATCTATGAAAAACAAATGTATCCAAGCCATCGGAACTTCATATAATGAGCCCTATTATATCTTGGATCTCAATAAGTTGCTGTTAGAACAGGATATTTATTTATATCATCATGAACAAACTGAATAAAAGTTTTTATATGAGCAAAATGAAAGTATTGATTGTCGACGATTCTAAAATGATAAGAGAATGGTTGACTCAGCTTGTAGAAAGTGATCCTGAGCTTTCTGTCATTGGAACTGCTGTTGATCCCTATGAAGCTCGCTCATTAATAAAAAAAAGCAATCCAGATGTGATATTATTAGATATCATCATGCCAAAAATGGATGGAATTACATTCTTAAAAAGGATAATGCATTTACATCCCATACCTGTTGTAATGATCTCCAGTTTAACTGAAACCGGTAGTGTCGTCGCTTTAGAAGCGCTTTCATCGGGCGCAATCGATTATTTTCCCAAACCATCTAAAAAGGAATACGAAGATTTTGAAGACTATCGAAACAAATTAATTTTAACTATCAAAAATGCAGCCAGATCTAACATTAAAAGAACATTTACATCTAACTTAGCAAAAAGAAAGATTGAACATATTGTCTATCATTCGGATCTTTTGAAAAAAATTGTGATTGCAATTGGAAGTTCGACAGGCGGCATTGAAGCAGTTGAAGAAATTTTAAGTAATTTACCAAAAACCTTTCCGCCCATAGTACTCGTCCAACATCTACATGTTGAACTTTCATCTGCATTTGTTTCGAGAATGAATAAAATTGTAAAAAATTTGAAAGTAAAGCTTGCAAAAAATAATGAAGAGATTGTTCCCGGCTGCGTTTATCTTGCCCCTTCTCACATGCATTTGTGTATTCATGAAGCGCAAAACAAATTTATAGTTTGCTTTCAAGATATCGCTCCCGTGCATGGAAATAAACCTTCCATCGATGTTTTATTCAGTTCTTTGGCTCATTCCGTAGCGAATAATGCCGTCGGCATTTTATTATCGGGTAGAGGGGAAGATGGTGCAGCAGGCGCAAAAGAAATTCATGATGCAGGTGGTGTGATTATTGCACAGGATAAAGAAAGCAGTGTTGTCTGGGATATTCCCGAGGCTGCCGTTAAACAAAACGTAGTCGATTATGTAAAACCACTGTCAGAAATTTCTGAAACGCTATTCTCTGTATTGGATAATATTGCACAAAAACGGCTTTAAATTGGGGGTACTCATGCTTCAAAAAAAAATCTTGCTTAAAAAAAGAATATTGATAATTTTACTATTTTTGTTAACCTCCGAGAGTTATTCCTTGGATTATTCGAATGAAGGCTTACCCGGCTCTTATGGTCAATCCGACATTGAAGCCGCAGAACAACCTGATCCAACCGATAGACAAAAACAACTTTATCCCATCAATCCAATAGATTCGGCGACAGCGAAACAAGAAACGTCTAAGCAACAAGATCTCTCTAATCCAGATAATTCTAATGCTGGAAGATCCGTGCCTGGATCCTCGAATCCCCGCGCTTTGAATTCAAATGGTACGGTCCCAGCGGGAGCCCCTGTCGGTACGCCTGCAAATGTAATCGCCCCTCGTGTCATACAGTCAAACTCACCTTCTACTTTAAGATCGACAACCTCAAATCCTGAACAACCTGAAAATGAAATTGAGACTTCTATCAATCAAAATCCGCTTGTGGCTGATGAAACGATTACAGAAACCATCCGAACAAAAGTGGTCAATAATCCTTACCTTTCTTCTTCTACAGTGCTCGTTGTATTGACCCAAAATGGGGTTGTCACATTAACCGGCGTTGTTCAAACATTGGCACAAAAAGAGGCCATAGAAGCTATTGCCCAAGATACCGCAGGTGTAAAGCAAGTCAGATCGGAACTGACCATCGAAGGGATCTCTGTGACACCTGAGATTGTGCCCGGATTTGAACAAGCGCCTCTCATTCCCGAATATTCACCGGGTCTACAGCAACCCCCGTTGGTACCGCCACAACCTGGACGATAAATGAGAAACAAGGAAAAAAATGAATTTTTTTAAATTTAGAAATAGGAGAACAAAATCTAATGCACACACGGGTTCTTCAAACACCTTTTTGTTAAAAATGTCATCACAAGACATTGAATCTGTTTACGGAGCACTGAACACACAATCTTCCGGATTAACGTCGGAAGAAGCCGAACATCGCCTTGAAACAGTAGGTCGAAATGATGTCGCACAAGATAAGCCGCCAGCATGGTACACCATGCTATTAACAAATTTTAAAAACCCTTTTGTGCTCGTTTTAATCATACTGGGCCTCGTTTCATATTTTAGTGGTGATTTACGTGCCACGATTGTTGTTTTAATCATGGTCGTGATTAGTATTGTCATGCGTTTTCTGCAGGAATACCGATCTTCTCGTGCTGCCGAGGCGTTACGACAGATGGTTCAAACAAAAGCAACAGTTAAACGAAGCGATGCACCTGAAAACGAACAAAATAACCAAAACAACGCGAACACGAAACCAAAACCTAACCGTAAATCTGAAATCCCCATAGAGGAATTGGTGCCTGGAGATATTGTATATTTATCTGCTGGGGATATGGTTCCAGCAGATGTACGTTTAATTCGTTCAAAGGATCTTTTTATTGGCCAATCCGCCCTCACGGGCGAGTCAATGCCAGTTGAAAAATTTGATGAAGTACAAAACAATCTACAAAAATCAGAGCAAAGTCCGCTAGAAAGACAAAATCTTTGCTTTATGGGTACGAGTGTCGTGAGTGGATTTGCAAAGACGGTTGTTATTGCCACAGGATCTCGCACATTACTGGGATCACTTGCAAAAAATGTCATAGGCTATCGTCCACCAACGAGTTTTGATTTAGGCATTAATAAAGTGACTTTAATTTTAGTTCGTTTCATACTTGTGATGATTCCGATTGTTTTTATTATTAATGGTCTAGATAAAGGCGATTGGAAAGAAGCCTTCTTATTTGCGATTGCCGTAGCTGTGGGTTTAACACCTGAAATGTTACCAATGATAGTCACTGCCAATCTAGCCAAAGGGGCGGTAGCGATGTCCCATTTTAAAGTGATTGTAAAGAGGCTAAATGCCATTCAAAGTTTTGGGGCAATTAATATTCTTTGCACAGATAAAACGGGCACGCTGACCCAAGATAAAATTATTTTGGAAAAATACTTAGATGTCACCGGTGAAGAAAATCAAAATGTATTGGAATATGGATATTTGAATAGTCATTTTCAAAGTGGTTTAAAGAATATGCTGGATATGGCTATTTTGGATCATGTCAACATTAAAAGTGAATTAAACATTCAAGAAGATTACAAAAAGATAGATGAGATACCTTTTGATTTTTCCCGTAAACGCGTATCGGTTGTTCTGAGTAAAGAAGCAGAAGATCATATTTTAATTTGTAAAGGGGCAGTCGAGGAATTATTAAAAGTGTGTAGCCTCGTACAATACCCCACTGGCCCGAAGGATCTCGATACTAAAAACTGTGATCAGTCGACAAATCTAGCAAACGAATTAAGTGACGATGGCTTCCGCGTGATTGCCGTGGCGAGTAAAAAATTACCCTTATCCACAAAAGCCTATGCAATCTCGGATGAAAACAATCTGACTTTTATTGGTCTAATGGCATTTTTAGATCCGCCCAAAGAAACGGCTTCTGAAGCCATTCAAATTTTAATGAATCATGGTGTTATGGTAAAAGTACTAACTGGCGATAATGATCTTATCACGAAACATGTCTGTAAAGAAGTGAATTTACCCCATGATAAAACATTGTTAGGATCAGAGATTGAAAGCATGGATGACGGAGCATTATCTCTTTTAGTCGAATCCACCAATATTTTTGCAAAACTCACCCCCCTGCAAAAAGCGCGTATCATAAAGCTTCTGCAAAAAAACGGTCATGTGGTGGGATTTTTAGGCGATGGAATCAACGATGCCCCAGGATTAAGAGAAGCTGATGTAGGTATTTCCGTAGATACAGCAACTGATATCGCAAGAGAATCTGCAGATATCATTTTGCTTGAAAAAAGTTTACTTGTGTTAGGCGAAGGTGTCATCAAAGGCAGAGAAGTTTATGGCAATATCATTAAATATATAAAAATGACCACCAGCTCAAATTTTGGCAATGTCTTAAGTGTCCTAGTGGCTTCTGCTTTTTTACCTTTCCTTCCCATGCTGCCATTACAACTTTTAATTCAAAACTTATTTTATGATTTTTCCCAGCTTTCTATTCCTTGGGATCATATGGACAAAGAATTTCTGAAGAAAGCAAGAACCTGGGATCCGAGCGGCATCGCACGTTTTATGATCTTCATAGGACCTATCAGTTCCATCTTTGATATGACAACCTTTTTATTGCTCTGGTATGTATTTCAAGCAAATGCTCCGGAATATCAGGCTTTTTTTCAGTCAGGATGGTTTGTGGAGGGGTTAATTTCACAAACCTTAATTGTCCATATGATTCGCACCACTAAAATTCCATTCATTCAAAGTACTGCCTCGTTACCAGTGATTGTCACGACGGTGCTCATTATAGGAATCGGTTTGTACCTGCCTTTTTCAGAATTCGGTGCATCTGTTCAATTTGTACCCTTGCCGGGCAGCTACTTTATTTGGCTATTCTTTACGTTACTTTCATATTGTGTGCTCACACAAATGGTAAAAGTATGGTATATCAAAAAATTTAAAAGCTGGCTATAGTGTAAAGTATGACGAGAGAAACGCGACTGAGCCCAGAACAATTACTTCAGCAAGTTCAAGAAGAGGAACACAAGAAAAGTCATGGTAAGTTAAAAATATATTTGGGCGCCGCACCAGGCGTGGGTAAAACCTATCGGATGTTATCGGATGCCAACGCGGATCGAACGAAAGGCATTGATGTTGTAATTGGTGTAGTCGAATCGCATGGACGTAAAGAAATCGAGTCCATGTTGAAAGATTTTGAGATCCTGCCTAAGCAAACGGTGGACTATCGAGGCAAAGAGTTAAAAGAATTTGATCTGGATTTGGCTTTACGGAGAAATCCAAGCCTAATTCTCATTGATGAGATGGCCCATACCAACGCACCTAACTTGAGACATCCAAAACGTTGGCAAGATATTAAAGAATTATTAGATCGTAAAATTGATGTTTATACGACCCTCAATATTCAACACATTGAGAGTTTAAAAGATGATATTGCCCAAATCATACAAGCACCTATCAAAGAAACAGTGCCTGATTCTATCATCGATATGGCGGATACCATTGAACTCATCGATATTCCACCGGAAGAATTGCAGCAGCGATTACGAGAAGGAAAAGTTTATATTCCGCAACAAACAGATATTGCCATTGGTAATTTCTTTAGAAAAGGAAATCTGATTGCTTTGCGTGAATTAGCCCTACGGATTACTGCAAAATTTGTCGGCGCACAAGTTTACTTATATCGACAGGGCAGAAAAATTACGCGGATTTGGCCCACTAAAGATAGAATATTGGTTTGTGTGGGTCCAGGGATAGAATCGCCTAAGTTGATACGTGCTGCACGAAGATTGGCAGCAAATTTAAAGAGCGAATGGATGGCCGTTTATGTTGACTCGCCAAAAGTGAATTCTCCGGAACAAAAACGTAACGATGCGATACGAAATTTAATTTTTGCACAGCAATTAGGTGCTGAAACAAGGATCTTATCTGGTTTAGATATCGTAAAAACCGTCATGAATTTTGCGCGGGAACAGAACATTACATTAATCATGATTTGGAAACATATCCGATTTCATTTGCGAGATTTATTTTTCAAGAATCTAGTAGATGAAATTGTGCGCCACAGTGGCGAGATAAATATATATATTATGACCGGAGAACTGGATGAAACTCAGGCGAAACCCTATTTTTCTGGTAACGTTAAACCTTCGCTGATAATCACTTGGAAAAATTATTTCCTTTCAATTGCTATCGTGGCCTCTGTCACTCTTTTAAATTTTCTTTTATTTTCTAAATTCGATTCAAACATAGTACTCACGATCTATTTGTTAGGCGTTAGTCTTATTGGTATGTTAGGACAAAAAGGTCCTGCTTTATTGGGCGTTTTATTGAGTGTTTTATTGTATCGATTTCTGTTTATTTCTCCGGCGTATTCACTAGATATATTAAACATAGAATCGATTATCATGTTTATTATGATGCTTATGGTAAGTCTCGTGATTTGTCACTTGTCAATAATTATCTATCGACTGGGCATCATTGCGCGCCACGCAGAACATCGATCGTCTGCCTTATATAGATTGAGTCGAGAATTAGCCCGAACAAGAGGAAAAAATAAGCTTTTGGATGTTGGAACGCACTATCTCGCAAAGATGTTCAATAGTACTGTTATCGCTTTAATGCCTGAAAATAATCACTTAGAAATCTCTTCCAAAACCAAATCAAAAGAAGTCTTGAATGAGAATGAAATGAATATTGCGCAATGGGCTTATGATGTGGGCCAAATGGCGGGATTTGGGACAGATACGCTCCCGCTTTCGGATGCATTATATATTCCCTTGCGAGGTGCACAAACCGTATTGGGTGTATTGAAAATCAAGCCAAAGAACCCAGAATTATTGATTGAACCAGAACAAATCAGATTGTTAGAAACCTGCACCAATCAAATTGCGTTAGCGTTAGAAGTGGATCGTGTTCAAGAACAATCGGCAAAACTTACATTACAAGAAGAAATTGATCGCGTAAGAAACGCATTGCTTCAATCGATATCTCATGATCTTTTACAAATTGCTTATCTAGAAACCGATACCATTCGTTTAGACAAGAAATTTTGTTCTATAAATGATTTGATATTGCATGTCTTAAAGAAATCTAAGAAAAAATTAGACGCAAGACCGATTACAATAGACATCCCTGAAGATCTGCCTAACATTCTAATCGACAAAAAATTGATAGAAGATGTGTTTATCAATTTAATCGATAATGCGATCAAATATACGCCACTCCTCTCTCCAATTGAAATCTCGGCGGTTCTAGTGCGCGATAAAGACAGCATTCTCGTCAGTGTGATGGATCATGGACCTGGCATTGTTCAAGAAGAAGTCGACAAGTTGTTTGAAAAATATTATCGCGGCATCCTAACTGCTGAAAGAGGTTTAGGCCTTGGGCTTTCGATATGTCAAAAAATCATTGAAACGCATGGAGGTACCATCTGGGCTGAAAATCGCAAGCAAGGGGGTGCTGCTTTTTATTTTACATTGGGACCGATTCAAAAACGATTGTCAGAAACGATTGTCACAAACGATTGAATGAGGAGTGTTCTAGATCAATTTTGTTGCGATAGGCGTTAGGCGTTCGATCTACAAAAACGCATCAACGATGCGCAAGCCCAGAACGAGGTCCGGTTACTCTTTCTATAATTAACACACAACAATTACATGAATAGTAATAGCTAATTTCATGGCAATATTTGCAGTAGCTATATCGATCAGTATGTCCATAATGATAAGGGACCCCCAAATACCACATCATAGGCTGTAAAGGTTTTTGAATCGTAAAACGAGCAACCGTCCTCACATTTGGAGCGACTTCTTGGCTACCACAACATGGGGCACCACAACCTCCCGGGCAATAGTCTAGAGAACCTAAATAAAGCTTAAAACAACGGCATGCAATTTTGTCCCCAACACTTGCAAATGTCATCTGATGAAAGCAAAAAACTAGAATTAAGATCCCAATTTTCCTAGATATTTTCACGATAGATTTAATCTCCAATGGGGTCCAGTTAAATATCCTGGATCTAACATCCCTAATTTTAGTTATTCCACTAAAAAAGTCAAGGTACGTATTCAAATCTAGGTGCTTATTCAAATCTAGGTGCTTATTCAAATCAAGGTACTTACTCAAATCTAGGTATTTATTCAAATCAAAGTGTTTATTTAAATTAGTTTGAAACAGTTTATCAGTTTGAATCAATTAATTAGTTTGAATCAGTTTGATTACTAGACTATGATGGAGTGTGGAGCCATTCTGAACCCGCAAAAATCCTGGCCTATCATAAAACATTGTTGGGAGTGATATGAAACGTTTCCACTGGATTAATATCTTGATTATCTTGGGTGGAACCGTAGCATTGGTCAATTATGTCCCACAGAATCAAGCAAACCAAGAACAGAAATTGAATCCTGAACAAGCAAATCAAGAGCAAAAATCGAATCCTGAACAAGCAAACGAAAAACAAACGTTTCAAAAGCAGGCCCTTGGCTTCTTTCACACGGTGAATTTCAATACCCCAGGTACTTTACATATTTCTCAAGGAGAGGAATCCGTTTTTACAATAGAAGCTGAACCTAAAATACTCTCATTGATCGATGCTTCTGTCGCTAATCAAGAACTGAATATTCGTCTGAAAGATACCTCCGTGCATATTAAATCGCCTGTCAATTATTACTTAAAAATAAAAACATTGAAAGCTGTCAATTCTTATGCGGATTCAATTATCAATGTGGATGGATTAGAAACCAAAGTTTTCAGTATCTCATTGTTTTCAGGTTTTGCTGAAGCGCATTTAAAACTTGATGTGACCAAGTTGATGTGTAAAATTGTAGGCGCTGGAAAAATAGACGCAGTAGGCGTTGCAGATGAACAAGAATTATCTATTAATGGGATTGGAGAATTTGATGGGAAAAATCTAAAAAGTAAATTAATCAAGGTAAATATCAGCGGATCCGGGATCGCCAAACTCAATGCATCAGAAGATCTATTAGTGAAAATCGTCGGCAGTGGCACCGTAGGGTATTGCGATAAACCCAACATCAGTAAAGAGATTACTGGGAATGGTTCGGTATTGGCATTAAATCCTGAGGAATGTAAGTAGCTTGGAAACTACTATCAGCAGTTAAAATTTTCCAGGTCTCATTGTATTGTACTTTTATAGTCTGAATTTTCCAACCTTTCAAGATTTCCATAAGATTGTGTGATCGAACCAAAGTATATTCAAAAGGAATTTGTTTATTCTCATTGCCTCGAAAAAATCCTTTTACAATCAAAGCATTCCTTTGTTCTGGATCAATGGTTTCTTCATTGATGGTAATTCCTTGACTCTCAAAAAAGACGGGAACCTCTCGAATAAAAGTCTTAAAAGTTAAAAGTGAATTCGTTTTTTGGAACGCATCGGAAGTATATGAGTATGCTATCGCAATATCACCTGCACGCACTGCGGCCAATTGCTTATCAATTACCCGGGTCGGGGGTAATAGCAATAAATAAGAAGCAATCAGCAAAAAAAATATGAAGGCAATGGTGATTAGATTTGTTATTTTAAACATATTTATGGCATCCACATATTTATGGTATCCCCGGAGACGACCTAGGGTCTCTCGCACGCTCTCTTCCAACTCTGTCTATTTCGACTTCTATCAACTTACCAAATTCTTGTTTAGATTCACTTGAAAACAGTAAAGACTCATGTGCCACTTTTTGTTTTACGCCTTCTAACATATTCTTATATTTTTGAACTTCTTCAGGAGAATGATCAGTCTTCTTAGTCCATTCATCTATCATGGTATAGATTTCCCTTTTTAAATCTTCTGATTTTTGCATATAATTTTCGCGGTTTGTATTAAAAAGCGCTTCAAATTTCATAAATGGCGGTTCTTTACCCCTTGCCCAACAGTAAAATTCAGCCACCGCGGGCAGGAAGGTAGCTATTTTAAACGCCCATCCAAGCCCCAATCTCAAACCCTTTATAATGTTAAGTCCGATAGAATCTTGTTTCTTAATAAAGGAAGATAATCTATTGGAAAAATCATACAATTTATCCACTTTATTACCGAGCCTTGCTCTTTGTGCTTGAAATTTTCTTAATTGTTCTTTGTTATTGTCTAGTTGCACCTGATAGGTTCCAATCATTTTATCCATTTTGCCGATTTGTACCTCTATTTCTTTTTGGCAGGTTCGACAATTTTGTCGATAATGTTCTACAGGCTTTGGTTTGCCTTCTATTCTGACTCGTTGTAATTCTCCTAGAATCATCTTTTCAAGGATTGCTTTTTTATCGTTTGTATTCATCTGCGGGTCGGTTGGCAATGCTTTCAGCACAGTATCATGTTTTAATGCGTCAGCTAATTGAGATTCTATTCCTTCACTGCTCTTTTCAGCTGTCGCCGCCAATGCCGTTTCTGCCCTCATTATTGCGCTTTTTAGTTTTATCGCTCTCAGGCTATTAACGTT
>Ga0206862_1019_pt2 | contig 25560 bp, 20 predicted proteins | sample Alteio_BWOrgCont_43_FD_152625 | JGI IMG/M metagenome (GOLD analysis project Ga0206862, IMG submission 152625) | Enriched cells from forest soil in Barre Woods Harvard Forest LTER site, Petersham, Massachusetts, United States -... | ecosystem: Environmental > Terrestrial > Soil > Temperate forest >... | reverse complement strand
CAAGGCCTCTTGCGCTTTGTTATGATGAATGCACTGATGAATCCACAAAAACGTCATGGCCTCATAACAAAGCGCAAGAGGCCTTGCGCACTCCAAACGCTCCGCGAAATTGATTCAGACTAACATGCGAATATTATCCTCGTACACTCTTTATAACAGAGATATTATTCGCTCATATTTATTTAACTTAAATGGAGATAGCCTATATGTACATGAACCTGAACCCAATTGTCCTTCCTGAAAAGCAATACTTCGAGCCTGCTCTCGACTTGAACTCGCAAAAACTTTTTTATACCGAAGGTGAGAATGCAAAAATGCCATCTTTGGATTTGGTCTATTGCGTTACTGCATTAAGTATAAGTACCATTGCCTACCCTCTGTTCGCATTGATAGGCTTGATATATACTGTTCGCGATTCTATTAAGTGTGTATCCGCCTCATATAAAAGATATCAAGTCTTTCTGCTTGTAGAAAAAGTGAACTTCATCATCCGCGGGGATCTTACTAAAGCAAGTAAGAAGGATCTTCAGGCAATTCAATCCTATGCTACTGAGAGAACTACTTTCTGTCTCAAAGAGTTAAAGAACGTAAACTCCTTTAGGGAAAATCTCATTGCAAGCCTACTCAAGGAGAGCTCTGCATTGAAGAAAGAATTAGAAGAGGATGCTAATTTTAAAAATACTGAGGCATTACTTGGCCGAATATCCACAATGAGTCTAGATATAGAGACGCTAACAAATGAATTAGATAAACTTCAGGAAGCTAAAGCTATGGAGATAGCAAAGAAATATGGGCGTGAAATACCAACCACAGCGGATAGACAGCGTGCTGGGATGGATTTAAGAGTCACAAACAAAGAATTTAAGGAAAAACTAGACAAAAGAAAACTTCTACAATATGAGAGGAAGGTCCTAAGGAATTTGACCCTATTCGAAATCGGTATAAAAGCATATACCAAACAGCTGAAGATATTCGAAAAATTTGATATCAATACAGACCTAAAAGATCTTAAAAATGTATTGGACCTCGACTTTGCAAAGCTCTCTCTTTCTTTTTTAGAATCCCGCTGGAAGGTGACTAACTTTGCCAAGCTGATGGTACCTGGTTTGGGCTTTATATGGGCTACGAGAGAGTTTCCTGCTCTATCCTCCACTCAAGCAGGTGAGCCTCAAGGTAGTTGGGGAAAGCCTGGAACGCCTCCTTTTTTTGCAATGGCTCATAATATATGCATGGAAGAAGACAAAAATAAGGGCATTTTAGTTCCCTACTTAGCTTCAATCCTTAGGGAAAAAAATAATTAGCGCTTAAGGACTATAGAAGGACCTAGGCTGGCTAATCTAGCCTGTTTATGTTCGACTTTATGTACTACATCTGGGGATTCCGCCAGGCTGCGCAACGCGTTTGGAGTCCGCAAGGCCTCTTGCGCTTTGTTATGATGAATGCACTGATGAATCCACAAAAACGTCATGGCCTCATAACAAAGCGCAAGAGGCCTTGCGCACTCCAAACGCTCCGCGAAATTGATTCAGGCTTACATCTGGATATTATTCCCATACACTCTTTATAACAGATTAGCCTGTCTAGGCCGGACCCCGTTCTTTTCACGCTAAAAAAATTCCGCAATTAATGAAATTAATAAAAAAAATAGATTTACAATAAACAACTTTTTATGATATAAGTTCTTAATATTATTTAACTTAAATGGAGATCACCTATATGAATATTAATCCAATTATCATTCCAGAAAAGCAATACGCTTTGCTTGCTTACGACTTAAGTTCACAAAAGCTTGAGTTTACCCAGGAACCGAGCATGAAAATCGAATCTGTAAAATTGGGAAAACTCGTTACAATACTAGCTTCAGGTACTGTAGCCTACCCTTTCATTGCATTATATGGCTTGGGATCTACTCTTTGGTATTCTATTAAGTGTCTAAGCGAATTTTTCACACGCTATCAAGCCCAGCTTCTTTTACATAAAGTGGATTCCGTAAGTAAAGACATATCTAATGCAAATAAGAAAGATATACAAGCTATTCAATCCTTTACTGCTAAGCAAGCTGATTTCTGTGTTAGAGTGTTGGAAAAGACAACAGCTCGTAGGACAGACCTTATTGAGAAACTTCCTGAACAGAGCAAAGAATTGAGGACGAAATTAAAAGATGAACCTAATTTTTGTAATGTTGACACATTACTTAACGAAATCCGCGATTTGGTTAAAAAACTAGAAGTGGAAACAAACAATTTTCATACTCTTGTACTAGCTGAAGCCAAGAAAAGAGCTCAAAATAATAATCGCACAGAACCAAATAAAGATGATACATTACTTGCTGCATTTGACTTAAGAGTCACTAGAAACCCTCAATATGAAGAAAACATTAAAACAAGACGAATTCTAGAAAAAGAGCTGTCCACCCTAAAGATCTTAATGGCAAACCAAATCGTTGCAAAAGCATATACCAACCAGCAGAAGCTATTCCAAAAATTTGAAATCGAAAAAAACCTGGATGATCTTAAAAATGTGTTGAATCTACGCGTAATAAATCTCTCTCTTGCATCTTTAGATGACCAGTGGAAGTTAACCAGATCTATAATGCTTCTGGTGCCTGTTATGGGCTTTTTATGGCACAGGGTCTGCGCGTCGGATCTATCTCTTTCTGCCCCTAAGACAGGCGAGCCTGAATCTATTCAAGGAAGCAGCTCTGCTTCATTAGCAAAATCTTATAACGAGATCATGAAGAAAGACAGCAACGGCATTTTAGATCCCTATTTCGCTTCTAGAATACTTGTTAAATAAAGATAGGACCCGAAGCCTAGGCTGACTAATCTGTCTTAAAGAGTGGATAAGGATAATGTCCGGAGTCAGCCTGGCCCAATCTCGCGGAGCGTTTGGAGTGCGCAAGGCCTCTTGCGCTTTGTTATGAAGCCTTGACGTTTTTGTAGATTCATCAGTGCATCCCTCTTAACAAAGCGCAAGAGGCCTTGCGCACTCCAAACGCTCTGCGCAGCTTGGAGGAATCTCCGGAAGTGCGACAAAAAGTGGACCATATATTCACAGCTAAGCCCAGCCATTCTTTTCATCAACAGGAGGGTAATTCTGCCATCCGATTAAGTCAAAGTGCCACCATTCTGTGGGTAGATTGATAAAACCATGTCTTTCCATGATTTCACGCAAAAATTCACGATTTCTGATGGCTTCATCAGATGCTTCCATGTAATCTTGATGAGCCTTTTCGCTAAAGTCATCAAAACCGGAAGGCATCAGCAATTCTTGCCCATCTTTTGTGATTAAGGTTAAGTCTACAGCTGTCCCTCTTGTATGCCTCCCCCCTTTTCTGGGATCACTCACATACCTTTCGTCAGGAAGGAGTTCCCAAAACTTCCACTGTGCTGCCATAGGGCGGAATCCATCCCAAACTTTTAAACCTAAATCCAGTGCTTCCAGTTCAGTTTGTACTTCAGATAACTGTAGCGCAGCTTCTTTAAGCAATAAACAGCATTGAAAATTATAGACTATTTGCCCTGTAAAATTGGCTGCAGTTGCATATTTAAGATCAACTTGAATGTTTGGAATCAATGTTTGAATATCTACGAGTTCAGAAGTAATGGGCTCCTCCACTATTATTCTTGCTGAAATTTTACAAACTTGCGTGAACATGAAAAGAAAAAGACACTTCCCTTGCGGGAAAGTGTCCGGAGAATATGCCCAGGATAGGACTCGAACCTACACACCTTACGGCACCAGAACCTAAATCTGGCGTGTCTACCAATTTCACCACCTGGGCAGGGAAGTGAATAACTACTATATGAACTCTAACAGATTACGTCAACACCAATTAATTCAAATTCTCTAATCGACCGCTTCTGATCTCTTTAACTTTTTTATCGACCCATTTTTTTGGGTTTCTCAGGGCAAGGTAGGCCTTCTTTAAGAAATGATAGTAGGGTCTAAGAATATTTTTTATATGATGCACAACAATTTGACGCTTACGATATCTAATTCCGTTTGACTGGCCAATGATTTTTCCTTCTACAATTCTCTCAAGCTCCCTACCGATGGCCTCACCAACGCATTTAGGAGAATGGCTGGTGCAGATCAGCTTTTGACCGCGTAAAGCTTTTTCCTTAGCATCACTTGGATTCATAAACACATGCCTCATCCAGAAAGCTGCCTTGTTGACATCGACATCAGCCCAACTTCCGAGAGGAGGATAGGGGCCATTCCATTGCTCAAGAGGAATCAATTTGTACGGGCATAAATAGCCATTCTCATCGTTCATAAAGTCCATGTTGCCTGAATAGCCAGTGGCAATCACAGGCTTGCCTAACTGCATTGCTTCAGCCAAAGAAAGCCCAAACCCCTCAGACCGATGTAACGAGACATAACAATCACAGACTTTGATCAGTTCAAACTGCTTGTTAATATCCAGCGACACATCCATCCATTTAATGCGAGGATCGTTTTCAATGGATTTCAGAAGAGGATTCATCAGATGCGGATAATGATTGGCATTTTGTGATTTAATCACAAGCTGAACCCGTTCATTATTGGGAAAAGCTTGTTTAAAAGCCTGAATGATGGCCTCAGGGTTTTTTCTAGCGAAACTGCTGTGGCAATCGAAACAAAAAAGATACAGATAATCATTAGAAAGACCAAAGTCTGCTTTGGTTGTCGAAAGATTAGACTTTGGGACCTCCACAGGTTGAGGGATGAGGCGCACAAGCGCTTTTGTTTTCCCCTGCAGATGCTCTAACATGTAGCGTGTCGTCACCCAAACCTCTTCAACGGAATCTAAAGCCTGAAGACGCTTTGTTGGGATTTCCGTCGTCTCCCAATACCAGAGAGCAATCATGTAGGTTTCATGAATTTTTTTCCGGCGCAGTTGATAAATCATCACAGGGATGTGCAGAGCATCGACACAAAAAAGAGTGATGGGAAAAATCCGATCTGACTCCTTCACGGCAGCGCCTGGAGTCATGTGATGCACCTTTGCAAGATGATCTGCTGTCAAAGCATGATAAGGGAGGCCCACCTCGTCGAGAGAGCGAGCCATGAGGCGGCCGGAGCCGCCCAAACCGAAGTTGGCACGAAAATAGCCAACGATATTCATTCCATTTGTACTCATCTTCCTATTCGATCACCTTACAATTAGCGTGTGAGAGCCAGGTCTTTTTCTACTTTGCCGTGCGGTTTAAAAGATTTAAGATGCTCGAGGTAGGCATCTCCAATGGGGTAAGGATTGCTCTCTTTTTTATGGTCTCTTATTGCAGCAAAATGCTGATCGATTTTGCCCGCAAGCACTTTACCAAGCTGTACCCCCTCTTGATCATAGGAATTAATTCCCCAAAGGAAACCTTGGAAGGCGACACGATGTTCGAAAAGAGCTAGGAGAGAACCCAGATTAAAAGGAGTCAGCTTTTCACCGAGAATAATGTGAGAAGGGCGATTCCCCGGGAAAACCTTATTTGGATCCTCTGATCCTTGACCTGTAGCAAGAGCCAGGCTTTGAGCAAAAAGATTAGCCAACAGCTTTTCTTGCGAGGTTGTGCCTTCGACAATAAGATCATCGTTATATTGGCTCTCTTTAAATCCGATCATACTCATGGGAACGATAGCGGTGCCTTGATGCAGCATCTGGAAGAAAGAGTGTTGGGCATTGGTTCCGGGCTCGCCCCAAACGACAGGAACAGTCTGGAAATCGATAAATGTGCCGCGTTGATCCACCAGTTTCCCATTGGATTCCATTTCGACCTGTTGAATGTGAGCTGCATACCGATAAAGCGCTTGGGAGTAGGGTATGAAAGCCAAAGTTGGGTAGCCTAAGAAATTCCTATTCCAGATTCCTATTAAAGCAGACAGAAGAGGAAGATTAGAGCGATAATCGGAGTTCAATGCCGCTTGATCCATGGCATGAGCTCCTTCCAGCATTTGCCAATAGATATCAAATCCGTAGGCAAAAGAGAGAACAACTCCCCCGCATGCTGAACTTGTGGAAAAGCGCCCCCCGACCCATTCCCATATGTGAAATGTATTCAAGTAAAGTTTTGGATTATCCATCGGGGTGTTTGGCATTGTCACTGAAATGAAATGAGAATTAGGATTCAAGCCTCTTTTTTTAAATTCATTTCTGACCAGTGCTTCATTCGTTGCTGTTTCAAGCGTTGTTCCTGACTTGGAAACGACAACAACAAGTGTTTTAGAAAAATCTTTAACCTGTCTTAAAACATGTGCGGAGTCATCAGGATCAACATTGGAAATGAAATGCACCTTTTTATTTGGTTTTCGAAGATATTCCAAAGCCAGATAATGAGCCCTTGGTCCCAAATCGGAACCGCCGATGGCCACCATAATCATTTCATCGAAGGTCTTTTCTTTTTCTATTTTCTGAAAGAACTCGCGCATCCTCTCAGCCTCTTTCTTTGCCAATGCAGCGGCATCGCGAGCAACGGGATTTGTATTTGGCCGATCAAAAAAATCTCTGACAGCAGTGTGGAGGGCGGGTCTTGCAGGAGTATGGTCGCCATCGGTGTAGTTTACTTTTTCGCCATTTTGCATTCCCTTCATTTTATCAATGAGATTAGCCTCTTTGGCTAGATCGATTAGGGCATTAAGAACTTCATCGGTAATTTTTTCTGTTCCATACAGTAGTTTAAAACCACAAGACTCTGCCACACAGGATTTAAGACGTTGAGGAGTCAGGAAATTTGGATCTGTAAGTTTGGGAGGATTTTTTGCTAACTGAAAGAGTTTATTGCAAGCCTTAAAATTTGGGAATGACATATAATGACCCCTGGTTCAGAAAATTATTGTAAATTTGACTTGAATGCATATAATCGCTCATCTTAACTTCTTAAAGGATATATGTACAGCCAAATATCAAATCGGGTTAACCTTTAAAAAATTGAGAATGATTCTATGAATGCAGCCTGTTTAGCATCAAAAATTCTTCAAAATCCAAACGATCTAAATTTTGAAGCGGATCAAGAAACCGAGTTAGAATCATCTCTAGTTTTTGTCCAAAGTGAATCTAGTGATCATTTAGAAACTATTCCGGAACCCTATTTGTCTCAAATTTGCAAACTTGCCGAAAAGGTCAATGACTCCATAAAGAGCCTCCATGATGACTATACGAGTCAAAAAATTACTGAAGATGCATTCTTAAAAAGCTGTAAAATTGGAAAAGGCATCTACGATCAAATGTACGAGTATCTATTTGAACTTGAGTCAGAAGCCATGACCTCTTCTGATCATGAAAAGTTATTTGAAGAATTAGCCAACCTAAGAAAGACTCTACAAGACATACAGAAGCAGATTTCTGATTTAGATATCGAATTTGAAATCGTAACCCCGCCTGAGGAGTATGCAAATATAGAAAGCAAACTCTCCCCTTCTAGTTTTATAGCGATGATAGAAAGTGCGATCAGCTATCTCATTTATGGTGATGGCGAAAGGAGAGAGCATGAGAAATGGAAAATTCTACGCTATGACGCCTTATTAGAAAATGCTCGGCGCACAATTTGTTACTATATCAACACTAAAATTATGAGTAAGCGTGTTCCGAAAGAATTTGCCTCTACATCTTTATCAAAAACTTTATCACATTTCGCGAATAAGGAATTGAAGGAGTGGGAAAAGCAGATATTCTCTCTGCTTCCCCCTCTGATTATAAATCTTGATGAAATCCCTCCATCAGAAAACCAACTTGGCTATCTCCGAGCAAAATACAACACTTTTCTTAAAGCGATGCGAACAGCAGTAAAATGGTCTGAGGCTAACCAGATGGATGAAGGAGCCTTTCACCTCGATGCACTCTGCGCACTCACGTTCACAGACTTTGATTTAAACGACTGCTGTGAAACTGTTGTGGATACATTCATCAGATTAGGAAGCGAAGCTCTGAAACGTAAACCTGAAAACGAGGATAAGAAGTATTCAAACCTGCTTAGCCATCTCTCTGTAAAGGATGAAGAAATCCGTGCAGCTCCAAGAACGGCAAAAACCCCATTGACCCATCAACTTCTTAAAAGTGCCAATGGGCATTTGAACGGGTTTTTAGGTTTGTATCAATTTGATCCGATCATGCAGTCGAACCCCAGGCATGTTTTATACACAAAAATTGTGAGCTTTAAAGGAAAGGACAGTCCAAAGAAGATTATAAACATTGCCATGGGAACTCCTACAATTGAATCGGGATACTGCGAAGCAGACACCAATCCTGAAATTAAAGCGTTTTTACGGCATTATCAAAGAAAAGGATTAAAGCACTATTATGGTAATCGGCAAGATTTTTATCCTAAAACATTATTGGAAGGCGATGAGTCGGTACGCTGTCATGCTATCCACAACTTAGCAACCCTCTTCAAAGGGACGTTTTATGCAGTCACATTGACCTATAATAGCCCTTTTTATTATCAAAAGTATCTAACCTATAAGAACAAAACCCTACCCGAACTTAAAGATGAAATTTTCACCGTTCTCACTAAATCACGCTCAAGACACTCTATTGATTTTCTTCCCGACTCGCTTTTTTCACTGAATCCAGACTTAAGTAATTGGATAGAAAATGAACTAGAAAGATTAGCTAACGAGTACAAGGACACATTTCAGATTCAATCTAGGGGTGGTCAATTTATAAATGAATTCCATACTTCGTTACAAAATTATGTGGATGGCTGGACGAAGGAATCCAAAATTAAAATAGGATATACACGCTATGCTCCGAGGATTACAGATTTCAAAACACAATTACTCAATCAACTTTTCGATCTTCCTCCTGAGGTATCAGGCAACTATATCCCTGAGGTTATCGTTGACCAGTTGAATTTAAGAAATTGGTGTATAAAGCTCATCGAGCAAACGCATAAAATTGTCTTTCATAATAAAAAATATCTGGATGGAAAATCTCGAAGAGTATTTGTTAATACCGTTTATATTTTTATTGACGATTACAACATAATTAATCTGGATGCTAATTCATCTAACTTCACATGTAAGGACGGAGTAGACCGCTCAGTTGCGAGCAACTCGAAAGATTATTCCGCTAAAGCCATCAACAATAAAGTGGAAAGGACTCCTGATGTGATTAAATTCTTTTCTACTATGCTCTTTTCTCGAGCTTTAATTACACATAAACGCCCTATCATTCGCGAGAGATTTGAACAAACAGAGGAATTCACTCAATTTTATTTACAAAATAGGGATGAGTTAATAGAGCTTTATGAAACTATGTTTCCTGGCATTGAAATTACGCTTGATCTATTTCTTGCAAAAAATAAATAACTCCTTCATAATCTAACTCAGGGCTTTTTCATGAGATTTTTCTTAACATGACGTTTTCCCTGTAAATTTTCTCTCCTCTGTGTTCTCTGTGCCTCTGTGTTTCTACAACTTTTTAACTAGGTTATTACCAAAGTTGCCAGCCATGACATTAAATCAAGCCTCTGTTCATCCAAAAATTGATTCTCTTTTACATTACCGCTATGAGGCTGAAGAAAGAGAACGAACCAGTTTATATCGCAATGCCGCTTTTTCTAAGGACCATTTACGCCTGGGTGGAGCCGAGCATGATCACAGACTCCCCTATAAAAGGGATACCGACCGGATTTTGCATTCTAAAGCCTATTCCCGCTATGTGGACAAAACTCAGGTTGTCTACCTGGTTGAAAATGACCATATTACCCACAGAAGCCTGCATGTTCAACTTGTTAGCAATTTTGCCAGAGGGATAGCAGAAATCTTGAGGCTAAATATCGATTTAGTCGAAGCCATTGCTTTAGGCCATGATGTGGGCCATGCTCCCTTTGGGCATGAAGGTGAAGGCCACCTCTCTGCGCTTTCCATTGAGCATGATAACGGACCTTTTTCCCATCCATTACAGTCGTGCAGACTATTTACTCATATCGAGCCCTTGAATTTGGGTCTAACGGTTTATGATGGCTTTTTATGCCATGATGGCGGGATGAGCGGAACTGTTCTGAATCCCCGTTTTGGCAAAACTCTGGAGGATTTTCATAAAGATATAAAGGAAAAGCAGATTCATCCCGATTCCAATATTCTCCCAGGAACCCTAGAGGGATGTCTCGTAAAGTTATGCGACACCATGAGTTATATCGGACGAGACCTGGAAGACGCCATTAATTTAGGGATCATTAAACGAGAAGATATCCCTAAAACCTATGTAGGAACAACTAACCGTGAAATTCTAGGGACGCTTGCTGCAGATATTATTCAAAACAGCTATGAACAAGATTATATTGCTATTTCCGATGAGGCCTTTGAAGCGCTAAGGACTCTCAGACGGTTCAATTTTCAGAATATTTATTACCATCCCGCGCTAAAAGTTGAATCCGCCAAAATAAAAACGAGCTTCCGCATCTTATTCGAATGGCTTCTGAATGATTACCAAGAGAAGCAGCAGGAGAGTTATTTATGGGAACATTTCATCCGCAAACGAACAGACGCCTATCATGCACAAACTAACTCGGTCCAAATGGTGATCGACTATATAGCAGGAATGACAGATTCCTATTTTGTACGGACGCTAGAAAAGATACTGATCCCTTCGAAAATCGAACTGCACTAGCCATGCGCTACCTACTTATCGATACCTGCAATGACAGGAGCGTGATTGCCTGCTTTGAGCAGAGTCAGCTGCTTTTTGTCCATTATTTACCTATAGGAAAAGATCATTCTAAATTTTTGATGCCTCAGCTGGAAGCAGCGCTTCAAACATTGCCCTTTTCATTCACAGAACTGAATTTCATAGCTGTAGCAGTCGGACCAGGTTCATACACGGGCATTCGTGTGGGCGTATCCGTGGCACAGGCGCTTGCCTACAGTTGGAATATCCCTCTTATCGGTTTTCCCTCGCTTATTGGCTATGTGCTCACAGAGGAAAATATTCCCTTCCTATCCATTATAGATGCTAAATTAGGAGGCGTCTACTTTCAAAAAGGATGCCTGCATAAGCAAGGCTACAGCTGGATCAGCCCACCCAAGGTGAGTTCCCTGGAACTATTTGTCAGTACCCTGGAACCCTGCACCTATTTTGTGACCCCAAAAGCCAGTCCAATTGCAGAAAAAATCAGAGGGATCGATCCAAATAAAGAGTATATCTGGCAGGAAAAAAATCCAGACGTCAGAGCAATTGCAGAGTATGTACAGAAAGCTCATCAGGAGGGTTTATCACAACCCCCCGGACGCCTTAATCTCTTATACTTGCGTGAGTGGAGTTAAATTTTCAAATCAAAACTAAGGTTCTTAGCATGAAAGCCATGGTTTTAGAGCAAATTAAATGTCCCTTGAAGTTAAAAGAGGTTTCAAAGCCTATACCTGGTCCTTTTGAATTGCTTGTGAAAGTAAAAACATGCGGTGTATGCCGTACAGATCTTCACATTTATGATGGAGAGCTGGAGCCTCACTTACCTCTTATTTTAGGGCATCAAATTGTTGGAATAGTCGAAGAAATAGGTCGCAATGCCTCCAAATTTGCTGTAGGGGATCGCATTGGAATCCCTTGGCTAGGAGGCAGCTGCCATACCTGCGAGTATTGCCTTTCAAATCGAGAGAATCTCTGTCTTCATGCTGTTTTTACCGGCTACTCGCGCAATGGAGGCTATGCCGAATTCTGCACAGCACACGAGGACTACGTTTTAAAGCTACCCGAAGTTTACGATGATCTGCATGCGGCCCCCCTGCTCTGCGCAGGCATTATCGGATTCCGAGCGTTTCGATTAATTCAACCGACAAGAAAAATAGGATTGTATGGGTTTGGATCTTCTGCGCATTTATTAATCCAGGCGATAAAACAGAAGGGTCAAGAAACATATGTGTTCACTCGACCGGGTGATAAAGCTACTCAAGCCTTTGCCCTTTCATTGGGGGCTAATTGGGCTGGAGGCTCTGACACATTACCACCCACCCCCTTAGATGGAGCCATCATCTTCGCCCCCGTCGGTCAACTTTATATTGAAGGGTTGAAAGCCGTGAAGAAGGGAGGCAAGGTGATTAGTGCAGGCATCCATATGAGTGATATTCCCTCGTTTCCCTATGCTCTTTTATGGGAAGAGCGGTCTCTATCTTCAGTTGCCAACCTCACTCGGCAGGATGGAGTAGAGTTCATGGAGCTTGCCGCACAAGCGGATATTCAGGTGAGTGTGAATCGCTTTCCACTGGAAGAGGCAAATGAAGCTTTGCAAGCCATTAAACACGGTAAGAAGGAAGGCTCAGTCGTTTTAACGATATCTTAAGGACATTTAAAAAAATTTGACAAAGGCAGCTCTTCAAGATGCTTGGAGACATTGGGGACCTTGGAGACAGGGACAACTTGCATCGACTATCATATTTGTCCCGAGTGTCCCCAAGGTCACCAATGTCTCCAAAAAAATGTTTTTCAATAAAATCCTTTATCGATATGGTGCAAATGACCTTAACAAAAGGATGATATATGCAATACGTTGCTTTACTCGGAAGAATTTTATTCTCTATTCTTTTTCTTTTTGCCTCTATTGGCCATTTTAATGAGAAGACCATTCAATATGCTGCTAGTCATGGAGTTCCCATTCCCTGGCTTTTAGTTCCATTCTCGGGCATCCTTGCCCTGCTTGGTGGATTAAGTATCCTGCTTGGTTATAAAGCAAGAATTGGAGCTTGGCTCATCGTTATCTTTTTAATCCCAGTGACCTTGTGGATGCATCGATTTTGGACGGTTGAGAATCCCGTGGAAGCGATGATCCAACAAACCATGTTTTATAAAAATACTGCGTTAATTGGAGCAGCCCTCTTAATCGCCTACTTTGGTTCCGGCCCCCTCAGCATTGATAAAAATTGCTGTCAGAAATGAATCTGACGGTTTAGTGGACAAGGTTGACTTTGTGGACTAAAGAATATAGCATTTAGTCCACTTAGTCCACTAAACCAAAACCCAAGTTTACTCTCGGAGAACTAAGCCGATGCGCTTAATGTACTGGATATTATTTTGTATATCGCTTAACTGGACATCTCAGAATCTTCATGGAGAAGATAAAACTGAGACAAAAACAGAAGAAAGCTGCAATATAAGCGATACAAAGGAAGAGGATGCCAAAAAAAGCAGCTCTGAGGACAATAAAAATACAGATAGCGATGAGAAAAAGGACAAGGAAAAGACCAAAAACGAAGACAAGGATAAGGACAAAGACAAGGAAAAGGAAAAGGAGGAGCCCCCTAAAATTGGAAACTTCAAGCTTAGGGTATCTCAGCTACCCGCTCCATTATTTAGCTTTGGACAGAATATTATAGAAAAAGGTCAAATCCAATTATTTCTTTTTGGAGATGCTTTCCTGGGCAAAGAGAAAACAATATCCGATCTGATTCCTGGAATTTTGTTTGGCGTCACGGATGACTTCACCCTCTTCTTCAATTTCCCTGTTACACCGGCCATGAGGGACGGTCCTGACCATTCCAGTGGTATAGAAGACTGCTTTCTTCAAACCGAATATGCATTTTATAATCACTCCACAAAAGATTATGTCGATCAGGCAACCGTTGTATTCTCTATTTATGTCCCCACCGGATCAGCACGCAGGAGCCCTCCGACAGGTTTTGGCGCACCAGCATTTTTTATTGGCGCCACCTATAACCACATGTTAGTGGATTGGTTCGTTTTCGTCTCACCAGGTGCTTTATTGACAACATCGTACCATCACACCCAATTCGGCAATCAATTTCTTTATGAGTTCGGATTTGGAAGAAATATTCCCAGCCCTAAGGATTGGATTTATGCTTGGATGATTGAATTTGAAGGTCAGTATAATCAAAAAAATATCATTAAAGGCGCTGTCGATCCTAATTCAGGCGGAAATTTTATTTTTATCAATCCTTCTATCTTTATTTCCAATAATGATTGGATGTTTCAATTTGGAGCAGGATTTCCTGTGTTGCAGAATTATTTTGGCCAACAGAGAAAATTTGATTATATGCTGGATTTCCAAATAGTTCGGACATATTAAAATTTTGGGTATAAACGTAAAAAGGCTGCTTGACGGAGCCCGAGCCCGAATTCTTCTGAAGAAAACGACAATAACGACAAACGACACCAAGGACCATAAGAGACAATTGCAAAAGTGACCTTTAACCCGAAGGTCGCGAAGAAAGCAAGGGAAGAGGCGACAAGCCTATTCATACGGCCGGTTACCTTGTTCGTTTTCTTTCTTGACACAAAGCCGCCACGAATGGGGCGACAGCATGCAGCAACAGGCGTAAGCCAAGGCTCGACCTGGCTCCTTTCATTTGGTACGGTTGTTTGTATGGAGTTAATTGTTTGTATGGGTTTATGAATTATTTTCAGGCCGAAGGCCTCGGTTATAAAAGCCTAGGGCAACGCCCTAGGTAGGCTGCAGAATGGATTGCAGGCTGGAGGCCTGCGTTATAATAAATATATAGTGACAAAAAAGATATGGGATCTTTTCTGTCAGTGATGTTACTAAAACGCAGGCCTTCAGCCTGCAATCCATTCTACAGCCTACCTAGGGCGTTGCCCTAGGCTTTTATAACCCAGGCCTTCGGCCTGAAAATAATTCATAACCCCATACAAATAACTGTACTAAATGAAAGGGCTCAGTTCGAGACGGCCTGGCTATCTTATGAATAGGCTTGTCGCCTCTTTCTTTGCTTTCTTCACGGCCTTCGCGTTAAAGGTCACTTTTGCAATTGTCTCTTATGGTCCTTGGTGTCGTTTGTCGTTATTGTCGTTTTCTTCAACAGAATTCGGGCTCGGGCTCGGACGCGATCAATTAACCTTCATTTATTTCTAGAGAAAAAATGTGCGAGGTGCTATTTTCTCTACAATACCTTTTCTTGAGATAAGTAGGTTAATAGCTATCTAAGAAAAGGAAAAATATAGAAAAGGAATAAAAAAATGCATCTGTTATCTAAATTTAAATTTTTATTTGTCTGTTTTTTTAGTTTGTGCATTAGCTTTCTAAGCATAGGGCTGAACGCATACTCCCCTAACTCATTTTATGATTTTTATTATCCGATTTATCATCCTGATGGAAGGCTAGCCTGGAATGGCGACGCATTTTCTCCATTTTTTCATACCAACTCGCAAATTGCTTGGCTAGGTCCTGAGCATTCAAGAAGGGATTTTAATTACTCCAGCGGGCTTGTTTGCTGGTCGGGATATTCCTATAGAGATATTTTCTTAAATGCAAACCTCGCTACTGTATACCACTATAATGGAATGAAAGCTTGGCGTGGAGCTACTCATGATGAGACTCTATTTTCTTATGAGCCTTGTTCCGTGTTCCATAACAACGGGAAAGCTGCTTGGAAAGGAAGCCTCTTTAACGACTGCCAATTTTCGCATGAGCCTTGTTCTGTTTATCATAGCAATGGATCTATTGCATGGCGCGGCGCCTCCGATACCGACAACGTATACTCCAAGGACCTTTGCACAGTCTATCATAACAATGGTGAAGTAGCTTGGAGAGGTGAATTTGCTAAGAATTATGCAACTATTCATAACAGCTCGCTTCACTACGAAAATGGACAGCTTGCCTGGAGCGGGCGTTATGGGGATCCGGTATTTGATAGAAACGGATATGTGAGTCTTGCTTCAGCTGAAGCCATCAGCTTACCACTTGGAGATGGCTCCTGGTTGTATGTTTCTGCATTTGGAGAGAGAGTCCTCTATATTAACCTTGGCGATGAAAGCTATTTGATTTTTTCCAATCAAACCAACAACCCTGAACTTTCCATGTGTCTAGGATATGGATATTCTCTTATATTCTATCCATACACAAGTTCAACGCCGAAATTTATTCTTTACGGCAACACTTTTGAAGTGATCTATTAACCTAAAAAGATTCTGTCGCCGTTCCACGGCTCGTCTCTTAGACCGTTATATACCCCAGGCTTACGCCTGGGGCTACATGCTACCGCGGCTTCGCCGCTTATGAATTCACTATGTTTAGCAGCGAAGCTGCGAAAGCATGTAGCCCCAGGCGTAAGCCTGGGGTGTATAACGATCTAAGAGACGAGCCGTGGAACGGCGACAGGTTTTCTGTAATATCAGGTTATTAGCGTGGAAGGATCAGTGTAAATTCGGTTCCTTTAGCCTCTCTCTGTTTGACTTCAATTTTTCCCTTGTGGAGATCGACAACAGCTTTCACTATAGCCAACCCTAACCCCAAGCCTTTAGAGATCTCTGGAGCATGATAAAATTTTTCAAAAATCATTGGAAGGATCTCATTGGGAATGCCTGAGCCCTCATCCAGCACTGAAAGCCGATATTCTGAACCATCTAAGTCAACTTTTACCAGGATAGGTGAAGAAGGATCGGAATAGGTTGACGCATTCACAAGAAGGTTATCTAAAGCAAATTTGAGCAGATTAAAGTCGAAGGGCAGCAGGAGCGGTGTTGCCATGAGATTCGACTCGATGGGACGGTTTCCGATGAATGCGGAGACATCTTTGAGACTTTGTTGAATCAGATCCTGAATCGGTTGAATTTTACTTTCGAAGTGGATAAACCCGGACTCCAATTCAGAGATGGTGATGATATTTTCAACTGTAAATTTGATTCTTAGCATGAATTTATCTATTTGATCGATAAGGTGGCGAACATTTTCGCTAGCAGCTTCTTTTTGAAGCTGATGAATAATTTTTAAGATCCCGTCTACGGGAGCATAGAAGCTTCGATTTAGAGAATGAAAAATGGATTGATGCATTCTTTCAATTTGGAGAGAGTAGTCCTGCTTGACCATTTGCTCTTCAAAAAGGTACCGCCCGATATAAGTTCCTAGTTGTTGAGCGACTGTCTGAATAAAGTTCATCTCTTCCATTGACAGGGAGCGCTCGGTCTTAGGAAAATAGACGAGGACGCCGACGCTTGATTTCGAGAATCTTATGGGAAAATAGAGACCCTCAGCTGACGGAAGTGTATCCGTAGACCAGCCTCCAATCTTATTATTTTTAAAGACCCAATTTGCAGTCACCTTTTCTTTTTCTGTATTAAGGAGAGAGAGTTGACTATCGAAGTTGATTTGGTCATTAGAACCTTTGATCAAAATATCAAATTTTCCTTGAAAAGTATGTTCAAGACGTGAAATGACATTTAGACGAAGATATTGAAAATTTGTTGCGTTAGCGATGTCTCTTTCAATCTCATAAAGCCGTTCGATATCCTCTTCGCGGCGATGGAGATATTGATCTTGTTCACGCATGCGACTCGCCAAAGAGCCTGTGATGGCTGCGACAAAAAAATAGATGACAACAAGGGTAATATCCTCAGGTTCACGTATGGATGGATGAAATCGAGGCGGAATGAAGAGCAGATCCCAAGCTAAAGCGCTCAAAAAGGCAGCCAAGAAAATGGGTCCCCTTCCGACAAAAAAGCTGAGGATTAAAATACCAAGGAGAAAGATAAAGCCTGCCGATTTGTATCCAATCAATGGCAACACTAACAAACCTAAAACTGTAATCCCTCCCACAAAGGCCAAAGCAATCCCATAGGATTCCAAAGAACTTGAAAAGCTGAATTTCAATACCGATCTTTGATATATATTGGTCAGCTGCTCCTGTCTTAAAATGACAATATCAATATGCTTATTGTCATTCTCTAATCGGTCGACAAAGCTGCCTTGGAACAAGGTTAAAAGCGAGAACTTCTTTTTTGGAGGTCTTCCGATAACAATTCGCGTGATGTCGTGCTGGTTGGCAATCCTTTGCAGGGCTGCGGCGATATCTAAATCATGCGTGGTGATAACTTCCGCTCCGAGATCTCTGGCTAAATTAAAATATCTGTTAAGCCTGACCTGATCCTGATCCTTCAGGGAGACTCCGGTATCCACATAAACGGCAATCCAGGGGGCATCCAGTTCAAATGCGAGCCTTCTGGCGGCACGGATGAGTTGCTCGGAGGAGGGGCTGGAGCTGATCGCCACCATCAACCGTTCCCGCGTTTTCCAGCCCTTTCCTTGAAGAATGCCATGGAGGTCATGATCGACCTTTTCTGCAGTGAAGCGAAGGGCAATTTCACGCAGGGCCATGAGGTTAGGCTCCTTGAAGAAGTTCTCAGCAGCAGCCTTAGATTGATCTCCGGTATAAACCTTGCCCTCAGCAAGACGTTGAAGAAGCTCTGGAGGCGGAATATCAATTAACTCGATGGAAGTGGCTCTTTCGAGAATGAGGTCGGGAACGGTTTCTCTCACTTGAATGCCTGTCAAATTACTGACAACATCCTTTCTACTTTCAACATGCTGCACATTCATGGTCGTGTACACATCGATCCCCGCATCGATGATCTCAATGACGTCTTGCCATCTTTTCGTGTGCTTTGAACCGGGAACATTGCTATGAGCCAACTCATCCACTAAAACGAGCTGCGGCTTCATCTGAAGGATCGCCTCCAGATCCATCTCTTCAAAAGCGATGTCCTTGTATTTGATCCATTTTTCCGGGATGATAGTCAGCCCTGTAACCAGGGCTTCAGTCTCTTTTCTTCCGTGAGTGTTAACGACCCCAATAACTACCTGTACACCCTCTTTCTGCTTTTGCTGCGCCTCTTCGAGCATGGCGTAGGTTTTTCCCACCCCCGGAGACATCCCAAAGAAAATTTTAAGGCGTCCAAATTTCTTTTGGATTTCTTCCTTCTGAATAGCCTTTAAAAGTTCATCTGGATTGGGCTGCTCATTTTCTTCTATCATCTAAAGCCTGATTTAGGAGTAAAACATTGACATACCGAGGGCTTATAAACCCCAATTGACTCCCCTCTGCTATAGAATCGATTAGATTTTTTAATTCCGTATCTTTGATATTACTTGCTTTGGCGACTCTGTCAATCTGATAATAAGCCGATTCAAGGCTGATATGTGGATCTAGACCACTTCCGGACGCATATAAAAGTTCGGAAGGAGCCTTCTCGCCAAATTTTTTTTGTCTTTCTGTTACGGCTTCTTTCAGTTTTTGACTAAGGGGCCCCAGATTACTGCCACCCGAAGGCTTTATGGGATCAAAGTCTATAGCTGAAGGCCTTGGCCAAAAATAACGATCCTCAGCAAAATTCTGGGCAATCAAAATAGATCCTCGTGTTTGCCCGTTTTTAATGAGTAAACTCCCATTGGCCTGATGGGGCATGGTCAGTTGGACAATGAGAGTAATGAGGAGAGGATAAATCCATCCTGTGACTATTACCATCAAGGCATAGAAAATTAAAGCGACTTTAAACAGATTCATGTGGCAACACCTATTGCTGTAATAAATAAGTCAATGATTTTTATTCCAATAAATGGAGCTAAAATACCTCCAAACCCATAAATGAAAAGATTATGCCTTAGGATTTGAGCTGCAGGCTGCGCTTTGTACGGAATTCCCTTAAGAGCAAGAGGGATTAAGGCGATGATGATGAGCGCATTGAAAATAACTGCACTTAAGATCGCGCTTTTGGGAGAATGCAAAGCCATAACATTTAACAAATTGAGCGGCCCATGCTGACCTGAGATGGCATAGAGGGATCCGAAGAGTGCAGGAATGATGGCAAAATACTTGGCTACATCGTTAGCTATGCTGAAAGTAGTTAGGGCCCCTCGGGTCATTAAGAGTTGCTTCCCTATTCCAACGATATCGAGGAGTTTGGTCGGGTTGCTATCTAAATCGACCATATTTCCCGCTTCCCTTGAAGCCTGAGTTCCGGTATTCATCGCAACGCCTACGTCTGCCTGAGCAAGAGCCGGAGCATCATTGGTGCCATCGCCAGTCATCGCGATAAGATGGCCCTTTTTTTGCTCCTCTCTAATCCTGGCTAGCTTCATTTCTGGGGTTGCTTGCGCCACATAATCGTCAACCCCTGCTTCAGCGGCAATCGCACCCGCTGTCAGTGGATTATCCCCTGTCACCATCACTGTTTTTATTCCCATCTTCCTAAGCTCAGCAAAGCGTTCCTTTATTCCTCCTTTGATGATATCTTTAAGATGAATGATACCCACCACACGATTGCCGTCTGAAACTAAAAGAGGCGTGCCTCCCTTATTTGAAATAGGCTCGATAGCGGAATAAAGCTGTTGAGGGAAGCTGCCTCCCAAGGCTTCGACGTGCTTTTGGATCGCTTCGGCAGCTCCCTTGCGAATGATGCGCCGATTCTGATTTTCATCCAACAAATCGACACCACTCATGCGTGATTGGGCAGAGAAGGGAATAAACTTGGACTTTTGTGAATGGATAGCTTCAGCCCTTAAGTTGAACTTATTTTTTGCCAAAACAACGATGGAACGGCCTTCGGGGGTCTCATCTGACAGCGAAGCCAGCTGCGCAATTTTTGCAAAATCTTCCTGAGAAACTCCAGGCACAGGCAAGAACTCGGTTGCCATCCGATTCCCTAAAGTAATTGTACCTGTTTTATCCAAAATAAGCAGGTCGATATCTCCGGCAGCTTCAACGGATCTGCCGCTTTTTGCAACGACATTTTTTTGGATGAGTCGATCCATTCCAGCAATTCCAATAGCACTCAACAAAGCGCTAATGGTTGTAGGAATAAGGCAAACCAGAAGAGCGATAAGGACCGGAAGAGTTACCAGATCCGATAAATCTTGATGAGCCACATTTGCGCTATAGTCAGCAAAAGACTTCAGCGACATGACTGTGAGAAGAAAAATAAACGTTAAAGCTGACAAAACGATATTCAAAGCAATTTCATTGGGTGTTTTCTGCCTTTTAGCTCCTTCAATGAGGCCAATCATGCGATCCAAAAAGCTATGTCCCCGTTCCGATGTGACCATGACAATGATTCGATCGCTGACAACTCTTGTCCCTGCCGTGACAGCACTTCGATCACCACCGCTTTCTCTAATTACTGGAGCCGACTCACCTGTAATTGCCGATTCATCTACAGTTGCAATACCCTCGATTACCTCTCCATCTGCAGGGATAAAGTCCCCGACCTCGCAGGCAACAATATCGCCTTTTTTTAAATCCAGAGCTGAAACATGTACCTGCGTATGATTAATCAATTTTTTTGCAAAGCACTGCGTTTGTGATTTTCTTAAGCTTGCAGCTTGAGCTTTGCCTCTGCTTTCGGCTATTGCACTGGCAAAATTGGCAAAAAAAACTGTAAACCATAGCCAAAGGGCGATGTTGATATTAAAGTTGGAAGGACTTTTAAACGTCACGATTGTGGTAAAAATCGCTCCTAGATAGGTAACAAACATGACAGGATTACGAAATTGCGTATGAGGCAGAAGTTTAACAAAAGAGTCTTTTAACGCTTCGAAAAACAATTCCCAGCTCACGAAGCTATTTTTTTTTACTTTCATACGGGCTCCTAGATTAAAATTTCTGTCCATCAAGCATTAAAATTTGTTCAATAATGGGACCCAAAGATAAAGCTGGGAAAAACGTTAAAGCGGCAACGATAAAGATGACGCTTAAGAGCAGGACTCCAAACAAGACTGAATTCGTTGCAAAAGTTCCTAATGAAGGGGTGATCGTTTTTTTCTCCACCAAACTTCCAGCAACAGCTAGACTCGGAATAAGAATCGCTAACCTTGCTAGCAGCATAATGCAACCTAAAGCAATGTTGTAAAAATAGGTGTTTGCATTTAAACCTGCAAAAGCGCTTCCATTATTTCCAGCAGCAGATGAAAATGCATACAAAATCTCGGAAAGGCCATGAGGGCCTGTATTGCCTAAGCTTTCAAGCGCATTCGGTAAAATAACTGCAAGTCCAGATCCCAACAGTATGAGTGCGCAGGGAGCTAAAATCGCAAGCATCACCCAGCGCATTTCGTTCTTTTCAATTTTTTTCCCTTGATATTCAGGCGTTCGCCCTACCATCAACCCCGCTAAAAACACGGTTAGGAGTACAAACATCAGCATCCCGCACATGCCGACACCAATGCCTCCAAATATTACCTCGCCGATCATCAAATTAAACATAGCGATCCCGCCAGCTAAAGGGGATAAGCTAGAATGCATGCTGTTTACAGAACCATTAGAGGTTCCTGTTGTCGTTACCGCCCAAAGAATGCTATTATCCGATCCAATTCGAGTCTCCTTTCCTTCCATGACGGGGTTGACTTCCAAAACAGGATTGAAGGTGTGTTCGGATGCCAATGAAACAGCAAGTCCCCCTAACCAGAGTGTAAACATCACAGAGAAGATGATCCAAGCCTCTCTCTTCGATTTTACAAACAGCCCATACATATATACGGCAGCAGCAGGAATCCAAAAAATCGCAAAATTTTCAAAGAAATTTGACAGCGGCGTCGGATTTTCGAAAGGATGCGCGCTGTTTGCATTGAAAAAGCCTCCCCCATTTGTCCCTAACTGTTTGATGGCGATTTGTGAAGCTGCTGGCCCCATTGGAATAGTCTGAGAGCTATTTGAAAACGTCTTGGCTTCGACATAGGAGTTGAAATTTTGAATGACTCCCTGGCTGACTAGAAAGATCGAGAAGATGATGCAAATAGGGAGGAGAAGGTAAAGGATTGTTCGTGTAAAATCCACCCAGAAGTTTCCTAAAGTTTCCGAAGTCTTTCGAGTGATCCCTCTAATAAATGCGAGAAGGACAGCGTTGCCTGTTGCCGCACTGAAAAAATTTTGTACGGCAAACCCTGACATCTGTGTCAGGTAGCTCATCGTATTTTCACCGCCATAAGATTGCCAATTTGTATTTGTAGTGAAGCTGATGGCTGCATTAAAGGCTAAGGCAGGCTCTACTCCGGGAAAATGTTGCGGATTCAACGGCAGCCACCCTTGTAACAGCTGTAGGAGAAAAAGAACCAGTAACCCAATGAGGTTAAAGCAGACCATTGCTTTGGCATAGCTTACCCAGTCCATTTCTTGCGTGGGATTTATCCCGCAGATGCGATAGAGCCATTCCTCCAATGAACCTAGAAGAGGTATCTTCCTGCTTTGATTATCCTTAAAAATCGCTGCCATATAGCGGCCTAATAAAGGCACAGTCACTAAGAGAAGAAGAATAAACACTCCGAGTTGAAGCATGCTTTCCATTGCGATTTCCTAGATTAAAATTTTTCAGGATAGAGGATGGTGTAGGTTAAATACATGAGCAGAATAAGGCTCAAAATACCTGCCCAAATAAATTCATTATGCATAATGCCCTCAATATTTTTTTATTTAATACGTACAGCAACCTGTTCGTGAAGCGAATTATAAGATATATAGTCATAAGATAGTCCTGATGAGGAGATAAACTCCTGAAAAGCCTTGTATTCATGATTTTCCCAACCCGGATAGTTAAAGTATTCATCGAAAACAAGGATAGTTCCGGGTTTAATATGGCCTCCTAAATACTTAAAAACTGTCTTTGTGGATTGATAAATATCTGCATCGAGATGAAGAAAGGCGATTGGTTGATCTTTGAGGATTTTTTTGTTAAATACCGGCAGGCTTTCTTCGAATAATCCTGCATAGAGTCTGACATTATTTAAAACCGGCGGTCTGAAGGTGTGATCTGCAAATTGAAAAGTTCCCTTGGAGATATTTCTTTCGCTCCAATCGTCGGGCAAGCCTTCAAAGGAGTCAAAACCATGAATTGTCGCTTTGGGACATAATGCCGCTATGAAATTGACTGACCTCCCGGTACATACACCCATTTCTAAAATAGCTCCGGGAATAGAAATGGAGTCAACAGCATAACGCAGATGATCCGCATCGCTTTCGAACACCTTTGCTTTCTGTAAATGACCTTTGATATATGCGGCGGTTGATGGATGATCCCACACAGACTTTCCTAGGGGATAAAAATGCAAAACCTGAGGGCTGGGAACCAAATTCCCCCCTGGAGGAGGAGGCAGAGCCATGACCTGACCCCAATCAAATCCCCGATCTTCATCATTCGGCATTCTATTATACCTTTCTCCTCAGTCAAATTAAAGTTCATCTATAACAAAATACTTTATTATCTTAAACTGAAAAGAAGATCTTTAGTAATTTCTGCTAATTCCGTTGCAACCTCCTCATCCTGCCGCCGAAGGCGATCCTGTCTATCATGTTCTAAATATATTTAAAACAAGATAGACAGGATCGCCTTCGGCGGCAGGATGAGGAGGTTGCAAAAGAATTAGCAGGAATTACCAAATAAGCTTTTTTAGCTGAGGCTCTTGAAGACTTTTCAAAAAAGATTGCAACCGCTCTTTTTCCATGTTAGAATGCGCAGAAGATTCCAGAACCTTCGAGGAGCATGCTTATGAACGATCAAAAAAAGAAAAATGAAAAAATTAAAGTGGATACTAAGGAATTTGATATCCCAGAAACCCTATATATTCGCGATATCGAGAACAAAGTTTTTCAATCGATTATCCTGCAGTGCCTTTCTCAAATTGAAGGAATTCGTTTAGTCGAGGGGAGTTTTATTGATAATTTCCTTGGAAGAAGCGCAGAAGGCGTTAAGGGCATTTATGCATTGCAAGACGAGAAGCATCAGAGTATTAACATTAAGGTCGAAGTGAACATTTTGTATGGGATTCCTATTCCTGGAAAGGCAGAAGAAATTCAGCAAAGGGTATCTGAAGAAATCGTCCGTCTGACCGGCCTCCACGTCGCCTCCATCCACGTCATTATTAAAAATGTGATCCCTGAAGAAGAGACGCCTAAAGCTGCACCGCCGGCCTCTAATACAAAAACCCCACCCGCTACCACGTTATCGGAAGAATACGCTGATGAGTATTAAATTGAAGAAGACAGTTCGACTGGTATTCCATTTTCTGTTAGGGATTTTCTTTTTGCTCTTGGGAATCTACTTCCTCGTCTTGCCCTGGTCGACTCATCTACAGAACCATTTGATCGAATTCATTTTAAATGATGGCTTGGGTTTTACTTTGAGCGGTCTACTGCTTGTCTGCTTAAGTGCAGCCACGCTTTATAGTCTGTTTCTTCGAATTGGATTTCAAAAGGTCTATATTAAATTAGGTGATCGTGCTTATGGTGTGGATCAAAGAGTCATCCATCAGTATATTGATCAATTTTTGAGTGAAAGATTTCCCGGGAAGGAGTTAACCTACAAACTGATGGTTAATCCCAAAGCAATACGGATACAGGTCTTCTTTCCATATATCCCTGAAGTTGATCGAGATGCGACCGTCGATACCATCAGAAAAGATATGGAAAAAGCCTTTGACTACATTTTCGAGTATAAAAGAGACGTTTCTCTAGTGGTTGCCTTCTCCCCTATGCCGTGAGCAAGTTTGGTTCTGTCGCCGTTTCACGGCTCCCCTTTTAGATCGTTATATACCCCAGGCTTACGCCTGGGGCTACATGCTCACGCAGCTTCGCTGCTTCAGGATCCAATCGGTTAAGCGGCGAAGCCGCAGTAGCATATAGCCCCAGGCGTAAGCCTGGGGTATATATCGATCTAAGAGGGGAGCCGTGAAACGGCGACAGAACCAAACGTTTTCCCCATTCTTTCTACACTGAATTTATCGAGCTCGATAAATTAGGTTTTGTCTGTAGCGAGGGTATATGTTTTCGAGGCTTTTGGGTAGGTCAATTTTTTCCGGTAGGCATCTTGGCAAATCAAGGCAGCAGTATGCAAGGCATTGGACAGGTGAATGAGTTCCAGGGAAC